>Ga0209338_1000788_pt1 | contig 9877 bp, 4 predicted proteins | sample OlaalgELextract1_FD_187374 | JGI IMG/M metagenome (GOLD analysis project Ga0209338, IMG submission 187374) | Olavius algarvensis symbiont microbial communities from Tuscany, Italy - Type A ELBA extract 1 (SPAdes) (version 2) | ecosystem: Host-associated > Annelida > Digestive system > Unclassified... | reverse complement strand
GTATGAGATATGTTGACGTCACGATCTTGACCTTGTACTGGCTGTGCCAGGTATGAGATATGTTGACGTCACGATCTTGACGTTGTAATGGCTGTGCCAGGTATGAGATATGTTGACGTCACAATCTTGACCTTGTACTGGCTGTGCCAGGTATGAGATATGTTGACGTCATGATCTTGACCTTGTACCTTTAAACTGTGCAAGTTGTCAGTATGTGGTACTTCATGGGTTTCAAGATGGTATGACTATCTGTTCATCACGTGTGGTGTATTTCATGCTATACGTTAAGGCGTAGTGACATTAAACTGGTATTATTAGTTACAGTTGCTGTCACCAACTGTAAACCAAACTTGAACATTCAAACCAAACTTGAACATCATTTTATTCTTGACTTATAAGCCCCATTAGCAAATACAAATGGAAAAAGATAAGTCGATTTTCTGATCACAACCTTTGACTGTCTGCTTTAGAATGTTTCTCGCTTTTGGTTCTCCATGTGCTTCATATTTCTACCATGTGTGAAGTTTTTGCAGCCTTTTTTAAAATTTATTGGACATTTCTTGTCACAGCATTGTGTGGCCTTTGAACTTCAGCATTGACATTTTGACCTTCACTACTGACCTGTTGGCATTGCAAGTTGTAGATTTCAATTCAATTCAATTTATTTCAGTAGCAGGCTCATAGCCCATAGAGAAAATGTACAATATAGAATGATTAAAAACAATTAAGAGAAAAAGAGGAACTAAAATACATGTAGCAACTTATGCCATCTCTCAAACAGTGATGATTGCAAACATATGTCACTATGGAGCATGGCACAAACCAGCAGATTGTTACAATCACGAAGACAACATAATAGCAAATACACTACTTTACGATTTATAACACTTCGTGGTTACAACATTAGTGCTAAGGTAAAAGACATTATTAATAGAAAATGACAGCAGTGACAACATAGCAGTGTTCAAACCATGCACTCTCAGTACAAGTGCAAACATTGACGCTCCAATTTACTTACTCAGTGTTTTCTTCCATTATCAGAATTTTTTGCGGTCAGGAAACATCTTAACTAAGCGTTTAGCTTAACACTATTTACTCACAAGTATTTAATGACGTTTTTCTTCAACGATAAATCTCATCGCTGGAACAGTGCATTCACTGTCGCTGACATCTTTCTTACATTGTCAACAGCAAAAAAATTTAACAGATAGACCATTTATTTTAAGATGTTTAAGATTGGTATTTTTCAGCTACATTGTCTACAATTTTTACCTCAGTTGATGAATTTATCTAGAAAATACATAGGTATTAAATTAAATATAAATTACTAAAACTGACAAGTGTACAGCAGAGTCATGACTGACACGTGCAGGGAGTAATTGAAGCTCGCAGCACGCTGCATGTCCCACTGGATGTGACTGCTCAAGAACTGGAAGAGCAAGAAACTACGGCACACTTCGTGATTGTTGGGAGTCTTGGATTCAGCTTGGTCAGTTTACACTTTGTGGATAGTCCGTCCTGATTGGACACAAACCATCCCATTACGTCCACTTTGCAACAGCTGAGATGTGATGTTGGTCTGGAGGAAGAAAATATTAACAGAATTGTCTCCATGCTACAGTTATATGTGCCATTATAATGGTGCACAATGGTATGAGCAATTCTTACGTGTCGGTCGACTAGATCGGGCATTTATCTTGCTTGATTTAGCTCTCTATTTTCCATGCGCCTCTGTGTGTTCGGTCATCATTTAAATTTTTTTGATACATTCTTTACTTTACTGTTTAGTGAGCTGAGCCTGGTGGGATTGTCCCTTGAGCCGGTTGACTACGCATTGTCCTTCTGTACTGTAACACTTTTGGTTGAGTCGTCTGACCCGTAAGTGACCTATAGTGTGTCGAGTGGGACATTAAACCCAACTATACTATGGACAACGGATATAAACAGTCTAAGAGTTTAATGTGCACCAAGTGGAGGTGTATTGTTGCCTGTCTGTATTCACTTTGTCATTCTTTTTGGTGAGTTTGACTGAAATAGCTTGCTTATAATAATAACAATATTATTATTAGTAATAACGGATTTGTATAGCGTCTTTAGGTCTGAAGATACAGAGGTGCTTGATGCAGCACAAGAGGACTAAGTGAGTTTGAACAGATGAGTTTTCAAACGGCGTTTGAAGGTAAAAATGTTTTCACACAGTCGAATGTCAGCAGGTAGAGAGTTCGAGGTGGATGGAGCAGCAACAAAAAAGCGCGACGGGCCAGTTCAGTGTGTATGGAAGGAACAACGTAGATGTTCATTTTATTGATCTGTTTCTGTTGCATTGTTTGTGCACTGAGCCAGCAGGACTGGTGTCGTTGTGTTTGTAGCCAGTTCAAATTGTCTGCGTTGGTGAGGGGCCAGTAGTGCACGTTACACCAGCTGCGATCGACTGGCAACACATTCCAGTCCTTGTTGATGTTCCACAAACACTCAAGTTGTCAAACGAATCGCTAATTCCCGCTCAATTCACAGCTGATCTGGTATTTATCCATTCATTCGTTCATTCATATTCTGTTAGTTGCAACTTGTTGCTGGAGTGTATGGTATCGTTGATTGTGATTGCTTACTGCTCCTTAGACCTTAGACCTTAGTTCATCCCGTGTCAAACACACATTGGGCACACCTCGACGCCAGCCTTCTCTGTTGACAGCGAGTTGTTGTGCTACTATCCAGGTCATGCCGACGCTTTAATAGTTAACATATAAATAACACTGCTCAGCTTATCTTATCTCACTTACGCGCATTTTAATCTACCATTTTTATTTACCACGTCCATCACTTTCTTAGAGCTCACTTTAATGTTCATCTAACTTGCATTATTATTCTCACCGTTTTTGTTATTTACCTCCTCCCGTGTTTGTTTGTCTGTCTGTCTGTCTGTTAGCAAGATTACTCAAAAATGCGTGCGTGGATTTGGATGAAATGTTGCGTGTCGACAGATGTCGGGACATGGACGAACTGATTAACTTTTGAACCTGATCCGGATTATAGTCCGGATGCTGGAACCGGATTGTTTTCTGTGATATTGTATGCGCTGCAACCACGGAACTTTATTATGTCGAGAAAATCCCACCTATAGGTATGGGGCTGCAGCAATGCCTGGTTTTAAAATGGTTTTTGTCGGAGGTACATGCGCTCTACCGAGTGCCCTTCTAGTTCATTCATTCATTCATTCATGTTCTGTCAGTTGCAACTTGTTGCCGTCGTGTATGGTATTGTTGATTGTGTTTGCTTACTGCTCAGCTTATCTTATTTTACTTACATGCATTTTAATCTACCATTTTCATTCACCACGCTTATCGTTTTCTTAGAGCGTACTTTAATGTTTGTCGTTTAACTTGCATTACTGTACTAATTATTATTCTCACTGTTTTTGTTGTTTATATATTAACTATTCGGCTTTTCAGCTGCAAGAGTGTAATAAAACTCCGCATCAATGCATCAGTGTGTTACCTTATCGACTTGAGTGCTGCTGATGCAGTAGTTGGATGGCTACATTGTGTTGTGTGGTGACTGGTGGTGCTGTAGGTTCGTGGTGGTCCAGCGTGGCGTATTGACCCCGCTGAAGGTGTTATTCCGCCAGAGACTTGTCTAGACATGGTTGTCACGGCGTGCCTCGATGACTCTCTCATGTAAGTCACTCTTGTTCACTGTCCACACGCTCCGGCTCTTTGTAGCTTATGTGCTGTCTGTGTTAGTTTTGTAGCACGTCACTGTGTATATTACAGTAGGATGCTGTCTCCAATTTGACGTAGCTCCTTGTTTTGCAGCTTGCGCTTTAGTGTCTGTCTCTCTGACATTAAGTGTATAAATAAGTCATTTGTGTGGGTCATCCATCGTTCACACCTCACCACATCCTGCCTCAGTACTGTGTCTCTGCTACTCGAACTGCTTTTTGCCAATTTTGGATATTTTTCTGTTCTGTGTTTATCTCAGGTTGAAGTTGCTTATGCCATTGACTTTATGCATTTGTTGATTTTGTTTCTATTTGCACTAACTAGTGTACTTCGTGTACGATTTCTATAATAAATAGGATAAAGTTCTGTAATTTTTGTTGAAAAATTGAACTTAATAACTTGTGTGAAATATTTAATTTTTATGCTTCTCAAAGTACATAAATGAACTATTATTTCACTTGCCAAAAATTATCAAAATTCTGTAAAACGTGCTTTACTACGACGAAAGAAATTGCATTGGCCCCGTTTAATTTGGCCCACCCGGTACACTATACGTTGGATTTATCTCTGTACAGGTTTAGTGATGAGCTGCAGTTAAACATTGAAAACGGTGCTTCTCGCACCATTGCACTGTCAGCCTGTGGTCGTGGCACCACGTTGGTTACTGAGCCATCGATGGGTTCAGTCCTGGACCTGGGACCACAGTTCAGTCAAGGTGTCTGCCGCAGGACTTTTCTCCTGAGAAACAGTGGACGTCGACACCAGAGCATTGTTTGGAGCACAGATGGCTTTCCACTGACGAGCAAGTCCAGTTCTCGCAGACAAACTGTGATATATGAGGCAAAAACTGGAAAAGCTGGGAATTCAAGGGTAGATGACACGTTTATTACTCAACGCTGTTTTCTGTTTTTCTTAAACATTGTACTGCAAAAGTTTACGTTTATCTTTGCTCGTGGGAACTGTTGTTAGAAACATTATGTGAGTATTGTGTTGGCAGAACTGCCACCACACTAGCTTTGAGCTCACTGTAATTTTAAGTCGTGCTTACCAGCTTTGAGTTCCAAAATGATCTGTTTTGGCACAGTCTTCGCAACTTAAAAAAAAATTTTTCAACTGTCTGTGACACATGCTGGCGACTCAAGATAACACACGCTAGGTTGTCTTTCTTATGAGATGTTGGCTGTAATGATAAAAAATTTAAAACTGATATGACATATATTAATATTGTTTTATTGATGAGCACATTGCAGTTCATAGTGGCTCTGATTCACATTCTTTGGCACGTTGTACATTACAAATGATTTTGGGCACTCTAAATACTATTTTATGTAATGTAATGTAATGTAAAATGCAAGAATTGTATAACATTTATTGTAATGTCTAACTGCTGCAGGATGGCAGATCAGGATGTGAGCCGCCAAGACCAGTGTTTCAGGTCACACCACAGCGGCTGGAGTTGAACTCTGGTGAAAGCACTGAGATCATGTTAGAAGGCTTCAGTGACGTGTTAGTACAATTCTCTTTATTCTGCTTGAAACAACATTGTTGTATTACAGTTTGGGTATACTGTCGTAAGGAGATTATCTGATGTAGCTGTTTCAACAGTAGGCCTAACTTAGTGTGCTTCGAAAATTTATTTACGCAGATGATATATGTCTTGCCACTAAGGGCCAATATTTCAGCGAACTAGAATGCAGTCTCTCGTCAGACATGGTGCAGATGTCACACTTCCGTCGACAGTGGCGACTAAGCCAAGCGTTACCAAAACAACTGTTCCACCTGGGGCGGCAGCTCCAATATTCTGCGGTCATCTACTCTGGCATTTGAACTGGCAGTTGAACTCCACCATGTATCTCAGTTCTGGCACCCTCCATTCTACACCTCTCCCATGGTTTCCAGTGCTCTCCAACATTGAAACGCCAGCCCTACGAAGGAAGGCTGCCACTGACAACCTGGTGGAGAAAATCGTCTTAACCCACCATTTCTACGACTGACATCCAGGAAGCCGCTGTGGCTAGACTGGCCATGGCCTTGATGTATCAAGACCAAGGCTATGGCTAGGCTAGAAGTCGGCTCAGGTTGTCAATTCTCACCTAGTGTGCGACCCCACAATTCGGTAACCAGGTTTTGACCTTTCTCGGCAACAGTGGTCTCTACTGAACCGTTTTTGCACGGAACACGGACACTGCGGTGCCTGTAGAAGGAAATAGCGACTTACAGACACTGATATGTGTCCTTGCGGAGAGACCCAGATGATGTCACACATTGTCGAATCCTGTCCTGTGACAAAGCTGAATGGCGGCTTGTCCCGGCTACACTCTGCAGATGAAGACGCTGTTTCCTGGCTGACCAGTTATGGTTTATGACACGCATACGTGAAGAAGTGTGATTCACATCAACTGCTAAGGAGCAGACATCATTGCTGCACACGCTGATTTATAAAATGTCACTTCCAAGTTTTCGCTTATGGTTGATACGGTTATGATTTGAACGTTCTAGTAGCCTGCATAATTCTAATGCACTGTATACCACACAACGAACGCCAGTCATGTTACTGAATGCGTGAGTATATTGTAGGGAGTTTGTTAGAAGTTTTAGGATTTCCATCTCGTGAGTGTTCAAGATATATTAAACGTGTTAATGTGTTATGACAACTGTTTTCTTTCATTGAATGTTATCACTATTCATTTGTTTTTGCATCGAAATTCGTGTTGTCTGCTGCAGCCCACGGCAGGTGAGTGAAAAGCTGTTGTGTCACGCAATAATCGGTCGCACCGGCGGCAAAGAACTCGTCAAGAAAGTTAAAATCATCTGTGAATTCATCAGCCCACTGCTTCAGCTGTCCACACAGTCCATCTGCTTCGCTGTCTGCAAGGTATCTGCGTACTTGTTTCACAGTGTCGCAGAGTTGTTGTGATCTAGTGGATGTAGCTGATGATGATGATAATAATAATAGTAATTACCTAGTTGATGATGATGATGATGACAACAGTTTGAGATAAATTACAACAGTATAGTAGTAAGGTAAAGGTAAAGGTACGTGGACTTATATAGCGCTTTAGATGACAAGTATCTCGTCCTCAAGGCGCTCAGACATGGATCACACAGTTTAACCTGGAAATTACACCATGCCTGCTTTTAGCTTTCGCGTTCACCAGATGGCGCCACCACAGACTGTGGTGATGACATCTAGTTTCAGCTTACTACTCACTTATCGACCCAAAAGGATGAAAGGCTGAGTTGGCCTAGTTGGCTGACCTACAGCGGACGGTTTACCCACATAAGTGGTCACCCATCAGCTGCAGGTCGAGTGCAGGACAGCGAAAGTTCTACCGCTGTACCACGCAACCAACCAGTAGTATTTGAGTTAAGACATGCTGTCATCAGCGTTGTTCACAAGGATGTGCAACCCAAGCCAAAGTCAAGTAAGTCAAGCGAATGTAGATTTGTATAGCACATTGTTCCAAACACGCCTCCAGTGCACTGCCACTTTTCATATTTTGGCGCTGATCTGCATTTAACTGGCCCTCAACCAGAGACCAGCTGTCATTGTGAGACCACGGATAGTGGGGCTAGTACATCGTGCTGTGTGTCTGTTTACTGCCCAGCTTTAACTGGTACTCATTGCACCTGCCCACAGAGGGATGGCCAGCCTGTCGTTAAATTTAGTAAATGTTTTACAGCTTGGCAGTTTGTCTGATGTCACTTTAGTAGATAAGTTGATGTAGAACATGTGCATCATTATTTTTTGTCTATATTTAATTTTTTTGGTTTTATACAACTTTCACATGTTCATTGCAAATTATTCAGGTTAATTCTTGTTGATAGTAATCAAATTTACTAGCTGCAATATGCAGTCCAAGTTATTGTGGAGGAAACCATGTTGAAGGGCAGATCTTATACCGTAACAAATAACACACACATCAAAAACAGACATTACACAGGCAGCAATCCTGCTGACATGCCGAGAAATAGTACAGCCAGTCACGGGTAATTAACAGCATTATCTTGCCAAAAGAAAAGTGAATTATCAGAATATTTCGCAATCAAAAGTGGCTTACAGACTTGTTAGGACAAATATAGGTGAAACGATACATTGTATATGTGGTTGTTTTCCATGTGGTGGACTAAGCTGGCTACCCATCAGCTTTTTACTGCATACATACATACATACATACAAATAAATTTCTAACACGCCCTACGTGTCAAATCGCAAGCGAATCTGGAGCGCTAAATATCTGCACGTTAAATACACAGTATCCTATCATATCATATCGTCTGGTTGGCTGTGTAGCATCCTGAAGACTGCCTGGAGACGCAGGCAGAGACAGTGCAAGTAAAAAATGTTTCTAGTTTGCCTCTGAATGCTCGTCTTGCACTCAACAGACCTTTCCAGCTGCAGTTCGAGCAAGACGGCCAAATTAACACCACTTCTGAACAGGTTTTCTACGTTTATTACAACAGCTGATTCTCAAATCTGTTGTTGTTTAAAACAAAATACAGAAGTATTTAGTGCACAGTAAATAGAAAATATGGCTGTCAAAGAAATGTGATAAATGAAGTTGTGAATTGGCACTGATCGACTTACATTAGCTTCCTGTTGCTGCACATACCGAATTCAAGATGCGCTTGCTAGCATACCAGTCACTGAATGGTAGTGCACCAGGATACACGTCCGACATGCTGTCGCCAGTCTCGACACTTCAACGTCAAACTTATCTGCACTCTGCGACAAATTCTGAACTGTTTGTACCGCGTACTCGTCTTCGATTTGATGAACGAACTTTTAGTTTGGCAGCCCCTCGCCTTTGGTGGAACGCTCTACCCACTGACATCAACTTAGCGAGCTGCCACTCTACTAGCATTTAAAAAGAAACTCAAGACCTTTTTTTTCAAAACATTGATGCTGATTTTACTGTATTTTATCATCACGTTTTAGTGTACGTTGCATATGTATCTGTAAACAGCTGATCGTCTAGTCATATAAGCTGTATTGTATGTTTAGATTAGATTAATTAAAATTAAATCATCTTTCAGTGTTTTGCCATGGATAGCTGGTGATCAAAAGCTAAGATAGTAGTTAAGCAGGGTACAGTTTTTATGCACATTTTATGTTGTTTAACACAGTGTTTGAAATAATTTTTAGATCTTCGTGTTTCATTATTCCCATTTTAAATGTGACAGCTGTTACATTTTGACATCAACGAGGAGCGAGAAGTCACAGTGTTGTTTGACGTGGCGTGTTATGACAACCTGCACAGTAGCACGGCTGATGATGCACTCAGAATCACCTACCGCGAACATCCACATGTTGTAAGTTTCAACTGGGCTCTAATTAACTATATTTCAGTAAGTAAGTAAGTAAGTGTACCATATAGAAAGTAAATAAGTAAGTTTATTTACAGTTTGGACAGATGCAGGACTGTGCATACGTAAAATACACGGTGTGACTGTGATCTCTGAGGCAGTTGTTGCAACAATTCTTGCAACAGTTGTTGCTCAGTGGTTTCAGCAATTTTGCTGTCAGCTGCAAGCCTGCTTGTTGTAATTGCAGACATCACAAATATTAGTACCTATGCGATGTTGCAATGAATGCAATGTGATTGCAACTGATTTGTGTCAGACTAAAGTTAAATACGGCCGAATCTGCGACTTTTTATGCGAGAGTTGCCAGTAGGCAATGAGCGATGTATTAGCCAGCTAAGAAGGAGTGACACGGCCATATCTAACGTTAATCTGACATTTTGTTTTTGTTCTTCCACATTATTATTATTAAAATACCAAAAATATTGACAAAAACTATCGGACTATTTCTTCAGGATGGATGTGTACAAATGAGCTGTGTATTGTACAATGATAGTTCATTTGCTGTTGTGTTCTGTGTGCAGGATACAGTCAGTCTTCGCGGTGAACTCTACTTTCCAAACTTGCAGGTTGATACGATGACCGTAGACTTTGGCTGCATTCTCAATGACACCGAAGTGACACGGTGTATTCACATGCAGAATACAAGTCCAATGGAAGTCAGTTATCACTGGTCGTTTGCACTAAATGACCAGCCAGTGGCTGTGTTTTCTGAGCCACCAGACGTCATGGATAGTGAGCTTGTGGTTGAAGACTTGGAAGATGATGGAGTTGATCAGAGTACGACCAAGATG
>Ga0209338_1000787_pt1 | contig 9889 bp, 6 predicted proteins | sample OlaalgELextract1_FD_187374 | JGI IMG/M metagenome (GOLD analysis project Ga0209338, IMG submission 187374) | Olavius algarvensis symbiont microbial communities from Tuscany, Italy - Type A ELBA extract 1 (SPAdes) (version 2) | ecosystem: Host-associated > Annelida > Digestive system > Unclassified... | reverse complement strand
GCTGAAGGCTGAAGCTACAATTCAGATATTGCAGCCACTGTTGGAGAAAGTTTTGTCAGTTCCAGCAACATCTGCACCAGTGGAGCGAGTATTCAGGCAGAGTTTTCTGATCATGCGCCCGAACCGGGCTCGAAAACAGTCCTCATCCAGCTTGTGTTTCTCAAATTTAATAGCCACCTGTGACTGTGGCTTGTTGGTGTGAGAAGTACAGACTGAGGCTCAATTTTGTTCACAACTTGTGCTTCGATAAACGTTTTGTTGTCAGTTGAACAGTTGGATTTTGATGAGAAATGTCATTTTTTTATTTTTTTTCAACAATCATGATCACTGGCCTTGGCCTCTAAGAGAACTGGCCTTGGCCTCTAACAGTTCTGGCCTTGGCCTTGGCCTCTAAGTGGTCTGGCCTTGGCCTTGGCCTCGAACATGCTGTCCTCGAACCCATCCCTGCGAGCAGTCAATCGTTGGAACAGTCTGACACAGGAAGAAGTGAATGCATCATCAGTCAATTCATTCAAAAACCACCTGGAGAGAAGGAGACGAAGGAAGATTGACTTCTTCATGGACTTATAGTTGGTCCTCTAGTCCTATGGCTGCACGACTTGTTACAGAAGACAATGATGACGAACTACCTTGTGAAGAATCGTCGACTAGGTGCAGCCGCACCTGGTGAGTTATAAAGTGCCTCAGGCCTTAGCTTCAGAGGCACTGGCGGCAAGTCAGTCGTGGGTGTTAATCAAAAGCCTTAGGGAAGCAGTACGTCTTAAGCCTAGATTTAAAGACAGACAGTGAGTCAGCGCTGATCATTGTCTCAGGCAACGAGTTCCAGACAGTTGGCACAGAACAACGAAAGGCTCGTCTCACGAAGTCTGTCCTGGCGAACGGCTTTTTCCAGTATGCCTATGTTTGCACATAACAGTTCAGAACAAATACAAAAGCTACAAGTAGACAAAATCTGTAGTATGATCTCTAAATACATAATAATAACTTAAGGGAAAACTGGATAAAGTAGGATATTTTAAATTAACATAAGTTTAATAATGAACAGATGACAAGTTGCAAATGCTGTCAGTAAGACCAATTGTTCTTATATGTGATTTTGCATAGCAGAATGTGTGCTTTTCAGTAGAAATGTTGATACAAGTATATATCTGCCTTTGTATTACAAGGCATATGTACTGTTATGTTTCTTTAATATTTATTTTAAACTGTGTCATTTTGATATTGCCACATTTTTGCAAAATTTTTGCTTTTCTCATATTTCAACATGTAGATTTACTTTACGAAAAGGAAGAAATAGAGTACTGCCTGTCATTCTGCAGTGAGATGTGCACAGGCACTGATTTTCTTGTTTCTGCTTTAGATGTATTACAATATGTTACGTTGCACCAATTGAAGACGTCTTTTTCCGACTGAATAGACTGCGAAGTGCTGCTGGCCAATTGCTCCAACTGATAGTTGACCATAAACTGCAAGTAAGTTTACTGATGTCAATTACCAATTAGCGGTTAATTAGTAATATAGCAGTTAATGAAAGTTATGTTTCTGTATAAACAAGTGTATTTTGATTGCACACTTACTGAAGCGATCATATGTTAAAGTGTTAAGGTCCTGTAAGCCAAATGTTATAACTGACTTAAGTTGTTTTTAAAGAAGCAATGATCACATCATAAATAATGCTGTTTTGACTGGATAGTTGGATAGTTGTGTCCTCTGGATGTAACATGTCCTGGCTGCCATGGTTCTTCTTACGACTGCGGTACTTCCACACTGTATAACCCTTAGCGAAAAATTTTATAGTAAACTATTGAAAAAATACTATAGTACTTTCACTGAAGTTTACTGTAGTAAAATTACTGTAGTATACTATAGTAAACTTCAGTGAAAATCCTATAATATTCTATAGCATGCCGTACAGTAGTAAACTATGGTATAGTTTACTGCTGCTAAATGCTGCTCTGTTTAGTCTGTTGGTTCGGAGTAACATCGAGGCTTCTTCTCATAAACATTTGGTCGTCGTCTCTCTCAGCCACTATCTGGCTCCATCGTGTGCTGTGAATGGTTCAACTGCCAAGTGCAATACGCTGAGCTGTGACTAACCATGGCAAGTTGGTGACACTAGTATCTGGTAAGTGGCGTCGTTTGTTTAACAAGGGAGACGACGACCAAATGTTTATGACAAGAAGCCTCAATGTTACTCCGAACCAGCAGACTAAACAGAGCAGCATTTAACTGTAACGCAGTGGTAAATCTGAAGCCAAAGTAACAATAACTAGAAGGGCACTCGGTGGAGCACATGTACCTCAGACAAAGTTGTTCTCGTGGCTCGCAGTGAATAAAACCACGCGTCGCTGCAGCGACAGGCGCCCAATACCTATACATGGGATTTTCCTGACGTAATAAAATTCCGTGTTGCAGCACATACGATATATCAGAGAAAGCAATCCGATTCCGGCATCCGGACTATAATCCAGTTCGTCCATTTCCTGATGCAGCATTTCATCCAAATCCATGCAGCACATGTTTTTGAGTAACGTTGCTAACAGACAGACAAACGAACGCGGGCAAACGCATTTAACTCCTACTTTGTCGGAGTTAATAAAAGACTGCACTCAAGGTGTTACACTGTATTACACGGTTGATGCTAAGACACAAAGCATCGCATGGCAGAGCTACTTGTGAGTTCTGGCACATTGTGGTCTTGGTCTGTACCGATGTGGTCAAGCTAATATTTCTGCACTTTCCAGCTTATTGACTGTATCTGAAATTTTTATTTTTGTTGTAAGTTGACAATATTAAGGGCACATACAACATGATGCTATGTTCGTTAACTATTTAGAATGATTGGCTGCAGATATTAACTTGCCTAATTTGCTGCAGAATCTACTGCATTGTCTGATGTTTTTTTACAAACCAGAATTTTATTTCTCGTTACTGCTGTTTGAAAGTTTATTATGCTCACGCTGCTGTTATGTGTGTGTTCTGATAAGTGTAATGCTCATGAGGTCACGTGGTCTTGTCAACGTAACTGTTCATTGATGAAGATGGTAAGTGATACTGCATTTAATATGTGATTGATGTGCACTGTGCGTTTTGTTTAGGATCATCTTGTTTTTGTGCATACATTCAGCAATGGAGGATGTCGCGTTTATCGTTTTGTGTCTGATCTGTTTCACAACAACACCACATTTGCATCAATTAAACTTTGTGGTGTTGTCTTTGACAGCTGTCCATCAACTCGTGACTTTTGTCGCGGTATGCGTGTTTTCCTGAGCACCTGCAGTCAGTCATTCTTCGTGAAGTATTTTCTAGCAGCGTGTCTGCTTGTATGGGTCGTTGTTCTAGCAATCGTATCTCGATGTGCTGAGTGCATTCCATTTTCGTGGATTCCAGCGGATGATTACTGGGAATTTATGTGTGAAGATCCGGCCGTCTGCCCTCATTTGTACCTTTACTCAGTGGTGGATACTTTGGTTCCATACGAAGAGGTTGAGAAGATGATTGCAGTGCGGCGCAGTCGAGGTGTGTTTGTTCTAGCACAGCGCTGGGATGACTCGACACACGTTGCGCATCTTATGGCACACAGAGAAACTTATATGACTGCGTGTCTCGACTTTTTAAAGCGTTGTTTACATACTTGATAAACTGTTGTCAAACTAAATAATTTGTAATGGACTTTTGATCTTTTTTGTAGTAAAAAAGCAATATCAAGAACATAACAGTGATGCTAATACTAATTATTGTAACTAGAAGGGCACTCATTTGAGCGCATGTACCTCTGACAAAGGTGTTCCGATGGCTTGATGAATAAACCATTTTAAAACCACACCTCACTGCAGCCGGGCCGCCAATACCTATACGTGGGATTTTCCGCATAGAAGCTCTTATGCGATATAGGAGAAAGCAATCTGGTTCCGGCATTTGGACTATAATCCAGATCGGGCTCAGAAGTTAATCAGATCGTCCATGTCCCAACGTCTGTTGACACGCAACATTTCATCGAAATACATGCATGCATTTTCGAGTAATCTTGCTAACAGACAGACAGACAAATGAACACGGACAAAAATATTTACCTCCTCCTTTGTCGGAGGTAATGAGAACAAGCAGAGTTACAGAGTATTTAGCTTAAAGCACAGCTGTTTGTCATAAACTAAATCAGAGCTATTGTTGTTTTGTGTTGGGTTTTGTGGGGGTTGAGCTTAGCTCATGATTGCTATAGATTTGGTTTTGCTAATACCAAAATCAAGTGAAAATTACAAATTATGGAAAGCATCTGGTAGCTCTGGCATTTTTGTAAAACAGAAACTGATGAACTATGTGCTTTTGCTTGAAAAGATAATACATATAAAGTGGTCAGAAACAACTCCCTTCTCCAGGCTATACCACTACTGTATATTAGCAGCCACTTAGAATTTTATTTCAAATTTATAGGACAACTTAGCATCAAACTGAGCACAACTGGAGTCAAGTTAGGTACCTTAAAGCTAAGAATGTCAGTTTATGAGTTTTGCAGACAGGTGTACATTGCCAATTGAAAAATGTTGAGTTATTTGACGTTGAAGAATGTCGTGACCTTTAGGGGTCGGTCATTCGAGGTAATTGCAGGTGACACCATTCGATAGATCACGTATGGTTACCTGTTCATCTTACATTATAACTATGGCCATATCATTTATGACATAAGGGAGATACAGGTCGAAAATCGCAACTTTTTCATACCACCCTTGTTCATAACAACCCCCTGGGGAAATACATTTGTGAATGTTTTCGCCCTGTTTTCTTCACAGCTGAGCCAGATGGCTTGGCTACAATATGGTGCAAAAATATTGCGGGAAAGTTCAGTCCCTTGAGTAAGGAACACCAAAGTCACAGACATACAGACAGATGACAGACGGAATTGCGATGCCAGAAGCCGAACATAACATAGTAATGCTCAGCTGAAAAGGATAAATACCATTAATTGTAAACTTTAGAAAATGGTTTACATTTTAACAGGTAAACTTGGATAGTAAACAAGCAATTTGAGTTAAATTTTTTATGGCATTTAAATCTGAAAATTGTTGCAAAATCTTTACCCATGATCATGAACACACTAGTATTTTTATTCTGGGGGTGGGGTATTTTGAGCCACCTTGTTTATCTGGTCATGGCAGTAGCCGGCAAGTTATATATTTTTACTAGGAATCCACCTTGACACAAATCTCTGCTGTCGCCAGAACACATTAATAATATTACCTCAAAAGCTGGCAAATGGCTCTATTTCTTGAAGCAGCTTAAGAGAGCAAAAAACCAGCTTCATTTTTACACTGCAGCAATCCGACAAGTTCTAGAATACGCTGCACCGGTCTGGCATCAGTCATCAATAGCACACAGGCTCAGAAGCTGGCATCAGTTAAAAAAAGAGCTATACATATAATTTTTAACGTTACCCGTGGCATGTCCTACTCTAATGTTCTACTTTTCACTGAACTTGAAGCATTAGAGACTAGACGTAATAATATTTTAAAATTGTTCTTTCATGGCATTTGCAAACCAAACTCCTGTCTTTGCCATCTTATCCCGCCTGCGCGAGATACCTCTGTTACCACTAGGCTGACATGTACCACTCCCTTTCCAAGACTCGTTTTATCCACCAAAAAATAACTGTTCATTTATAATTTTGGCCTACATCACTACCAGTCAACAAAGTGACTCCTAGCTATTCTACTTCACACATACCTCCCCAGCACATGTACATAGGCCTATTCATATTGTTTGTTTTAGCTTTGTTTGTTATTGTTGTTTTTGTCTATTACAGCTGCTGTATTTAACTACTATCCGACCCCCGGGATGTAAGGATGTTAAGAACATGATTGATTGATTGATTGATTGATTTTTCGTCATTTGTTTTTGTTATGATGTTTGTTGCTATCCAGTTTTTAAGAAAAGCCGGAAATCCGTTTCTGTACAGCATATTATTCTTTTCCATACTGACAGTTTTGCTACTTTATTACATGTATGAGTATGACGCCCCTGATGATAAGCCAGGCCACCTGTGCATTACTGTCACACTTTATATAAATAATAAACTGTCACTGTTTATATAAATAACACTGTTAAATAGAACATTCTCAAGATAGTCACGTGATTAATTTACGTACTGACAAGAAATAATGTGGCAAGAACAATGTGGTAAAGTTTTCACTCACCCTATACATATATTATTACGTACATGATTAGTGCATAATGAAAATTATATGACATGATTGATATAAAATATTAATACTGTTGCATGGTTGGATGCCAACAAAAAACAGTTAATCTTGACTTCATTGACGACTGGATCATCTGTTGTCAGTAAGAGATGTGGTGGACATGTGTAGTGCATGTCTATAATGAATCTTGGTCGTCACCATCTTGTGATTCATTGAACGTATCAGCAGTCTCTGCAGACGTTGTTGGCATCACTTCCTCTTCATCAGCCAGTGATTCAACTACACATCGTTACTAGATCATTAATGAAGTGCAACTGAATACATTCGTACAGCACAAAATCTATGCTGTCTTAAGTTGAAAGTTGTTAATAACACTACTGTAAATGCAAATACATGATGATGATAGTAGGTGAATTTTAGATAAATATGGCTGCCAGATCACATGATGTTCGAAGAGGCATTGTTTTGCTAATATTTACATATATTTTCTTGGACGTGAGATCTCGGGAGGTTCTGCACTGTACTTTCGTAAAATCTTCACATTACGTTGTGGTGTAATTTCATTCAGCTCTTGTGAGTTGGTCACAATTCTGACAGGGAGGGGACACTCAACAGCGGCATTTTGTACAGAGGTTTTTTGAAAGCGCGATGTCGGAGAAATTGCACTGTACGTTCGTCAAATCTTTACAGTATGGTCCCACTGATGGTGATATTTGATAATGCTAGTTTTGGTTCTTCGACGGGGTGACCATCAGGGGATGGGGGCATTTTATACAAAACTAATTTGCAATTTTAGATCAATACATTATCCATTTGAAAGTGAGATCTCTGAGACGCTTTACTGAATTTTCGTTAAACCTTTGCTGGAGGGTTACGTTATGGTCCAATTTAATATTGCTGTTTCGATTTCGTCGAAATTCTGATGGAGCGACACTGGACGTTTTATACAAAAATTTGCTAATTTTTAATGAATACAATGGCAGACAAATAGGAAGTTGTAGGCCTATATACTGTCGAATGGTGCCATTTTAAATGACTCGTAACCGAAATTTCAAGACACACCATTATTCCATGTTGAATGTTGCATAAACGATACAAAACATGCACACAGTTACAATGGAAATCGAACAGGAAGTTTGGGGCAATCTGTCGAATAGTAGTTATATTGCCGATGACCTTGAATGACCTCCAGAGGTCATTGTAGGATTTTCAGGGTCGACATCTAAAAACTACAGCATAGGTACTGCGAAGTTAACTATATATGAAATACAAAACAGCAATTACAATAGGTAAGTGTGTATCTTTTTTTAAATTTATGTTTTTGAATGGATGACACATTTTAAAATCAACTGAATGAACAGTTACAGTGGAAATCGAACAGGAAGTTGAATTCACGTTGAATAACAAAAACAACTGAAAACCCACATTCTGTAAAATACTTTGAATAGCCTACATGCAATTCTGCTTAAACACGTAGTATACTTTTTACATGTTCTTAACAAAACGTGTCCATGTCCTGAATAACCGTCATAATTAAGTCACTTTTTTGTTAGGGCCCACAAAATGTGGAGGCATTTCAGCCAACAGGTTGCTTTGTTTAAACAATTAGCATAACGAACTTAACTGTTAATTGAACTGCTATAGAATGTACTGTTGTAGTACAGTATAGTCACAGTAGTAGCTATGGTTTCATGTCCCACTCAAAACATAGGCCTAGGTCGTTTCAGCATTGATAGACATTGTCATAGCATTGAAGGACAATAGTCAACCAGGTCACAGGACAATCCCAGCAGGCTCAGCTTGCTAAAAGGTAAAGCGGAGAATGTAACAAAAAAATTAAAATCTATATAGCACAATGAAGACAGGACATACAGAGGCGCTTGGAAGATAGAGAGCTAAATCAAGCAAGATCAAAGCCCAATCCAGTCGACTGACATGTAAGAACTCATCGTGCTCGTACCATTGTACTGGTACACAGAGACAGTTTTGTTAATAATGCATGTAGTTCCCTTCCTCTAGACGAATATCACGTCTCAGATGCGGCCAAATGGAGGCAAGAAGGTAGAGGTCACTGGGACAGTTGGGAAAATAATCAGCTTGTACGTTTCGTGGCGACGGGGATGGCGTGTGAGTGAAGTAAACAGGCCAACAGACTACAGAAAATGGAGAACCTCGTGCGGGAGTGAGTGGTCTGTCAAAGTCTTTGTCTCGGTTATCTTTCCAATCAAGCAGCCTGTCGAGAGAGATCCGAGACGACGGGTTGTTGATGAGCTGTGCATAGCTGTTGAGTGTCTGGTGCGCGTGCGCCGTACCATACAGCACGCGCGACAGATGCAACATCGACGCGTCGTTGAGACTGCGCGAAATGTTGTATGCCCGGCTGAAGTTCTCCAGCGCCTGCTCATGCTCACCCTGCACAGTTTACAACAAATACAAAACAGTTAAACCTACCGTAAGTTTATTACCATAATGCAAAACTCCATGCGTAGTCAGTATAAGTGTGAATTAGACGGCAGTTCATTATCAGAGCAGTTAACAGTCATTAGGCCTAAATGTTTTAGTTAACAATCAAGACAACATTAAAAGCTGTGTTGCCAGACACAACACACCTTGCCCATGTTCGCTAGGTGGCGTTAGTCAGCAGTACTTTGAATTTCTCCTCATTGGTCTTAAACAATAGCTTGCTAAATTACATGACTGCTCACTTAACATGACTCATTCAGCTCGCAAGCTCGATTTTATTTTTGATGAACTAGCATTCTCAAATCAAATTTCTGCTGTGACAAAATCCTGCTATTCTCATATTCGTGAACTTCGTTGTATCCGTCCCTACCTTGACTTCAAAACAGTACCATCGCCACTTCAATACTCCACTCCAAGCTTGGTTACTGTAATTCACTCTACTTCAGTCTCCCTAAATCTCAGCTGAATCGTCTTCAACTTATTCCAAACTCTCTTGCCCGTGCCGTTGTCAAAGCCCCTAAATTTTCTCATACTACACCTATTCTTAAATCTTTTTATTTAATTTACACTGGCTAAAAATTAATAAACGCATAAATTACAATCTCCTCTCTCTCACACATACAAAGTACATATCATATCATCACAGACTTGCTATGGCGCCGCTCAACCGGTGCTCAGTAGCCCCTTACAGTGACACTGTTTATAATTTAAAAAAAAACAATAAAATACAATTAAGTAAACACTTAGCCAGCAAGTTAAGTGTACATGTAGATATAGCCTAGGCCTACAGTCTAAGTCAATCAGGAATAGTAAACAAGTAAGTTTTTAGATGACGGCAGAACGCAGAGTGTGAATTAATCGTCCGGATGTGAGCAGGAAGCGAGTTCCAAGCAGCAGGTCCCGCGACGGTGAACGAACTGTTGGCGAAGCGTGTCCTTGTCTGCCGTACAAGGAAATTACCACCAGCTGATGATAGTAGATGATCGTCGCTACAGCGGCTGCACAAATCAGTCATGTACACGGGCGCCGTGCCATGGTAAACATCAAACATCAGGACGCATAATTTATATTTTATACGTCTGGCAACCGGCAACCAGTGTAACGAGTGCAGCGTGGCTGCAGGCTGGTTCTGAGCAGACCAAACGAGCGGCGCTGTTCTGAATTCGTTGCAGCCGTTGACGAACGGCCACGCTGCAGTTCGCAAACAGACCGTTGCAGTAGTCCAGACGTGA
>Ga0209338_1000786_pt1 | contig 9891 bp, 7 predicted proteins | sample OlaalgELextract1_FD_187374 | JGI IMG/M metagenome (GOLD analysis project Ga0209338, IMG submission 187374) | Olavius algarvensis symbiont microbial communities from Tuscany, Italy - Type A ELBA extract 1 (SPAdes) (version 2) | ecosystem: Host-associated > Annelida > Digestive system > Unclassified... | reverse complement strand
TTCGTTTTATGCCAGTTTGTGTGGAGACCCATAACGGCTGCTGATGCCTCAAAATTTCGAAAAACGTAGTCCCATTTCGTTGGATCATCAGTAAAAAGGACTGCGTCATCAGCGTAGTTGATATCGTAGTTGTTAATATATACAACTATAAAACTATGAGTAAAGAAGATTTTATCGAAACAGGTTTAGGCAAGAAAAAAGTAGCCCCCTAAAACTTTTTGGAATATTTTCGCTTCGGTTTAAGTCTTTTTCCATGAAATTTTGCAGATTTGTTGGCAATGCATATCCACATCTGTCTACCAATTTCTGTAGATTTATCTTAATATTTCAGCAAATGGCATTAATTTTGATCGCACATCAGCACACTGACGTGCGATATTGATATAGCAATTCTGTCTGTCTGTGTGTCCGTCTGTCCGTGACGTTCCGGGATTAGATGAAAATGGCTTAACATATTGTCGTAGTTTTTTCACCGTACTAGTTTTATGAGCATCAAACATCTTCACGAAATTCCAACGGGGTGACCCCCTGCGGGGGCGATAAATACAGTGGGCCTGAGGTGGGGTATAAAAATTTCCCTATTATCTACCAGTCAGTTGCTATATCTCGCAGACGATACAAGATAGCACCATAGTTACTTTGGAAGGTTAATAGGAACTCATGTGTGATCTATCAAATGGTGCCATTTCCAATGACCTTCAGCGAACTCTAACCCTGTTTTCAAGGTCACACCTAAATATCTCACAAACGGCTACAGATACGGCCTTAGTTACTATAGCAGGCGAGTAGCAAATCTCACCCAAACTTTCGAATGGCACCAGTTTCAATGATCTTGAGTGACCTCTAAGTCAGATTTTAAGGTTACGACATTATTCAACGTCAAATAACTCGCAAACGTTACGGTACAAGATAGAGCTATAGTTACAATGGTGGTCTAATAGATAGTCATACGTGGTCTGTCGAACTGCGCCATTTTCAATGACCTTGAACGACTCCAAACCCAGATTTCAAGGTCAGGCCATTGTTTGACGCTGAATATCTCCGAAACGGCTAAAGATATGGCCATACCGTAGTTACTATGGAAGGCGAATAGAAAACTGTACCAAAGGTTTCAAATGGTACCACTTTCAATGACCTTGAGTCCCAACCTCTAACCAACATTTGAAGGTCACGATAATATTCAACATCAAATAACTCCACTAATAGTAAGTCGTGTATGATCTATTCAATGATTCTGTTTTCAGTGACCTTGAGTGACCCTTAACCTAGATTTCAAGGTCACGGTGTAATATTTAGGCCTATAGATGCCGTCTACGTATTGTGTGCACAGCTGACGTGCGATCTGTTTGCGATAGCTAAGTTCTTGTTCAATGAGTACCCATCATTTTCACCCTGTCAAATTTTGAGTATTCAACCAGAAAATGAAAATGCAGTGTACCATCTTTTCAGAAATGTCATTTATTCGTCGTCGCATGTCTTAGTGTCCGATAATTGTAAACAACTGATAACTCTGATGTTTTACTATTAACCATGATAGTATCGTATTTGCAAGCAAAAATATCCTGATATTTCAAGATATTTTCGAAATATCAACCTTTATTATTATTATTTACTTACTGTTCTAATTCATGCATAGCTAACACAAACTGCTCTCAAGTCCCTAAGCTATTAGATGCTGCAAAAATAGTTATGAAAATTTTAACCCTCTGGGCAGGACGCAACAACGTCGCAGACGACAGACACAGACGGACATCTCATTTAAAACAATGTCAGTAAAATGTTAACAGTAAAAATCAAGATAGTTATTGATCGTTTACACTTATCAGACGCTGACATGCGCAATGATGAAAAATGACAGCAAAGCTGGTACACTGCATTGTCATTTTCTGGGTGAATACTCAAAACTCGTCAGGATGAAAACGATGGGTACTTATTGAAAAATTAACGCAATTTGATAAAATATTAAGGTAAATCTACAAAAATTGATAGGTATGTGTGGCTGTGAATTGCCAACAAATTGGCAAAATTTCGTGCAAAAAGACTTAACCAAAATAAAAATATTCCAAAAAGTTTTATGGGGGCTACTTTTTGAAACACCATGTATATAGGAATGGCAGGATCTGAAATGCACATCTTGACTTTTTTAAGTCGCCAGCCAGCAATGCAGAACATTTACTTAACGGTGTAGGGTGTACCAAAACAAAAACTAAATTTTATCAGAAAAAAACACCTGGCATTTTGCAAAAAAATCAGTCATTATTTAACACATTGAGTTAGGATTATTTAGGCCAAAGACAATTGTTAAGAAATTTTGCAACAACAGCTTTGTATCTAAAGTCCATTTCACATAGTGTTTGCATGCACATTTTGTTTTAATTATTTTACCATGTACTAACAACAATAAAATTATGTTTATGAACAGTTCGTTAGACAAAACACAGCACAAAATGTAATCTATGACGTCATTAATGATATCACTGTTTTGCTGATACTCAACTTTAATAAATGTGTAAAAGATCAAGGTCACAAGGTATGTCTTGACCCGTGTGCGCCATACTAAAAATTGTATTAAAAAAAGCACGGAGATTATCTCTCTGTGTTACTGACTGGCGAGTAGCGACTTGCAAAAATCGCACTCTGTATTTCAGGTTTTGCACGTTGTACACATATCAACAGAATTTTTGTCTCTCCAATGCTATGCATTGACAGAATATAAATTTACCTGTGCGTGTCTGTCTGTGTGTGTGTATGTCACACTTTCTGTCAACTTGCTTACAGGTCAGACCCCTCAACGGATTTTTACAGTTGATAGCTTAAAAGACGCAGATTTGCGCAAGGATGTGCCTTTTGGGAGTCTGGATGATGAATAATCACATTTAGGGGTCCAAACTCAAAGTCCCCCAAAACCCCTATTTTGGAGCCTGAATAGGCATTTCAAGCCAAATATGCGAAAAATTCAAATAGCTAAATCTTCAGATCAGTGTATCAGCTTGACATGAAATTTGACAGGCAGCTGCGGCCAGCAACAGAGACTTCGTGGGTGGTCTCGTATAGTGGTAAAACAATTCCAAGATGGTGGACGGCCGCTATTTTGAAAATCGATATATCGCCATATCGCAGTGAAAAATCATCAGATTTTCATGAAATTTTGTACACAGCAGCAGAGTTTGAACTGGATGAATGTCTGTTGATCAAAAATAAAAAAGTTGCATTGGACAGACTCCCAGAACGTATTTCTTGTTTTATGCAATTTTCACTTTTAATGCACACAACTCTTACAAATAATCCTGGAAATTTCGTACTGAAATACTAAGCCATTTCTCAGAAATTGCAGTTTTTGATGGGGTATGTTTTAGCCGCACCCTGTGTACTGTGTAGTTCATTCATATTGATGTCACTCAGTTATTGCTGTTACAGTGCAATGCCTGTTTTCATATGCACCTTGTTGCCCTTTTGTCCTGCGTGATTTGTAGCAGATTGTATGAGCATAATGTTCAACATTTTTCATAAACTTTTATTTAATTTTCATAGGGTTTTTGTGTTTTAATGTTTCAAAAATTTCCAGAAAGTTTTGGTATCATGGTCACACAGATTATGAATCAATTATCCATTAACAATCTTACTAACTGTAGTTTGATGATACATTTAATCTGCCTGTGAAAAAGTTTAACATATTGTACTGTGCAGCATTTAGATATACGAGACGTGATGGAGTTGGCTGCGACTGCAGAATTGCGACCCAGGAGATACCTGCTTCAGAGTTATCAGAAGAGGGTGCTCGGTACTGTCCAACATGCCCGACATGACGAACAGCGACTCATGCACAAACTGGCCGTCACAGTGTTGTGTGAACTCGGTCCACACTTGCGACTCAGTCAGACTGTAACGTCTGTTATTCAGCAGAATGTCTCTGGAAATCCTCAATGGAACATGCTCGTTGCCTCACAAGTTATGAAACATTTTGAAAAATATGCATGGAATTTGATAGATTATCCTTGGAAGAAAGAATTTCTAACAATTAAGGTAGGCTTGTCACATATTCTTTCTGTTGTCATTAGAGCTCGTTAGCCAAGTTTGAACATCTGTGTTTACCTCGCACCACTGACAGCCTGTGAGGTATTGTTTTTGGTTGTCTGTCTTCGTAACTTTCTAACCAGAGCTATTTTAGTTCTCAAATTAACTTTTTAGTTTTTATATTATTTTTAGCTGTTAATTTTTTATATTATTGTAGTTTTTCCTGCATACAGAATAGCATAATAGTGCTTACGAAGTTCATTATATACAGTATGCAAGTTTAATGATGCATTAGCAGAAGTAAAACCGGCGTGTGCCTCTTATCTACAGTTGTGCTAAAGTGCACAAGTTTTCAGCTATTTTGGCTTGGTTTTTTTGTGTTTTAAATGCCAGTTTTTTTATTAGGAGTTAAGTCTCATTTTAGTTCGTACTGTCTTAAATAATTTGTATATTTGTTTATTCAGCTTGCGTAAATTTTGACTGCGTTTTGTTTTCATTTTTTTTTCAACTTAGAAATTATCATTCTTGTAAAACGGATGGTAATAATTTTCATTTTAGTTACAAACATAGCTCTGTAACAGTGTTGTTTCTTAGCACCAGTAAGGGAAAAATGGTTGCAGATATCATCAAACTGTGGCTGTGGGATCATGCCATTGAATTCGCTAGGTGGCAGCAACCTACCGGTACAGTGGGGACCATGGTCTGTTGTGCCCGGCACTACTTATTTGTAGACTTCATACCAGGGGTGCAGAACCGCGGCCACGAAAAGCCAGAGTGTGGCCCGTGTGATCCCACCAAAAATGTGTTAATTTTGGTACATAAGTGGCTTTCTTGTATTGATAGTTTGAATGTGTTATGTACTGATGGTTAGACTTCAAGTGTGAATGACAGTTACAGTATGAACAAACCGACGGGAATTAGAGGCCAAACAGCCGTGATGGACTTTTCATGTGTGCTCTGTTTTGCAAAGATTTATTTCAGCTTTTATATGCAAATAAAATTAATGGCTGCATCAGTATAATCTCGTTACCTTCAGGGGGCTTTGCCACCTAACCCCAACTGGGGACTGTTTGGCCCTGTGATCCAACACGGGCACAGCCCCCAGACTCCCATTGCGGCCGGCCGTACTAGTCCCATATTTTTTTGTGGCACTGCCCTTCAAATAAGTTGTGCACTCCATACACTGCAGTGACTTCGTACAATGCTGAAGTTGCAACTGTTATCACTAGTGCTACCGAAAAATGTAAAATATATTGTTATGAGCTGCACTATACCCACACCTACTACAGTACTTACCTGTAACAACACTCTGTTGTTGCGACAAGTAAACTATTAAGATTTGTACCAAGTGAATGTTTTAGCATCAGCCACATACGTGTATTGAGCACTGGCTTGCTGTTGTTTATCCGATGTTGCAGACATACTCTGGATTCTATAAGACACACATTGAACCACATATTTGTCATGTTGAAGGCTTATTTGGACTGCTTGGTTATAAGCTGAATACTACCGAAGATCAGTATGAAATTACTGAAGTACCACCACCTGAACGTTTAGCAAAGATGGCATTTGAATTCTACATTGCTGGTATTGAATGTGAAATATGTCACGCGATAAGTTGCAAAGTTGAGGACATTACTGTTGCTGACATCTATCACTGCCGAAGCAGATACCCGGGAACCATCAGTGCGTGTATTGAGAGGCTGCAAGAAAAGCGAAGCATCTGCAGTTCACATAACAGCAACAAGGCATATTTAACTACAACTGATTATGTGGAAACTTTGCAGCCTGTTGTAGACAGTGAATATTTAGCAAAAGACAGCAAGGAGAGGTGTTGTGATATTAGTTCAACAGTAAATGCTGCAACAAAACACTGTGCTATTGTTAATGAAATCTTTGTGCAACCTACTGACGCTCCAGCCACTGCCAGAGATGAACATATTGCATGGAGAAATGTGCAGTCATGTGCCACAAAAGACAGATGTCAGCAGCAGAACAAGGCACCAATCAGCAAAGTCCATGTAGAGGACGGCCTAAAGGATGACTTCGATGAAAATCATCTGCAGTCTAGACCAACAACAGAATTGTGTCAAACAATAAACGTGAGAAAAGAGACATGGGCATGCAGCTCGTGTACCTTTGTGAATCCAGTGACTGACAGTGTCTGTGAGATGTGCTTCAGCTTTAGGCCAAATTTTCATTTACAGCAGCAGATCAGTGGAACATACACAGCAGGTGCTAACAATACAGTGCAGACAACCAGTCAGTCATGTTCAAGTTCTGTGTCTGCTTCACACACTGTCAACAATTACACAGCACCACAGCCTAATGCTCTGACACAGTATTCCTGCAACAGATTGTCATCACACCAGCATACAACATCCAGTGAAATGCCAAGACATTATATAGCTGTGTGGAACTGCAGACACTGTACGTATGAAAACAACACCTGTGAAAACAGATGTGCCATGTGTGGTGCAATTCAGTATGTATCAAGTGAAACAGATTCAGTGCAGCAGTAATAGTGCATCTACAATTCTACATTTTAGTAACTACTATCTATGAAGCTACATGTGGCAGTAATCTGGGAACATACAACTTTATTTCATTTCTGATGCTTAGTTGCTGCATTTTTAAACAGTGTAGCAAGCTATAAAACTACTTTGTCACATCACTCGTCATTTGTCAGCTCGGTAATTTCAAGTTAAGCCAGACTGGTTTCCAATTGTTATTAGTGTGATTAACAGAATATTAAGTTAAAATGTTGTTAAATGGTTTGGACCAGCATTTGATTTGTCAAAAAAAGTGGGGGGTGTTTCGGCCCATAAGCACCGAAACCAGAAGCCTGCAGGGCCGAGAGCAGGGGATGGGATTCTTGCAGAGGGGGCATCAAGCCCCATCCCCACCAGCTCTGGATCTGGGGTAGCTTAGAGCACTGTTAAGCTCCCCCTGCGAGGTCTGGGGCAAAGCCATGACCACCCTGAGCTTTTGGGTATTTTATTGCTCATCGTATGGTATATACCGAAGCTGACCCCCAGAGCATTATTTTCGGTCACCACTCACCAGTGGTCCTAACCAGTGGGGGGTTAAACCCCCCAAATCTCCTTGGCAAATCGAACACTGTTTGGGACCCCAGATTATTTCTTACTTGGTACACAGCTTGGCTGTAACGCTAACAGTTGCATGTTATGATTTTGCCGATTTCTCTTGCTATTCGTTTCTGCCAACAGTGTTGTGGAAAAAACTCCTAGCAAAGCTATATTTCTGCTCACAAAACAACAAAAATAATGCCATTTGATGTCTTGTACCGTATCATGTGGAGATTTCTTCCTCAGCCTCATCGTCATCTCAACTCGGACATAATAAATTTCAGTATCAGGCTCAAAATACGTTTATAATTTATATAATACTTACCAGTACACACACACACTTACGGTTTCTGACATTCTGTGTAGTGATGTATCTTAAACTATCTTTCTACAAAATTATTGCAAATTAAAATACTGCTTTGCATATTAGTGTTAAACATAGATAGCCATTTATATCATTACAAGTCTCGCTACAGCGTATTTTTAATTACAAGTATTTACATTCATCACTCACTGAAGCAATGTTCAGAGTACACATAGACAGTCGAATTTGCCACTCTGATTCGTCTCAAAGCAAGCTGTGATATGTTTAATGCATCCAAATCACACTTGCTAGGACGTACCAGCAATGGCCATGAATAGTCAGATTAATGATAGCACATATACAGCTACAGAATAATATAAAGCTATAAAATAAAAATAGTATAAAACTAAAGCTAGAGTGTTCTACTACTTCTGTGTGTTGTTACAGCGATCATGGACTAGTCAAAGCAGGCTGTGATAGGACAACTGCCAACACCATATCACTGCCACTTTGACCAGCCCATGAACTCCCGAAGCTTGTACAGAAAAGTTCGTGAGCTTGTACAGAAAAGTTTGTTCACAAGTCCATAGTCTCTTGCATTTGGCTGCTGTTGCCACATTCCAAGCAGGCTGTGATACGACTTTAAAAACACGAATCACAACCACTTGGATGCCAGCACCATGCACCATTATTGGCCTGTTGGCTTTGTTATCAATGAATCCAACCAAGTTTATGCTGCAGTGTGTATATACTCCTGCTGATAAAGTCAGCAGTCATGTAACAGATAGTACAAACAGTTACACTTTGAATCATTGAAGCTGGTATAAATCTAGTCTGTTCGGAAAGACAAGGTAGTAAGGTGCTTATTAAAATGTACATCAAACTACCCATGTCTTTCAAACTGACTAGATCGTTAACTGAGACAGTTACGTGGTCTGACAACAGAATGAATCACTACGAGTAACAATTGTTTACATGAACACGTGCTATAAGCTAAAAATAAACTGGGTCGGTTGACACGGCAGTACACGCACCGATTGCGTATACTTACGTCAGAATGTTATCACTTAACAAACTGCATAAATCACTAGGACCGATGTAACTTACATTCAATGAGTAAACAGACAAACAGTTTATCGCGATCACTGAATAAATGACTAGTACGTCCACATAGTGAATAATCGTCGCACAGCACCGCCATCAACTGTGATTCACATATCGCAAGCCGCCATTGGTCAGTGGTCTGGCGTGCCGCAGGTCACGTGACCACTCGTTGTTTAAGCTAGCCGTAAAAACTCGTTTACGCTTCACTTCGAGCACATGTTACTACGTTTGCGTGGCCCTAATATCGTCCACCGACGATGGTATACTGCTCAGCGAGACGTGCGTCGCAATTTAACATCAACGATGACTCGTATTCTGCAACAACTTCGAACAAAAATGCGTGGCAACAGACCTCTCATTTCGGGTAAACACTCGCGAAATGCCAATCAGCCATCACCACAAAGAAGCGTCCCACCACTTGCCATTCAACGGTCGCGGTCACACGAAATTGTCATCAATATAATACGCCACCATCGACACCGTAACGCGATAATCCATCCTGTGGCGCATAAAGATCGACCGGTCAGCTTTTTAATCAATACAAGTGATACTTTTAACGTAGACAAAACCAACTTCCCCGCCGACGCGCCATGTTGAAAATATTATGATGACCTATTTCAAACGCTCGACGGTGATTGGTCGACGTGTAGGCACGCTGCTAGTAGGCGTGGCTACTGAGGCTACTGCGTGCGGTGACCGACGCTGTTGGGCTGTGGCCTAGTCGAGCATGCATAATTAATTAGCTGTTTGGGAACAAAGGTCGATCAACTACGCCGTTGCTGATGCAGCGGAATGAACTGAATCAGAGTCTGAATATACCAATGTTAATGAAATTTCATTCAACCGTTGCACCATTTTCTGTGTAACACTTAAAATGCCGTTTAGTGTAAGTGTTTCGTAACGAAACACAACCTATATTGATTATGACAAGCAAACAAAACTCAGTTTTTATTAGATGATGTACAGCACTTGTTCTTTTTCGAGTGTTTTCAAACTTCAGAGTTAGCGATAAGCATGATTCAATACGTGATCTTATCTCTCGGTCACAGTAATTAAACTTTAAAGTTATCTGATAGATAACCACCAAAATGCTGCAGTTTCAGTGCAAGTCGGTATCTATGGACTGTACAGTATGGCTACGTTCCGGACAAGGGCTGTCAGTTCACTCCCATTCCCATATCCCGGGATACTGGACCGTTTTGTAATCCCAAAATACCGGGATTATGGCAGTGTAATCCGGAATATTTGGGATCAAAAATGGTGTAACAGTAAATGTTCTTAATTTTTAAGCGCCTCACTTTACTTTAGTAAAAGAGGCGCTTATAGAGATAGGCTGTGTCGTGACGTCGTTGGTCGTTGGTTGGTTGTCACGCGCGTGCA
>Ga0209338_1000785_pt1 | contig 9899 bp, 8 predicted proteins | sample OlaalgELextract1_FD_187374 | JGI IMG/M metagenome (GOLD analysis project Ga0209338, IMG submission 187374) | Olavius algarvensis symbiont microbial communities from Tuscany, Italy - Type A ELBA extract 1 (SPAdes) (version 2) | ecosystem: Host-associated > Annelida > Digestive system > Unclassified... | reverse complement strand
AGCTTAGTTCCTATGGCATTAGCAAGACTGTTATAAAATGGATTCAAGATTTCCTAACAGCTCGGAAATTTAGAGTTAGAGTTAACCTTAGTCACTCTATGTGGAGTGAAGTTACAAGTGGTATTCCACAGGGCAGTGTTTTAGGACCTATTTTATTTCTGCTGTTTATCAATGACCTAATAGAATGTTGCATACCACACTCAGATATCTACCTATTTGCCGATGATGCTAAGCTGTTCAGACACATTATACAAGATAGTGACAAAACTGCATTACAAAAAGGTGTAAATGCACTACAGGAATGGACTCATGAATGGTTTTTAAAACTTAATGCATCCAAGTGTATGGTTATGTCCTTTGGCAGAAATGTTGAAAAAAGCTACACTTACAACATTTTAGAAAATAGTCAAATTAAACCGCTGGCACGAACTGATCAGATAAAGGATCTAGGGATTTTATTAGACGAGACACTTTCATTTAGAGACCATATAAATGATAAAATTAACAAAGCATTCTCGATGCTCGGTACAATTAAACGAAATTTTAAACACCTTACAATTCAGTCATTTACTATGTTATATAAAAACATGGTAATATCTCATTTAGATTATTGTTCTTCTGTGTGGTCACCATATATGAAAAAGGACATTGAGACTTTGGAAAAGGTACAAAAAAGAGCTACCAAGATTCTGCCACAACTAAAACACATGAATTACTCTGACAGACTTAAAGCATGTAAACTACCTTCATTACACTATAGAAGAATTCGAGGAGATATGATCGAAACGTATAAAATAATGACTGGAAAATATGATATCGAGATAGCCCCCTCCTTAGTTGGGGTTTGTTCCTCAGTAACGAGAGGTCACAGCTTGAGATCACAAAAAATAGGACAAAATATGATTTATGTAAGTTTTTTTGCTAATAGAATAGTAAATATTTGGAATTCATTGCCTAGTTATGTGGTATCTGCTGAAACTGTAAATTGTTTTAAAACAAGATTAGATAGATTTTGGCTTAACCAAGATATCATATATAATTTTCGTTCTGAAATTCACGGAACCGGAAGCCGAAGTGAAATTTTTACTGTAATATCTTCATTAGAGTAGGCATAGTAGTGTGTTATTGAGTCGGGCAAAGAGGCTATCGCCTGCGCCTGTCTTCTTTCTACGTCTACGTCAGACCGTTGAACTCTTAAGCAATATTTTTGCACCTTCTAATAGCCTAGGGACTCCGACACTCTGTATTAAAATTTGACAAAAAACTCGAATGGGCAGACTGTCAGACTGTGTGCCAGATTCCAGTTTATAAAAATAAGTTTAACATCAGTGGTACAATCGTGCATCAATCACACCTGCTGCCTGTTCGCCCAGTGCAGTACACATGGCCAATCTAACGACAAGTAGGCCTAATTGCTGTGCTCTGCTGTGCTCCGGATTAATAATTACTATAGGTATCGCTTTCACTGGGTGTCGCCAGGTTTCACTGTAACGATACACCGGCCCACCCCCTCCTTTACTGCAAACAATAATACCAACATTAAAACTATCCCTCACCATAATCTTAACCGTCACAGGAAGCATAACACATTACGGTGACATTAGCATAATTCCATCACTTGTCATTCCAGGCTCAAAACATATTTTTCCACAAGTCCGTGCTACCATACACTGACGGTATGTAACCTGGACTGCCTTCGCAGACTCTCGACTGCATGTGTGTCATTTTACGTTCATCAGTTTGTTTTACTTTAGTGCTGTTACGATTATCGTAGTTACGATATTTATCGCGACATTTCAGAATTATCGTATCGTATTTTTATCGCGATATTTCCTATGCGTGCGGAACGATATATTTGCGCGGTACTTGCGCTATGCAAACATGATCGATTCACCACCAGTCTACTCAAGTTTCAGCTTCAATCACGCTTCAATCACGTGCCGCGAACGACGTGACGCGTGATTGCCGCCCGGCGACCGTGGCTGAGCAGCGTCTCCGTCCGTGAAAGACGCCGCAACTGCCTTTGAAGTAACGTGTCGCTGGTGGTCTCCGTGGCCCGAGCCGTCTTTATGACGTCACAGCTCACAATTACCAGCGTATGTCTACGTTGTCGCTTTCAAGTTAGTGTACTTAGTTCAGTTTCCATGGGAAATTAGAAGAGCATTAATTAGCCTATGTGTAGGCCTATATAACTAAAGTGCGTTATGAAAATTAATCAATGTTGCGATCTTTGTAACCAGACTCCTCACAGTATATGTTTCATCTGCGAAGAAAGTCCGACAATCTTCGTACAACGACGCAAGTACAGCTCCGACGAAAGTGAAAGCATCAGCATATGTAGGCCTATATGTATTTAAATGAAACTCAATAGGCCTAACGAACGTTAATCGATCATATTTATATAGCAATGCTAAAGTCCAAATCTGACAAACTAAGCGTACATAAGGCTACATATTTAGTTACATAACACGAACGTCAGAATCCTAGCGGCCTAACAGCGACGCAACAGTAACATGGGGCAAGATGAGCGGCTTATCGGCGCCTGAGCCACGTACTGATCGAACTCCAGTTGCACAGAGTCAGTCTGTCGTGCCATCACGTCGGCCGGAGTCGCAACGCTAGCCGAGTCGAGCTTTGCCCAATTCGACGGCTGTGACGATGCCGTCGAATTACGTGGCGTTCCTTGCGGTGGTCTCGCTTCAGGTGTGCCGTCAGATTGGACGTATTCCCTTGCGATCGCTTGAACGTTTTCAAGCACAGCTTGCACTTCGCTGAACTGCTGTCTACCATGTCGAAATACGACCAGATAGAGCTTTTCTTGGTTTGACTGTTTTCAGACATCTTTGACGAGTAAGCTTAATTAGGCTATTGCGAAATAAACGATGCTGATGAATGACGATATAGTATTACTGCTAACTTCCAACTTTTTAACGCAACTGACGGTGACGGTGGCCGTGTGTTGGCTTAAATAGGCAAAGACTTGAAATTTGAGTATGCTTCAGTCAAATCGTTTGTTCTTTGAGCATTGCTTAATTAGGCATATAGGTGGCACAGTCCACGCTTGCATCGGCGTAGGTGACGTAGATCAAGCGTGGAACGGTGGAAGCTTGCTTGTTTAATTTCGACTCGGGCAGTGTCCCGAGAACTCTGCTTGCTCGCCAAAACTGATTGATTGTTTAGCATTGCATTCCCGCCGCTGAGTCCACTCACATGGTCGAATTGTTTGTTCTGTGAGCAATTAACTTACACGCTGCACTGCAGTGTAGCCTGCGTAGGCCTACTCACGTGTACGCTACGCAGCCGTACACGGACGGTTTCGTTAAGCGTATGGACTTGGACTGTGCCCAATTATCGAACTTTGACTCAGTGTCAGAGAACAAAGCATTTTTCATCGGTAAGCTCACTCGGTCACTCGCCAGCGGCGAGCTGCCGACCGGGATCAAATGCGGCCGCAAACATGACGGCTGTTATCAGTACCGACGCAAGCATCGACGCTGTGAAAAATCCGTAAAATTGAGTTACCTCAGTCTCAGTAATTTATAGAGTTGGCGATACTTTTTGATGAATTTTTAAAAACGCGGTAGGCCTATGGCAGTTGTTTCTTACTCGCATTGATTCATTGGCTAGTGTACCGTCGAAAATCAATAAGTACACGGCGTGTACTCCAGACCGTACTTATTTTCGTCGTACCTGCAGTTCGTTGTTTAGTTACGACCTTCTGACAGTTAACTATTCTTCACTTGTCGACATGGAGGTCAGGTAGGTCGGCTGCACTGTTGCGTGATGCGTCCAACATTCACATTTGCTTTCGTTTCGATAACAAAAAAAATGTTAATGTTGTGTTTGTTTATCGTGCGTCCACAATGACATACGTAACGTAACTTATTTTAACTTTTTATGTTTTATATTAGGCCTACGCTTGGACTTGCCGATTCGACATCGGGAGGCGTTTTGGTGGTGAGCAATACCGAAACCGAAAAAAACCGAAACCGAGTTTTAGAGCTAAAAACCGAACCGAACCGGAAGTAGCAATCTTGGAACCGAACCAGCCCTAGTCTAAGTTAGAGTATGCTTCGTCACATGCCGCAAACGACATGCCGACCCTGGATAACCGAATGGCAAATGGGTAAATTCCAACGGAGTTCCCGTCAGTTGGTGCACATGGGGTATGGGCTGTACTTACAACATTTGGCATGATCAAATGGTGCTAATTGCACTGACCATGAATGACCCTTAACGCAGATTTTAAGGGCACACCATTATTCAATTGTTGAATTAACTTGAATATTTCAGAAAAGTTAAAAGAGATAGAGCCAGTGGAATACTAATAGGAACTTGCACATACACTACTCAGTGGTATTGTAAATGTAAATGTCAATTTATATAGCAAATCGTCGCAATAGCGCCTCTAATGACAATATGCCATCTGCACTGCTACTTGCACAGTGCTGTGCCGCGGCAGATGGAGGTAGCTGTGTGATTATGGACACCATTGTGCACGTAGATATAATGGTGTTTTGTTTAACTTAAAACTGGTTTTTGATAATGTGCATTGTTTGCATGTTGTGTACGTGCGTTGTGATGCAGGAATTCATGATAAGCTTGGTTACTTGAAGGATGAGTTGCACGTTGATGCCGTGTGCATTGGACCAATGAATCCCACACCAAACTTCAAATACGGATACAATATTATAGATTACGATAGCATTTGTAGACATCATTATGGATCATACGAGGATTTTGAGAAACTTCGCGTGGCTTTGCATAAAAAGAGTATGTTCTTAATTTTTTATTTTTTGCACATAATCATTTATATTGATTGCGTGAGTGAGTAATAGTAGTTGGCTGTATTAATTGTCTTTCTCTGCATTGTGTTTGAAGGTAGAATAAATCTGTGTATGTGGAGTGTGAAACTGCACTGAAATAATTTACAAATTTTAACTTTTGGTCAGAATGTAATTGAGCAGCTTTGTTGTTTTTTTGTAGGTATGAAACTTATTTTGGATTTTATTCCAAATCATACGAGTCGTAAGCATCCTTGGTTTAAGAAAAGTTCAAAGAATGAATCAAGTTATGCTGACTTCTACATATGGCATCCTGGTTCAAAGGCATCTGATGGCACTCCTCTTCCTCCTAACGACTGGGTGAGCTGAATTTGTGTAATTGATTAAGTGTAAGTACCGTTAATGTCTATCCTGTGTCTGTCTGTCTGTCTCTGTAAATGTGACAGTTGCAAGAAGGCGTTATCCAATTTCAGTGTAACTTGGATTGTTTCTTGGTACTATTGGCTAGTTGTGTGGAATTTAAAACTTGCCTCCTAAGCACCCTGATTCATATAACATTTAACAAAAAGCGACACTTTGGGCCTGAGTTATTCAGCAACGTAGTGTCACTCATGTAGTCACGTCTGCAAATGCAAGCCTACATCAAAAATGTGTAAAGATCATCTGTGTGTCCACTGATAGTGAATATTTTGGCCAGAAAATTTCTGCGATCAGATGAACAGCGTAGGAGGAGATATAGGTTTGACCCAACAACCCATACAGCTGTTGCTTTATGTTATTCGAACAATCACCAGATGGCGCCACCGGCTATAAACACTGATTCACTAAACAGTGTCTTTGACAGCTTGACTGGCTTTCTAGGCCTGCATGGCATTTCTTCCCAGACAGACAGCTGTCATGCTTGCAGCAATCTTGTCGACTGCTCTCTTGTATTTGATAGGCCTATAATTTGCTGGTTGTCTTGTGAAAGTAATTTCAATAATAATAATAGTAATAATTCCAAGACAATGTTTATGTGCTGTCATCATGGTAGAGCCATTACAAGAGTTCATCCAGTTCATTTGATGAATGTAGAAGTAAGTAAATAAGTAAGTAAATTTATGTCCGCGTGCAACTATTTACAGCCTAAACTGTCACGAAGGTGCTATGCTAAGTACAATATGCTTGGCGAAACAGAAAAGTCTTCAAATGTGTGCAAAACTGCGTCATTGTCAGAGATGGGTCACGAACAGAGAGCAGCAACGAGTTCCGCAGTGACGGACCAGAGACGGAAAAACTTCTTTGTCCGTAAGTCGTCGTTCGTGAATGGTACCAACTACCAAGCGGCCGCCAACCCAAGACTAAGCCACACGACTTATGCTGAGCCTGCCTGTACATGCTGCCAGAGTCTTCACCCACCATCGCCATTTGTTATTACTCAGCCCAAAAGCTGATACTCATTTTACTGTCCTAAGGAGGGTAGAAGGCGGAGTCGACCTAGTTGGCTGGTTACATACCGAGATGGTTTACCCACCGACAGACGGTCACCCATCTTGGTACTAACTGGGTCTGACGTAGCGCAACTACGTTGATTGAGGCCAAGTGTTACCGCTAAACGAAACCGCCAGCAAAATGCTATGTTGCTGTTGCTAGTTGACAGGAGTGGCATAGAACAACATCTGGCTTGTAAAGATCTTGCTCCTGCGGGAAACTAGGCTGCGTTGGGTTGACTGTGAAAAAATGGCCAGTTGAGTTGACCAAAAACTGGAAGTTGTAGTAATAGTAGTTGCTTTTTCATTATGTGACACGTAATTGTTTAGCGATTTAATTGTTTAATGATTTGTATTCTTCAGTACTGTAATGTTAACTTATGACGATGATGTGATTATGCAGCACAATGTATTTGGTGAGTCAGCGTGGACACATGATCCTGATCGACAGGAGTACTACTATCATGCTTATTCAGAGGATGAACCCGATTTGAATCTGACTAATCCAGCTGTTATTGCTGAACTCGACGTAAGTTTGCTGATGCTGTTTCATGGACTGAGTGCTGCATGTTGAGTAGATTGGGACTGTATTTGTATTATACAAATTATTGAAGGTATAGGCCTAGTATGGAAGAATTTTTTTGCGATGCTTGTGAGATACTGATAGTTTTCACTGCATATATGTAGGCTTCACTGAAATTGTGGCTGGATCGTGGTGTTGATGGCTTTCGGTTTTATGGAGTTGAACATCTTGTGGAATCAGCCAACCTGACTCGTGCTGATGACATGGTTTGCATTAGTCTTACTATCATGTCCATTGTCTGTTGTAGCTGGCTTGAAGAAACTTGTCTTTAGCAGACCCGTTAGGAGACCTACCACAGCTTGTGATGAGTGCAGAAAATTGGCTTGTTAGACGTGAAAAGAACAGTAGTTGTAACAGTAGTGTCAGGTCTTGTCGCGAATGACGACAGCTATGAGCCTACCCCATAGGGGGCACATACACACGGTTCCAATGCTTTTTCAGCACTTAATGGGGACATGACTCGGGAAATTTTTCAGCCAAATTACCCAGAAAAGTACCTATAATTCCTCAGAACTGTACCAGGCTCCTTAAAAACCAAAATTTGTCCTTAAATTCCTTAAAAACCGTTACTTGCATACAAGTGCAGAAACCTTTGTAGTCAAATGAATGATTCAGCCTGCCAGATGGCCAGCAACATGAACATTTAGGTACCATATGTACTACTTCCTGTTGCTTCCTTAACAATTTGTCGATCCGGTCCATGAAATGTAACGACGTACATTTTAAACTACAGATTTTTGTGTCGATTTGCAATGTGTGTTAGAGCCAATAGTTGTATGTTGACGTGAACCTGTCCTTAAAAATGTCCATAAATTTGAAGATTTGTGGTGTCCTTAAAATATTTTTTTATAGTGGGAGGCCTGCTGTACAGTGCATAATTTGGTTGTGCAGTTTGATGCTGATCCTGATGACAAAAACCCAGTCAACAGTGACTGAAGCATGGCCTGTACCCAGTCCACATTCCACAAACTTGTACAGCTAAAAGTTTATAGGCCGACATGTTGCTAACATATATTTTGGTGGTTATCTTTAAAATTGATTTTATTTTACAGCTGTAAACTTGCTTTCATTAATCTTACATAAAGTTAAAATTACAGTTAAAAGTACAACTAACCAATGGAGTGCTATGCGTTGCATAATGCAGCCACCTGTAGGAACAGCTGCATAGTAATTCCTCAGAACAAACTGCAAATATAGGCTGCAGCTGATTCAATGCACAAGATCTCAATAGAGAATGACACGGAGACAGGTGCTTGACCTCATAACCGCCCTGTACAATATATGTTTGTTCCTGTCTCCACCCGTTCCTGCACCGTTTACTGCATGGTGTCCCCATCCCCACGCCATTACCGCATGGTTGTGCGGATTGGAACACGAGGCCAAGGCTTGGTCACATTTTATTAAGACGATGGCAGAGCACTGGGGAGCAGATTGTGGAAGGTGGAAGGAACTTGGCTTGACTGCTTCGCCCACTCGCACTGAGATAGGCAGCATCATTATACAATACAATGGTCCCGGTCCACTAAGTACCCTAAGTGACTCTCAAACTGACCGCAGGCTGACAGTCTGACACGCTGTTAATAGTTAAACCCCCACGATGTTACTGCCGACTTCACAACCCAACACCGCAGCATTACCGTGGCTGTGCTGCCCATTTACCGCGGTCTTACCGTAATGTTTTCTGAATTTTTTCACATCCCAGCAGATATTAAAAGGTCGGGGGCTTTATTTAGTGCCTTTACTGTAGTACCTCACACTCAAGGACTCAGGCATCACCACGGTGGCAGTTATCGTGTCATCCTCTCAACCATCATTATGGCCGATACAATTGTTAAGTTTAAATTAAATAGTAAACTTGTATTTGGTTAATACTGTTGTAGGACATACCAATACAGTTTAAATTGATAGTGTACAATGATAAATTTTATAGTTACGTTATGTTACGGTTAAGTATATGTGTATTTAGGGTGATGACCAACTGCCTCCGCCAACGTCATTCCAGCCACAGAGCTATGAACTTGTTACGCATTGGCGTGAACTGCTGGACGATTATAGCCACAACGACGGCAAATCAAAGTATGTATATGTATTACGCATGTTTACGTTATGTTGGTTTAGAATTTGGGAATAGATCTCATGACAGAAATGTGATTGTGTTTATAGCTTGCACAGTGTTGTGTAACATATAATATGTAGCAGAATTGTATTATTCTGATACGCTGTTGAGCCAGGTACACACTTGCGACGAAGTTGAATTCGACATGGTCGACTGTCGAAAGTCGACCATGCCATGTCGCTTTGTACCCATACATACCTTTGACAAAGTCGAAATGATATTCGACATTTGGGCGACAAAAATTACCAACTTTCAACAAAGTCAACCGAGTCGAACATGTTCAACTTTGTCGCAGATTTGTCACCGGTTTCAGCAACTGTCGACTTTGTTGCTAGTGTGTACCGGGCCTTAGGCAGTGGTGTGTGGCATTCAGGAACATGATGAGCAGTCAGCTGTCTAGCAAACGAAGTTTTGAAAATGAAACGTGCCCTATTAGCTGTGTTTGTAATTGCCGTTGTACTGTTAGGACTCAATATTATCCTCGCGTCCTGATCGCTGAAGTGAGTGGCAGTGCCGAACAGACAGCTCAGTTCATGAAGTGCGGAGAGAAACTCGGTGCTCACATTGCAACGAACGTCGCACTGACGAATGTCAAGAAAGGCTGCACTGCGGACTGTGTGCACAGAGTGATCAATGACTGGTACACTGTCGCCCGTATAGATGAGCTGTGGTCCAACTGGCAGGTGCGATGGCGCTGACTGTCACTATAACTATCAGTGCAAGTACTGATCAGTGATTTTTATTGCGTGAAGCGTATGCATAGTTTGCGCCATTTTGTTTATTTTAGGCCTCTGAAAAAAGGCGTAGTGCTACCCCTTGCCATTGTAAAAAAGGGGTAGAGCTACCCCTTGAACATATAAAAAAAGGGGTAGCTACTCCTATATATCCGGCCCAATCATTTATACGACTAATTACTGGTACAGAAAGACTACTGACTTTGTATCCAG
>Ga0209338_1000781_pt1 | contig 9921 bp, 6 predicted proteins | sample OlaalgELextract1_FD_187374 | JGI IMG/M metagenome (GOLD analysis project Ga0209338, IMG submission 187374) | Olavius algarvensis symbiont microbial communities from Tuscany, Italy - Type A ELBA extract 1 (SPAdes) (version 2) | ecosystem: Host-associated > Annelida > Digestive system > Unclassified... | reverse complement strand
TACTAATTTTTGTACACAAACTCTGTATTTTATCTATTACTTTATGTTGGGTTGCGTCTGACAACTTTTCAATAAACGAACATGTGTGTGTCTGGGGAGTATTAACAAAATTTGGTAGCGGAGTGATAGGACAAGATCGGCGATCTAACGCTAAGAAACAAAATATTGCTACCACAAGATCGGCAATCTAGCGCTAACAAAAGAAAAGTTGATATAGTAATATCGGCGATCTAGTAGTAGCACTAACCCTTATTCTTGAACCCTAACCGACTCACGAGGCGATATAATAGTGAATAAGTACTAGAATACTGAATGGCACTTTTATGATGGTTTATGCTGTAACTGGCACTAACCCGTAAATCGCCGATCTTGCTATATTAACTTTTGTTAGTGCAAGATCGCTGATATTGCGCTAGTAATATTTTGTTCTTAGCACTAGATCGCCAATCTTGTCCTATAATTATCGTTTGGAGAGTGGGCTTTATATGGCATTAAGCCTGTACCCACTAAGCCATCAGTGCGTCGGTACTGGTGGCCTTCGTCGCCGTCGTCGGTAAATAAGCATAGATACTGCATACCACATTAACAGTACAGATTCAATTAGCAGTGTACAGAAAGTTGATCAAATTAAGGACCTTGGAATTCTGTATGACTCGCACTTAACTTTTAAGGATCATATTCAAGAAAAAATTAATAAAGCATTGGATTAATTAAAAGAAGACCGATGCTATGCATACGGCCGGCCGTGTGCATATGTAACGAAATTCTATGCATACGGCCGGCCGTATGCATAGACACACCGATGCCATGCATATGGCTGGCCTAACCTAACCTTAACCCTAACCCCAAGGTCGTCACTTAGTGGCTTAGTGGCTGCGGATAACAGAACCAGGGCGAATCATCGGTTTAAATTTTGGGCAATAGGGGCATCTTTATCTGGGCTTTGCAGTTCATTTGCAGCCAGAACGGTTGGTGATTGGAACCAGCTCCCTGCTGTTGTTGTTGAGCAGGAGAGCCCAGCTGCCTTTCTGAGGTGATAGTGCAAGTGCAGCTGAGGTCGTTCTTGTAGGTTGTAGTACATGTTGAGGGTTTCGAAGTGTAGTAGTGAAGAGATCGTATTCGACTTCTTCAGCGATGGACAATATGTCTGGGTCACTGGTAGAGTAGTAGCCAAGTTTCATGCACCTTCATAGAAATGAATTGAGTATGGTTCAGTCCGCTGCAGAGCGAAGGCCGAACCAAGCCGGCAGACAGTAGGTACCAGGTAAGATTAGCTATTACGGTAGCTCGGAAGATGTCCTTCAGTGACTATTCTGGCCCAGGCTTCGATGTGTGCAAGTTCGGCAGGACTTGTAAATGTGTTGGCTGCCGGGATGACTAGGTATGTATCGTCCGTAATTAGATAAGTAAGTAAAATATCATACCAAAGCCGGCCGTATGCATTGACTCACTGATGCTATGCATATGGGCGGCCGTATGTATAGACACGCCATTAAAAGAAACTTCATCCATATGGATTCTAGAACCTTATCATGCTTTACAAAGCACTGGTCCATCCTCATGTTGAGTACGCTAATTCAATTTGGTCCCCTTACAAAAAAGGAAATATAGAGGCTATTGAGAAAGTACAAAAGAGAGCAACAAAATTAGTAATGTCACTCAAAAAGTTACCATACAAAGAACATTTATTACAATTAAATTTACATACTTTGAAATACAGACGATTACGGGGAGACATGATAGAGGTATACAAAATTATACATGTTGCACTAGAATTACCTCGTAATGTATCTAGTACTAGAGGTAATAAATATAAATTGTAAAACCACAGCTTTCATTACAACTTTCGAAAATTTTCTTTTGCTGCACGAGTAGACTTAGAGAGATCCAGACTCAGGCAAATTGCCTCTATGCCCGTTTTCAACATACAACATACTATTACTAATATATACTAATAAAATTATTCATCTACTATTCCGCTTTGGTTTCCGGTTCCGTGAATATCTGACTGATAGTTCTGCTGAATAGTTAATGTGTTGAACAGTTTACCGGATTATGTAGTTGTAGTAGATGTCAATTCTCTTAAACAATTTGAAACAAGATTAGACATATTTTGGAGAAATCAGGATGTTATGTTTGACTGGACTGCTGAAATAACTGGAACCGGAGACAGATCAGATTTTAAATTAGAAACTGTTTTAGAAAGTTCTATTTAAAGTTGTTACCGGTACTGAAGATACGGTTATAGAGGCACTAGTGGCTACAACCGTTTCTCAACTTTGCTGATTGCTGATAAGATAGAAGGGAAATGGAAGAAAGGGAAACGGACAAAAGGGAAACAGATATAGGGAAACGGCTACATAGAAAACACACAACGGGGCACAACAGCACAACAGTGCCATTGTGAGGTCTCCCTAAAACATGACAGGACAGGTGGGACAGAAAAATAACCTTTCTGGCTCAGGGGACGGCAGACGGGACGGCAAAAAACACAGGACAGGAAACATTCTTAGAGCAAAACTTTGAAAACTGACACTAACCCATACCTCTAACCATAACCGACCCATGACATGCGGAATTATTTGAAAACTGACACTAACCCGTACTCCAGACACTATCAGACGCACGAGGTGGGCAATAAATAACGACAATTAACCAGTGTACAATGGCATAACGACTGGCGGCACACAACAGCGATGCACAATAGTGCCATTGTGCCGTGCAATTGTGCACCGTTGCATGTTTTCTATGGACCGATAGGGAAACCCTATTATCTCCACATATTTCTTTTGGTATGCATTGGTATGCATTAATTCAGATATTATAATTAGCTGTGCTATTCCAGAGAATTACATGCATCATGAAAACTGGTGTTTTGACTGAGTATATAAGTTAGTGTCTTTTTTTGATAGGACAAGATCGGCGATCCAGCGCTAAGAAACAAAATATTACTAGCGATTGCATGATCACTGAATGCACTGTCACTCAATAACCATTAACCACGTACAACTGTACACAACGAGCACAAAAATTGTAGCATGATCAAGGTATACGGAAGTGACGAAGTCGTATTGTGATATCATCAGAATTCATTCTTAGATCTGCTACTACTGTACAGTTGCATACTGACCATACATCCCATTTTGAATGGGACGGTCCAGTTTTATGGCTCTGTCCTGGTATCCCAATGAATCTTTTTGGGACATTTGTTTCTATCTAACCAACATTCCAATATTTTCAGACTTTTGGAAATAGATTATATTATGGGACATAGACATATGGTAGCAGCAAACAGGTCTCACTGTCTGCAATGCAGCCAATGTAGATGATATGAAAATTGATGCTTTTTATGTTCTGCATGACATTGTGCAAATGTTTGCGTCATTTATTGTGTCTTTTACTTGTGAACACTAGGACTGCGACTTGTTTGTTCACATTGCATAATGGCAGAGATGCAGTTTGAAGCCATTGACATTGCTGATCTCATTCTGCGATGTCGTGAGGTATGCATTATTGATGTTACACTGTTATTTAGATTTATAAATATGATGATCTCAGATTAACTTGGTTTCTGTAATTAGTTTCACTTTTGAGTACTTCTTATGCACCTGTGTGGCTGCTGCAGGCCTGCTTGTGGTGTGAGTGGGAGGAGAACAGCAATACCAGGGCCTCGTCAAATCCAAAATTAGTTAAGTATAAAGGAAGTGTTGGTACTTGTCCTCGGGTTCTTCATTTTTCTTTCAGGTATTTCCCTAGGTTTCCTTAGCATTAGACCCTAGAGGTAGACCGGGAGGCTTCAGAGGGAAGGTTGAGAGAGCTTGTGAAGCATTTAGGGCCAGTAAGATTGGTATATTGTTTTAATGTTTTTGAGAGTTCTGATGCCGGCTGATCTGGGTCGTCGCGGATAAAGGGTCGTTAAATGGTTATATGTGTGTGTGTGTGTGTGTGTGTAAGATATAGGGACTTTTTCGTTCATATGAATAGGTAACATATGTGAAGTCCATGTCATTATGATAACCAGGGTTCAGATAATCTCAGTTGTAAAATGTTTGTACGACTAACTGTCAGATATAATGTAAAAAGAAATCTGCCAATTTACAGTAAAACCTCGTTATCTCGTCGCCCGTTATCTTGCCAAACTTGCCTCTCGCCACATAAACGCCAAGGACGGATTTTCTGCCGTGTATTTTACCTTGATAAGTCGCCACCCTCGCCTCTCGCCCTCGCCACGACCTGGACGAGTCACCCTACGTAATCTGACCTCGGTATGTCGTCACTGTCGGCAAGTCAGCAGCGATTTAGACAGCAGCATGTGTGTGAACGCCATGTAGTCAGAACAGCGTAGTTGACCAGCTCTTCTGGAATTACAGGGTAATTAGTCACGGCTGTTGCACTGGCTGCAGCTAGCACTTTGTCAGCCTCTCAATGGCAAGCTGCTGCAGCCTGTACGGAGAGGAAGACAGTGAGAACACACAGGATGAGCATGTGTAGCCTAGCGCGGCTGTGGGCGCAATTGACACGCTCATGTGCTGCTTTGAGCAGTGCCAGTTGACCACAGCGGATAACATTGAAAATCTGTCCGCAATTAAGCACCAGGTGGACTACGTGCGCTTGGCATCCCAAAAACAAGCATCTATTCGCAGTTATTTTAAGCCGTGACATACAATATTGTAGACTGCGTGTGTTTACTTTTGGACTACGTACGTTACATTCATTTTTTGTTATAATATTAATACACTGTACTTTAATTAAATTTTACTCTTCTAATATCAGTGCAACTTGTTTCCAGCAGTAGGCCTACATACACATGCATGTGCATTCACGAACGTGTGCCCTCTTGTGTCCTGTGTCTCATTATGACGCTACCCTCGTTAAATCGCCACCCTCGCCTCTCGCCAAAATTATGACCTGGACGGAATGTGGCGAGATAACGAGGTATTACTGTATCTGTTATGTCAGCATTCATAATATGAAGATATATGTTCTGTTGTTGAGCTTATCTGTGTCCTGTCTAAAACCGTTATGAAACCACATTGTGGCTTGTGTTCCAGCCCTGGCCATAGATAAAATGATTGCACTGCAAGACTTAGATGCTTAATTGCAGTTGTGAAATTTCATAAATATGTAAATAGATGGAGGTCAGTGATTGTTTATGTTCATTCTTAAACGAAGTTGAATTTGCAGGGAAAAACGAAGAGTCTTTACACACTGATGAGTCATCTGCGAGCTTCACACATTACGGTATGTGTCTGTCCATCTGTCTGTCTGTCCATCTGTCACACCAGACACTGGTATTGTGTCAGTATATTTCATGTCACGCTACTGACTGAGCTGCATTTAACTTACTGTTACTGTGTTGTGTAGTGACTTAATAAAATAATAGAAATCGAACAATTTTAACTATGCGCACATGCTTTTTACTTGTGTTTTGTTTGTAAATTTCAGGAAGACGCTAAAGACGCATCTGTTTCGGAATGCACTCGGATACTTAGCGCATTAGAGGCGTTGCGTAATGCGCTATATAAATTTAAGACTTACTTATTCACTTACTTACTTACTAAGGCCCCTGCCACAAAGTGTACATGTAGCAGGGTCTTTTCGCAGTGGCAGTGTCCTTCCATTTGTCTGTTCGTTTGTTCGTTCGTTGGTTTGTTTGTCTGTCGCCAATACATACTGGTGGCAGCGACGGCTTATCGCATCAGCATTGACATTGCACTGACTTGTTAATAGAGACTTTACTGTCATTTATATTTTTTTCCTTGTCTTTTTTTCATTTTTAAGCGCCTCACTTTACTTTAGTAAAAGAGGCGCTTATTGAGATAGGCTGTGTCGTGACGTCGTTGGTCGTTTGTCGTTGGTCATTGGTCGTTGGTTGGTTGTCACGCGCGTGCACTGTGGCCAAACGGTGCATCCTAGGCCTATAGTTACTATGGAACACTAATAGGAAACCCTACCCCAGGAATTCAGTGGTACAAATTTCGACCCCCTGGGGTAACCCCTAACCGGGGAATGGGCCCCCGTGAGGCGCTTTTTGTCAAATTACTTTGACCTCTTGTTTTTATTGTGTACCTTGTGTACGATTTCATAATAAATATATATACATCTCCACGTAGATAGATTATTTAGCTTCTACGTATATCTCTTATGTATTCTGTTAGAGTGATGTCCGGTTGAAGTATATGAAGGAATTGAATCAGCACGTCACTGATCTCGGCAAAGATTTTGAACCACTCGTCGGGTGTTTGTTGGTATGACAGATTTACTCATTAATAAAATTGTCATTTGAGTTGTTGTTGTCTTAGGAAATATGTTAATTAATTAATGATATCATGCACTATACACTGAATGATTGACTTTAGGTAACGTGAAACTTGAATGGGTCAGCAGTTTTAATTATCTAGGACTTACGTTTAAAAATTGTCTAATTTAAGGTGTTTGCTGCAGTTCAATAGTGGTCATGTGACAAGAATTACGGTTCATGTAATAGTGTTTAGGTCACGTTAAGTATGCTGTATACTGTATAGTCATAATAAATGTGGTAGAAGTGTATTAGGTAATTATTTTGAGAATTACATTACAAATAGACAATAGGATATGTTCACTATTAGTTTTCGCCAAGCAATGCTATGCAAGCGTGGCCTATGTCGTCATGCGGTGTCCGTCTGTCGTGTTTAGTGAATTCTGTCAAAACGAGTAATCTCATCATCTGTTGGGTAGCCAAACCATTCTAGTTTTTGTGTACCAGACCTTGTGCAATAGTCCGACGGGGACCCCTTAACAGAGGCATTGAATGCAGGTGTTGTGGGCAGAAATTGCGATTCTGGATGAAATGCTGGTTATCCATCAGTCACTGATGGACGTGCGAGCAACAGTTGCGATGGCTGACCATGCAGTTTATCGCCACAGATGGCGACGTATCATTGAAACTTTGTTTATCACAGCCTGCAGTGTGGACAAGTACGTCAAAGAGAAGAGAACATAACAAAATTCAATTGTACGAAGCGGTAAATCAGAAGCCGAAGTAACTAATAATAAAAGACAGCACTTGATGTATCGTACTGCTGAAGCTAACTACAGACAGACACGAAGTGTCGTGCGGCCTGTCTGCAACAGCAGAGCTACTTGTACTATTCATGTATATGTGCATGCAAGCAGTTTCAATTGTTTGTTTCTCTTCATCGCCTGCTCACTGTGGCAAATAAACGTGTTCAGATATGGTTTGTGCTGCTTGTAAGGTTGTGGAGCAAAACAAGAACTCGACTGTTGTTGATTGTACTGACTATTATTTTGTGTGTGTGATGTGTCTATGAGGCTTTAGACTTGTCGTCTCTTGATGAAGCTGTGTTGGTCGAATATCTGTCGTTTGTGAAGAATCTCATTTCCGCTCACACGTTCTATCTCGGCGCTTGTATAAAGATGATTGTCGACAATTTCAGGCCAAGTATGCACGACTCTCAGATGTTGTGGATCGTGACTAATACTTTCATTATGATGAGAGTGTTTATAACATGTGTAGTGTGTACCTGTTTATCTTTTTAGCTCTGCTGCTGCTTGCAGCCAGCGGAACTTATAGTATAGGTGACTGATGTTTGTCTAGATGTCATCAAACTTTTCAAATCGCTTCTCCTTTTACAGGTTTACTCTGATTGTCGCAAAACTTGGCACACATTATCTATGTGCCAATATGCAAAATTTTTGAAATTTTGCTTTTAAAATTTATGGCAAATTTTCGAAATTTGACATTTGGTCTTAGTCTCTACAGCAGCAGAATAGGAACTATTTAAGCTGTCAGACCTCACTAGTCATGTGAGTGATACATGCCGTGTGTGCCTGTGCCATTCCATGATTAGCCATTTGATCTTTGCATGGCACTGATGATAGCAAATATAAGCCAGATAGTAAAAGCTAGTAAGTTGTGCAAAGTCGTGTGATGTTAAGCACTAATGACATCTCATTCTCATACTTGGTTCTTTTGTGTGTTACATGCTCACCTCAGATTTTGTCTTCTGGTAGAATTTCGTGAGTGTTGTAATTTTGATTTGGACAGAGAAGATCAGTTTTGGCAGTGATGTGAGCGATGAGGTCCGGCAGCGGAACGAGATGGTTTTCTCAAAGCTTCACTCACTACTACGTAGCGTCATCAAACTCGTACCAATGTCAGTTTATGTTGGAATTATATTCAATTGTTTGTGTACATAGGTAGGCTGTGTGAAATTAGCTTTTATTCTGTTTCAGTTGGAATAAGTAATTACCCGCCATACAGAGTATAGTACGGTATATCGGTTGCTGTATTTTTTGTTTCTTTCTGTCCGGGGCAGATATCTGGGTGATGGTGCCACCGATCAGCGTGAAATTTTGCCTGATGGAAGAGCTGTGATCCAAACAGAGCATCTCCCATTTTGGTGGCAATATCTTTAGGCGTTTCCAGATGCGGGGTCAAGAAATGGGTTTGGGTTGACCATTATTTGGCCTCTTGGACACCAATTTTTGCCATTTGACTGTGAATATCTCTCAAACCGGTAAGTCGCAGCATTGCATGTCAGTTAGGAATTAACATCAGCTCGACAAGAGCTTTCTAAAAATGTAAGGCGTGGGTGGTAGCCCCCCAGGGGAGTTCATTATAAGCAAAAATATGTTGCATTTTTGAGTATTTTTCAGCATCATCTGTCATAAACAAGTGGCACAGCCATGCATCAGTGGATGTTGTTTGTAGTGCGAGACGGTCAACGCTCATATGGTATAAGCTATACTGGACCATTCAAATATTGATCACACGTGACGATCTAGCAGGGATCGATGTGAAAACCAGATATTCGTCTGTCGAGAATCACAATTTTTATACACCATAATTTGATGCCATTGTTAATTTAATAATTTTGAGTAGACAGAGGCGTACAATCAGATGTTGCCCTTGAAAAGGTGGGGGTGGGGGTGCTACACATAGTTTTAATTACCACCCACCATACAGGTGTATGGCGGGTATGTGTCTTAGTGATGCACTGGTTACATACAGCATTGCTTTGAGCATAGGTAAGGAAATAACTAATGGCTAGTCAAAATTATTTTCATTAGCTTACGACTTAGATTGTTACTTTCGAATTTTTTCATATTCACCAGTGGAATGTTGATTAAACGGTTGTTAGTTGAATGTTTGGGCAACACTGACGAATGGCCAGAAGTTAGGTCAGCTGCCAGTGCCAGCCAGTGTGGCCCACCCACTGTGGGTAATTATCAACACATGCAAGCCGACATGCATGCCCATGTAGGCCTACCCCTCTGCTACCCACTTCCATGATGAAACGAACGTATCTTGCACTCCATATTCTTGGCTGATTTTTTGTTTCCAGGAAAATATGACACAATCTTTGAAACTGAGCAGTCCATAGACCAGTGACCACTGCTTATTCAATTAGATGTCGGCGTTATGACTGCTGCAGTGCGTTGGTTGATGGGTGTAGAGGTCCATATGTCCAGGCCCGTCATCTGCTATCATTAAACAATAAGTTTCATCCACATAGTGTAGTGACAGGTGACATGACGGGACAGGTAATTGCTCACCTGGATGACAACGGTGGACAATTAAATCAGCCGCCGTGGTGCGTTTTAGTGAGACCTAAACTAACGACCAGTTTGATTGCACAAATGTATTTCACAGCACCGAGTAGTCAACTTTCGATTAATCAGCGTTGGTGTTGTGCTGTTGTGCCCTTATGATGATGAAGAAGAAGATGACGATGGTGATGATGATGATGATGACAAACAGTGCTTTTATTTCTGTAGTTGATAGTCACAACTATTAACAAGCTGATCCACAGGGGTGGCACGGTGGCTAAACGGTAGGGTGTCGGACTTGCGATCCAAGGGTCGTAGGTTCGAGCCCCGGCCGTGATGCTGCTGCGCAACAACCTTAGGCAAGTTGTT
>Ga0209338_1000776_pt1 | contig 9958 bp, 10 predicted proteins | sample OlaalgELextract1_FD_187374 | JGI IMG/M metagenome (GOLD analysis project Ga0209338, IMG submission 187374) | Olavius algarvensis symbiont microbial communities from Tuscany, Italy - Type A ELBA extract 1 (SPAdes) (version 2) | ecosystem: Host-associated > Annelida > Digestive system >... | reverse complement strand
TAACCTGAAGCACAGCAGATTGCTGCTTTAACCAATTTTTCAAAGAACATTGACCAAATTTAAAATGTTGGACCTACAATTTTGTAATTTATTCTGATCAATTTTAAGTTTATGCGCAGGCTCTATAGAATTTGAAAGAAAGAGAGGAATGGATTCTTATTTTTAAAAAATAATTGGACAGGATCAACTGGATCGTCAAGATAATGCGGCTTCCGGCCGAACGGCCCCTTGCCGCAGGCGAAAAATATCCCATCAATCCAGTAAATCCTGTCTAAATAAAAATAGTTAAAATCGAATCCATTCCAATTCCCTTCAACTATTTTCATATGAGTATGATCAAACGCCAAAACCTTTCCGCAATTCCGCAAGCCGGTTATCTAAGAAGCCCAAGTACAACGCATCTACTTCCCTCCGCCGGTGGGAGGGATTGAGGGAGGGGGGATAAAATAGATGGCAATCCTTCAACTTGGTCTTTATGGATATCCGCATTCCGCAAATCAATCGGGTGATTGACCTTACGCTCATAAATGCGTATGATGACGGCAATGGTCTTGCACCGTTTCTAAAAGCATGCTATTGACTCCCACCACCGAAATCGGGGCGTGGCGCAGCCTGGTAGCGCGCCTGCTTTGGGAGCAGGAAGTCGGAGGTTCAAATCCTCTCGCCCCGACCAGTCTTCGTTCGAAACGTAGGTGAGAACGAAGACTGCCACGGCGTAGCTGGAAGCGAAGCCGGGCAAATACATAATCATCATTATACAAGCGTTTCGAACTACGCCCTGGCAAGCCACAAAAAAGGTTCGAAACGTAGGTGAGAACGAAGACTGCCACGGCGACTTGTCACGGCGTAGCTCAAGCGAAGCCGGGCCATACACTATTCACTCGCAATAATCGTACTTTTGAGAAGGCGAGGCGGAACGAATATGCCAACCCTTGGCACTTGTGAGGGCGGAGCCCCAAGCCAGAGGAAAGAAATGAAGGGCTTCCCCTATGTTTATGTCCCAATAAATGGCAAAGACGCAACCCACAGATACACTGGGTTGACTGATGATCTGGAAGCCCGCCTAAAGTCTCACAACCAAGGAAACAAACCGCATACATCCAAAGATCGTCCCTGGAGAATAGAAACCGCCATCGCCTTCCGCTCTCGGGAAAAAGCGGCTGCATTCGAAAAATACCTTAAAAGTCATTCAGGAAGGGCCTTTGCCTCAAAGCATTTCTGAAACCCGGAAATTAAAAATTAATGAGCACTATTTGAGCTATTCACAAAAGCTACGGCTCGGCATGCCATTCCATCCAAAAGGCATCTCAAAAACTCCGAGCGGCCGTCCATTCTTTTTGAAGCGCTCTTTCAATAACCTGCGCTTCCAACAACTTGAAATCGATTTCATTCGAAGAAAATTCCAAAATACTGGATATGTCACGCAGATGTTTTTCAGATTCCCCTTCACGGTAATACTCCAACTTTCGCAAAATGACATATTCAATCGGTGCCAGCCAAAATTCCTCACCTTCCAAATCAACCGATTTACGGTTGTTCAATCCCCAGCGATGCAGTTCATCGCGACCTGATGCATATATGTCGGCCTTAAAGCCGGTTTCGTGATGAATCAGGTTAAAATGCCCCCGCTGATGACGGGCAATTTCCAATCGAATCACCTCCGGCGGCGGACAATAAAAATCTTCAATGGGAAACATGTCGGAAAAGGGTTCCACGTCGTTAGGGTTCATATCAATTACCAAATCAATATCATTGGTCAGTCTGGGCTCTCCGTATATAATGCTCGCGACGGCGCCCGTAATCATGTATGGAATGGAGAGTTTATTGAGGCGGCTGACAAAGATTCGAAAAAGGTTAGGTTCTGGCATACAGGAAAATTTCCCTGACTTTTTGGTTAATTTGTTCGGTGTCCCAGTCAGGATGCTGCTGCTTCAAGCCGGCGGCTTTTAGTGCCTTGGCAGATTGGTAAAGATCCAAGGCAACGTGCAGCTTCTGTTCAGGGGTCATCGCCTGATAAGATTTTTTTTGTTCGGGGTGCATTAAAATTCTGTGTTTGATCATGCCGATTTTCGGTTTGGCTTAATTATCGGTGCGCATTGGAGTTGTATAATGAATTGGTATTTATTTCAACTTCAACCTTCTGAAGACAATTAGGAATCATAATCGTACAATAAATCTGTCAACTCGGTCTGCGAAAGTTTTTCTTGATGCAATCGAAAATCCGCCAAAACCAACAGCCTTAACGATCGCTCCTATCTATCTAAATATCGACAATCCGGAATTTAGTTTTTCTCAAGCGGAAGTATCTGTGCATATTTGTACTACTAACAATTAAATTCTGTAATTTTTACCAGGCAAATCATGGAAACTTACAGATTTCGAATTTTTATTTTTAATCATTTAAAGAATCTGTGTAATCTGCGAAATCAGTGGATTAAAAGGTTGTTTGGCTGCGGCTCTGCCGCGCTAATAAAATCCGTGTCCTAAATCTCATATTACTTCCGATAGTCTTTTCAACGAATATATCCCATTCAGGCCCTTGATCGGTTTGGGCTTTTTCTCGTGCATTGAGTAAAAAAGATGTTTAAACCGTTGATAATTTGCAGACACAAATTCTTTTGAGCCGATGATGCCGGAGTCCGTAAAATAACGCGTACGGTATTTGAATCGGTCGCTTTTGCTGAGTTCAAACTTTCTGTTGCGCTCTTTTTGGAGGACTTTATCCTCAATGACCTTGACGCTGCCTTTCTCAGGCTGATTTAACGACCCTGCTTCATATACATATCGGCGATACCTTCGAATCCGCTCTTTTTTGCTTTTGACGTTGAATTCCTTTAAACCAAAATCAGTGGACAGAAAGTTGTCCCGATTGTTGGTCTGTAAATGATAGCCCAATGAATTCCAGCGGTAGTCTTCAGGACGGTCGACTATAGCGGCTCGTAGCGGGTTAAGATCTATATACGCCAGGCAGTTGATCAGTGTCTCGCCGTTTTCAACAATCACGCTCTTAAAACGATCGCCCCAAAAGTACCCCCGCCGGTGGTGGCGTCGGTTGTAAAACCGCGCAAAGTTAACCTTGATCTCCCGCATAAACTCTGAAAGACTGGATAACTTCATTCGCAATGACGGCACCAGACCATCTGCAAAGATGCGCTCATCACCGTAAAAATTCGCATAGCGTTTTAAAATATCGTCGTCGCTAAACTTGTGCTCCGGAATCACCCGCACCAGGATGTGAAAGTGTTATGTGCACTAATCCATTATGTTGAGTCCTCGCTAAAACCCACCTAAGTTCCAGCTTCTCCCTTTTCTTTCACTTCACATAATCATCATATATATCATCATTATTTATCAGCCCTATAAATGATGGAGGTGTATATGTTATTTTCTATCAGCAATTTCTTTAAATGCCCGGATGCCTTAGACAAATTTCATAATTGTGGTTTTTTGAGCTCATATCTTGATTCCTTTGCTCAATGGATGGCAAAGCAACAATTCGCGGATTTTACAATACGAAGCCATATAACCAATGTTGCCCATCTTAGCTATTCATTAAATGGGATAATTCCTGATATTGAGGATTTTAATGACCATGTTCAAACCTTTTTATTCAAGCATATTCCAAGCTGCAAGTGTAACGGGTGGAAGCAGCGCCGGCAAACTCGATCGGTTTCTTATTCCTTAAATCGGTTCAAAGATTATTTGTTTGATTGCCATGGTCTGGATTTCAAAGCTGATAATCTGGCGTATTCAAAAATCCACCATGAATATCTTAGCTGGCTTTCTGAAAAATTTGAATTAGAAAACAGTACGATTAAAATACGCTCTGATTACCTTAAGCAGTTTCTGCAATGGTATAAACAAACCTCCAACTATCAACAGCTGCAGGCACTTAACCCCTATGATGTTGAATCATTTTTTATTAAAGCGACAAGCCACTGGGCTACGGCATATAAACGCTCATTACAGGCAACTTTGCGCAGTTTCTTTGATTTTTGCCATCAGCGGGGATATATCAGGCAAAACCTACATTGCTCGCTTCCGGTTATCAAGACTTATCGGCTGTCTGAAGTTCCCAAAAAAATTGATGATAACCAAGCGCTAAAGCTTATCGATCGCATTGACCGTACAACCGATAGCGGTAAAAGAACTTATGCAATTGTGCAGATTCTATATACTTACGGTGTGCGCGGATGCCAGCTCAGAGCTTTAAAACTTAGCGATCTTGACTGGCATAAAGACCAAATACATTTCCCTGCAGTCAAAGGCGGAAAAAGCTGCTGCTTTCCTTTAAGCGCCGAAGTTGGCAATGCGCTGGTGGATTATTTGAAAAATGCCAGAAAAAAATGTGGCTATCCGCAAGTTTTTTTAACTTTAAGAGCTCCTTTTACTCCCCTGACTAAAAGCCGAACCCTGTCTCAAATCATCCGATCCGCAATGCTCAAAGCCGGTATCAAAAGCCCCACAAAAGGCGCTCACAGCTTCCGCCATGGCTTTGTTTCAAGGATGCTTAATCAAGGTGAATCTCTCAAACATATCGCCGATCTCGTTGGCCACAAACACATTGCCACCACATTTATTTACACTAAGATCGATTTTAACTCGCTTGCCCAAGTCGCATTAGAGTTGCCGGAGGTGGAATATGAAACCGATTAACTTTACCAGCGGCCTGGCCGATGAAATGGCACATTTTGTCAAATTAAAGCAAAGTTGCGGTTGTGATTACCACGGCGGTGCCAAATTGCTGTTCAGATTTGACCAGCATCTGGGCGCACTATTATTTAAAGACAAGGTGCTGAGCCGGCCGATTTTTCAAAATTATTTCGAAACCATCAATCACTTATGTGCCCGAGGATTCACAAATCACTACAGTGTATTACAGCAATTTTCGGCCTGGCTCAACGTGCATCAGAGCGACTCCTATGTCCTTGAAAGACAGCGGGCTGTTGACCGTTCTCATTCCAGGGCTGCCTATATTTTCACTGTCGATCAAATAAAAGCAATCCTTGACAATAGCGCCCATTTTTCTAAAAAAGAACAGCTGATCCCAGGACTCTACCAAACTCTTTTCAGTCTGCTTTATAGCACTGGCATTCGAATCAGTGAAGCGCTCGGCTTGACGCATGCCGATTATCTCAACGATGAAAAGCTTATTCATATAAAAGAGGGTAAATTTCGTAAGCAAAGATATCTCGTGCTCAGTAACTCGGCCGCTGACCGGCTAAATCAATACGTACACAACTACAAGTGCACATTGCCTTTAGAACAAGACTCGCCTTTGTTTGTCAACATTCGCACAAAGCCCCTGACCTACAGCAGCGCACACTGCGCCTTTATCAAAACACTCAACAAATCAGCCATTACCAAAAACAATAGTGGTCCAAGGCTACATGATTTTCGCCATTATGCCGAGTTCCGGATTATGCCGAGTAATATCCCACAACCCGGCGGATCTCTTGCTGTCTGGCTTATTTTACTCGGCATAATCAGAGACTTTTTAGGAAGGCTAAAAGTTGGTCACCTGGCTGATATCGTCCCGGTTTCACATTTGCAGGTGTTGTTTTGGCCAAAGCTTTCTCTTTCATCTTAAGATTGGCTTGCACATAAACCTGTGCCGTCTCTGGGGACTCATGTCCAAGCCATAGAGCGATCACTGTAATATCCACCCCATGTTGAAGCAACTCCATAGCCGCAGTGTGACGGAGCACATGTGGCGAGACGCGCTTTTTTTGAAGGGACGGGCATTGTTTGCCGGTAACGGCCACATGTTTAGCCAACAAATATTCAACACCGTCTCTACTAAGAAAACCACCGCGTGCATTCGGGAAAAGGGGATCGTCAGGTTGGCCTGATCGCTCTCGCAGCCAACCGCGCAATGTTGTAACCAACTCTTTGCGCAGCGGAGTACATCGTTCTTTGCGACCCTTACCTTGGCATCGAACGTGGGCTCCGCTAACCAGTACAATGTCTTTACAAGTGAGTCCGATCAGCTCAGAGACTCGTAAACCGGTTTGGATTGCTAAATGTAAAAGTGTGCTGTCTCGACGTCCGCTCCATGTACTTTGATCAGGCACAGCCAGCAAGGCTTCTATCTCTGGTTTGTTTAAAAAGTCGATTTGCCTGCGCTCAAACCTTTTTGTCGGTATTGCCAATACACGCTGTATTAATGCACTGTGACTTGGGTCCTGTAATGCGATATATTTGAAAAACGACTGAATCGCCGCCAATCGGACATTTCTGCTGCGAGCACAGTTACCACGATCTTTTTCAATATGGTTAAGAAAGGAGCCGATAAAAGCGGCATCCAAATCTTCAATTGATAGGGCCGATGGTTCTTTTTTCAAACGTTGCTTTGCAAAGTTGAATAGCAGGCAGAAAGAATCACGGTAACTGGCAATCGTGTTCGGGCTTGCCTGGCGTTGTCGCATCAGACGATCGGTGAAAAATGCCTCTATTAATCCGGGAAAATGGTTGTTGGTTTTCATGGCAATATTCCTTTTTGTGTTTGCTCCAAGCGCATAGCGGCCAGTTGCATGAGCTCGGGCACTGCTGATAGATACCAATAGGTGTCGCTGACGTGAGCATGCCCGAGATAGGCGCTAAGTTCTGGCATATGTCGATCGACATTCATACCTTTACGATACCAAGCCAACAGGGTTTTGGTGGCGAAGCTGTGGCGAAAATCTTGCAGACGTGGTCCATGGCTGTCATGTGGACCCCGCAGTCCAATCTGCCGTGACAATTTGACAAACGTACCGCGTACTGTCCAATCCGTTAGACGGGTACCTTGTTCGGAGATAAAAAAGCTTTCGCTTCTCGGTTTTGGAAAAATCTTACCGCGCAAACTCTCATACTGCTGGAGTGCTTTGTGAGTGGACGGATGTATCGGAACCAATCTCGACTTGCCAAATTTAGTTTGGTAAACAGTGAGTATGCCATTGATTAGATCAACATCTTTTCGGTTAAGGCCGATTGGCTCGCTTATTCGCATACCGCTAACCGCAAGTAATCCAAAAACTGCGCTGTAAGTAGCGGCTCGCAATCGAAGTGGAGAATGCAGCTGTTGGGCAGCCTTAATCAGCCTGTTAACCTGATCACTGCTATAAATATATGGTGGCCTCCGATGATACCGATATGGAAGCAGTTCTTGTGAAGGGATTTCGGTTCGGGGGTCTATCACACTTTGATACTGTGCAAAACCTCGCACGATACCGAGTCGCGCCGCCGACCATGCCGGTTGGCAGTTTTTTGGTTGTGTCGCCCAGCGCAGCGCTAACTGCACTGTGATAAAAGATGCGCCTTCTTTTTCTGTGAAAAAAACGAAGTCGTGTAGCAATTTGCCGGACCGCTGCAGCTTGAAGCCTAGTTTCCGGCGTATACTCAGATATTCTTCAAGAGTTTTTCGTAATTCATTCATATTTCACCTCCCGGCCAAGGCTGTGCAAGAGCTCTTAGCGCTGCAAGATCGACCTTTGCATAAATTTGAGTGGTATCCAGTCTTTGATGCCTCAAGATTTCTCCAATTTCCGCCAGTGAAGCCCCTGAGCGAAGCATCCGAGTTGCTAAAGAATGCCTTAGCAAATGAGATCCCTTAAAGGCTGGATTGAGTTTAGCCCGAACAAGTGCTCGCCGAACGATGTTGCATATGGCTACTGAACTTGAAAATCCTTTATGAGGCGCCTTTATGCGGATAAAGACCCTGCGTGATGAACACGGGGGCCTGCCGTCACACAGATACCTGGCAAGGGCTTCGCCTACATCTTTCGGAATCGGTAGTCGCTGCTGCCGATCGCTTTTGCCACATACGATAAGTTCACCTGTATCCCAATCGATGTCATCCAGCTTCATATGAACCACGTCCCCGGCACGCAAACCGAGCCGTGCCAACAGGAGCAAGATTACATAATCACGCTGGCCTACAAGGCTATCTGGGTTGCAGCTCTGTAAAAGGCGCTCCACTTGTTCTGGTTCCAGAAACCTGGGCAACTCTGATAAACGCCAGTTTGCTACTGTGAGGGCGGATGGGGAAAGGTCGTTAGCGGTTTCTTCTCGCTGGTAGAGAAAACGGAAAAAACTCCGTAGTGAAATTACGATGAGTTGAGCGTGTTTAGCGCTGACGTTTTCTGTATTGCGAAGAATGAACCGCACTATATCACTCGGCTGCAGGCCTTCCAGCACGATGGGCCCAGTACCAAACTGATCAGAGAGAAATCGCCCTGCTATTGACAGGTAGTTATCTATCGTGACTTGTTTGAGGCCTCGCTCTTGAGCAAGATATTCCGCGAAGCCGCTTTCAATATGCCGGCGCTTGCTATCATCATCAATCTGGACGGAGTCCGCAACGACCCCGGTCTCGCGCAAGTGTTTGAGCAATGCTCGTAAAGTTGGAGGCTCGATCTTAAATATCGAACCTCTGCGTCCTTTGTGCAAAAGGTATTCGTTAAGCGTTGTCTCATCCAGGTCTTTGACACACAACCCCTGATGGTCTAACCAACGGCTAAAATCAGCTACTATTCTAATTTTGTGTTTCGCCGTGTTCCTTTTGTAGCCTTGCACCATAAGAATCTGGGCAAAGCTGTCGATGTGACTATCCAATGGGCCAAAATGCAGCCGTTTCAATACCTTTGGCTGTGAAAAAAAATGATCGATCATGTCTGTCTCCTCCTTGTTGGGGTTAGAGGGATACTAAGGAAAAGACAGCAGAATTATGCCGAGTAATCAAGCATCGATTTATGATGGGAACCAAGAATGGTGGGAATCTCTATGGGAGCCTGGCAAGCAACTCGGCATAATCCGGAACTCGGCATAATGGCGATTATGCCGAGCTCGGCATAATCGCCACAGTTTTGCAGTTCACCGGCTTTTGCAATGGTACAAAACAGAAGCCGATATCAATGCCAAATTACCCTTTTTGAGCACCTATATGGGCCACGTGGATATTACCTCAACTCAGGTTTACCTGCAGGCCGCCAACGAACTTTTGCAAGCCGGATGTGAACGTTTCTATGATTTTTTCATCAACTATATTAAATAATTAAGGAGATATCTGATGAAACAAAAAATATATCTTTCACATTATATTCGTTTATTTCTGATTCAGTTTCTTTCAAATGAAAGAGGACTTAGTGAAAATACAATTCTGGCATACCGGGATGCATTGAAGTTGCTGCTTAAGTATTGTGCTCAATATTTGAAGATAAAAATAGATAAGTTGCCATGTGATCGGATTGATGATCAAATTGTTCGAAAATTCCTCGACTATCTGCAACAGCACAGAGGTTGTACGGCCAGTACTCGCAATGCACGACTGGCTGCTCTGAAAACATTTTTCTATTACTTGGGATGCGAAGTACCGCATTGTCTTGATAATAGTCAAAGAATCAGTGCAATCGCTCCAAAGAAAACGGCTCATAAAATGGTTGATTTTCTGGATCCAGACGAGCTTAAGGCCATTATGGACAGCATCGATGCTACCAGCCGTAATGGCATCCGTGACAAAGCGCTGCTTTTGCTCATGCATAATACGGGCGCCAGGGTTCAGGAAATAGTTGACATAAAGCTTGATGACCTGCGTCTCGACGCAGCCAGTCAGATCAAGCTTACCGGTAAAGGCAAAAAGCAGCGTGTATGTCCTTTATGGCAAGACACGATTGAAGTGCTTAATGCATATATAGTCGTGAGAAAACCAAAACTGGAAGATGAGCATCACCTGTTCCTTAACGATAGGGGTGAAAGCATCACACGATTTGGAATTAGATATATCATTAAAAAATACGGTACTATAACCCAAAAAAAGGCTATTTTTAACAAGCTTTGGAAGTAATTGGGCTGAAGATGCCGCCTTTTTTTGATCGTCGAATCTGGCGACCCAAAGCTCGACTTAATAGCGAATAAAGCAGCTCTAATACCGGCATGGCAATCATTACTATTTTTTTTGTCCCTTTTTTAGTTTTCTTCT
>Ga0209338_1000775_pt1 | contig 9964 bp, 10 predicted proteins | sample OlaalgELextract1_FD_187374 | JGI IMG/M metagenome (GOLD analysis project Ga0209338, IMG submission 187374) | Olavius algarvensis symbiont microbial communities from Tuscany, Italy - Type A ELBA extract 1 (SPAdes) (version 2) | ecosystem: Host-associated > Annelida > Digestive system >... | reverse complement strand
AGTTACCAGGCTCACTGCATCCAGTTTGAATTCTTTCGTATATTTCTTTCTCGTTGTCATCTATCGTTACCTCAGTTAAGTTTCATTATCTCTTAACTGGGTGGTATCAATCTATTGGACCATGTCACCCGCACGTTCCGCATAGAGCACATCGACACCCGCTTCCACCTGCGCAAAGGCCGCTTCCTTTGCCTTGGGTGGGTCATACCAGGAGCCAATGAAGGTAACTTTAACTTCGACTTTGGGATTAACCGATTTAGCCCCATTGATAAACGCGTGAAACAACCGGTTCACTTCACCGATAGGGTAGCCGCCAACCATGCCTAATGTATTACTGCGGGTCATGGACCCGGCGATTACGCCCATCAAATAGCAGGGTTCGTGAATATAGTTATCGAACACGGAAAAATTGGAACCATGCGGCTTAAAGGGATCGCCCATGAGGAAAGCGATATCGGGATACTCGTCCGCAACCTTGCGGGCTTCCTTCGAAATGCCGAAGGCTTCACCGACAATCAACCTGACGCCACTCTCACAATACTCGCGCAACACACGGATATAATCGGTATTGGCGACTTTCTCGGAAAATACATACTCGATGCCACCGGCGGCTTTTGCGGCTAACAGACCCTGGTGCAAGCGGGCGTCCCATTTTTGCTGGATTGGCTGGGTGTAAATCCCGGCGACTTTGATATTTGCAGCAAAGGCCGGAATTGCGCCTAATCCCAGTGCAGCGGCAACGGCTGCCGAAATTTTATTGAATGATCGGCGTGAAATTTTCTGTGACATCTTACTCTCCCGTTTTTAATTGATTTAACAGCAACCGAAGTAATCGCTTTACGCGTGGCAACAACTGTTTGCTGAGCAAACGCGGCTACCAACAGTAACTAAAAAGCATCCTGCAAGCCTTCTTTAAATATCCCCCTTTTCCGAAAATCGGAAAAAGGCAGCTGTCGTAGTAAAGATAAGCACTGCGCCTGGTATCGGATCGGTCCGTAACCGGCCAGTCGGATGCGCCGGGCTTGAAAATGGATTTATCCCGGAACCCGGCATTGAAGGAATATGTGTCGTTCGACCCCAATCAAGGAAGCCGCCATCGGCATCGAGCACGGCAACAGGGCTGTAAAAAAACACCCGGTATGATTTCTTCGCACACCGTCCCAACCCGAACCCAATGGTGGGTGCTCACGATCGGGGATCTGCTCAGGCGCCCCACTGCCGGCGACGGGCTTGCTGATCCCAATTCCTCCCTCAAATACCCAATTTCATTTTAAGAAATCTGATGAATGGCGCGGGTATTGCACAAATACTTATTATTATCCGATCTTAACTGATCGATTTCTACTTGGAGCCAAATAGTATACTTTTCCTGTCCAAACCGTCAATATTTGCTGTCTAGCTGGACAAGAATACGGACCATGTCGCGGGGTGCGGGCCCCGGCTGTGCCTTTCGACTCCGGTTCAATCGTTCCAGGCTGCCTGCCGGGGAAGATATCCGTGTTCTTCGATGACAGGATGTTTTACCTCGTCGATTTCAAGTATCGTCATAGTCAATGGCGGCAATCAGAAAAACCAGCCTGCCGCGGGGCACTTCGACTTCGACCTCCTCGCCGAGCTCGCGCTTCAGTAGCGACTGGGCCAGCGGTGAATCGACGCTGATGTAAAATTCCCGGTGATCGAATTCGTCTGGGCCTACGATACGATATACGACCGACTTTTCGTCGCTATCTTCCAAAGTCACCGTAGCGCCGAAGTAAACCCGCTCGCGACTGGCCGGCTTCTGCTCGACCACCTTGAGGTCTGGCAGACGTTTTTGCAGGTAACGAATCCGCCGGTCGAGCTCGCGCAATTCTTTCTTGCGATAAATATTTTGTGCGGCTGACAATGAATTAGATATTGGTTTACCAAAAACTTCGAATCACTAGTCGTGGATAGTATGTCTGACCAGCATAATTGTTAGCTCTAGCCTCAGTGAAGAGCCATTCTATCTAAAATAGCCATTATTGCTTGACGTGTGACTGTAATTAGCTTTGTGTGTAATCGATACTCGCTCCTCACTGATTGTAGGTATCAAGTTATATTCTAGTATACTGCCAGAAGATGACTAACAAATGGTGCTGCATCAATGACTGATTGGATACCCTCGAAAGAGTTCGAAAAGACTGAATATGGAAAACTCAACAAAATATTGGATGGGAAAAATTTTTTTGGGAAACTTGACACTAGTAAAATGCCTCCCAATTCGAGACTCGTTAAAGACCCGAAGGATGGGTTTTCCTGGTATCGGCGGATCGCCTGCGGCTGCACTGCCATCTGGCGCGGCGGAATCCCCAGTGGCAAGAGCTCGAAGGTCAGCAAGCACTGATTACCTTCCAGGGACCTCACGACTATGTTTCGCCCAGCTGGTACCGGTCCGCCGGAGTGCCTACCTGGAAACCAGGCCTTGCATGTTTATGGCAGCTGCCGGGTCTTCGACGAACCGCAGCGACTCGCGCAGATCGTCGAAGCGCTCAGTCAGCGCTACGAGTCGGCTTTTAACAATCCCTGGCAGCCTGAATATGGAGCCGCGATGCTGCAGGCCATCGTCGGCGTCGAAATTGAAATCGAAGAGATTCAATGCAAGTACAAGTTAAGCCAGAACAGGCCGAGCGCGGATCACGGCCCGGTCATCGATGAACTCGAAGATCGCGGCGCCGAAGCCCTGGCCGCCGCAATGCGCAAGACCTTGTTATAGCTGGCCATCTTCTTCGAGAACCTTACGCGCGACCCGAAAGCACTCCAGCGATTGCGGCACGCCGCGTTATTGTCGTCCCCGCGTCTTTCTGTCATCCCCGCATAAGCGGCGGGCCGACGCATCGGGATCTTATGGTTGTGGCACCCCCATAAGATCCCCCGCTTATGCGGGGATGACTAATATTCCGCGGGGATGACAGAATCGCGGGCACGACTAACAAACCGCCAGGGCATGCAATATTGGCGCGCTCCCGCGCCTCGGGCCCACCAGATTGAGTCTCCCAATAAACCCATCTAATTGACATAAGTCAAAAACTGATCGCGGGATACCCTTTAGTCTGCTTTCCGTCGGGGTCTGCGTGCCCCACGGTAGATACAAAAATAATTAGTCAAAATGGGGTAAGGATAATGAATACGATCTACAGATCCGTTGCTGTAATTCTTTGCTATTCAGCCTACCTGCTCGGCGTCAATCCAGCACTCGCGGCCGATTCTGGCTGCATCTCCTGCCACAACGGGATCGAGGACATCCGCGACGAAAACAGTACGATGATGATCATGATCAAGTCGATCAGCGCCTCCCATGGGGATCCGGATGGCTGTGTGTTATGCCACGGCGGCGATCCGACCGCCACCGCTGCCGACAAGGCTCATACGGGCTCGCCCCAGTCGCTGGTACAGTTTCGCGGTCCGCAAACCTTTTACCCCGACCCCGGCGCCATGGACGTAAACAAGTTCACCTGCGGACAGAGCGCTTGCCATGCCGGTTACGAGGAGCGGCTGGAAAAATCCTTGATGAACACCGAGGCCGGCAAGATTCAGGGCAATCTGCACACCTGGGGCATTCCCGAAGTACAAAACCACAAGGTGCCCTGGGGCAATTACGCCGTCAAGGACGGCGACGGACCGGTGCCGAGCGTCGGTACCGATGCCTATAAGGCTTACATGAAAGACATGATCTCGGCGCACCAGGACCAGTTTCCGACCGCGCTGGAACAGATTCCAAACCCGAGCGTCGACGAAATCGAAAAAGATCCGAAGCTCGCCGGCTTTACCTATCAGCGCCAGCAATGCCAGCGCTGTCACGTAACCGTCAAGGGTCGCGAAAAGCGCGGCGATTACCGCGGCCAGGGTTGTTCATCCTGCCACATTCCCTACGGCAACGAGGGCATTTACGAGGGCGGCGACCCGACTATCGATAAACAGCAGAAAGGGCACATGCTGACGCATCAGATCCAGGCGACCCGCAAGTCCCAGGTCACCGTCGGCGATACGACTTATTCCGGCATCCCGGTAGAAACCTGCAACTCCTGCCATAACCGCGGTAAGCGCATCGGGGTTACCTACCAGGGCTTGATGGAATTTCCTTACGGCTCGCCGTACAGCGAAACCGGACAAAAACAACCCAAGCTGCACACCAAGAAGTACCTGTTCATTTCCGACGATTTGCACCACCAGATCAAGAGCCGTCCGGAAAACCCCGAAGGCGGCTTGCTGTGCCAGGATTGCCATACCACCATCGATATGCACGGTGACGGCAATATTCCGGGCACCACGCTGGCGCAGGTCGAAATCGAATGCCAGGACTGCCACGGCACGCCCGAACAGTTTCCATGGGAGTTGCCGCTGGGTCACGGCGAAGAATTCGCGCAATCGATCGGCAATACGCCGCGGGGCATGGCCGACGGTTTGCTGCGGGAGACCGCCGCTTTCGCCACGACCTACGATAAAAAGGAAGGTTATCTGCTAAGCGCGCGCGGCAATCCCTTCGGCAATGTCGTCAAGGACGGCGACAAGGTCATCATGCACTCGGCCACCGGCAACGATTTTCAGGTGCCGCTATTGAAACAACTCAAGCAAGACGACGCCTGGCGCAATTCAAATGCATTGGTGGCGATGTCCAGCGTCAAGAAACATGCCGAGAGCCTGGAATGCTACGCCTGTCACGCGTCCTGGGTACCGCAGTGTTACGGTTGCCACGTCGATGTCGATTATGGCAAAGACAAGAATGGCAAGCCCAAGCACGACACCGACTGGATCGCATCCGGCACTGCGCGTAATGCCGACGGTTCTACCGCCGAATCGCCGCTTGCCACCAAGGGCATCCAGAGCCCGGGCAAGGTCAGTGAAACCCGCGCCTACCTGCGGTGGGAAGAGCCGGTGCTGGGCATCAACGGCGAAGGCCGCGTCACCCCGCTAATGCCGGGTTGCCAGGTGTTGTTCACGGTACGCGCCCGCGACGGCAGCACCGTGGCGCATAATCAGATTGCATTGTCCTATGACGAGCAGAAAGAACTGGGTCAGGAACGCACCCCGCTCGGCATCGACATGGCGCCGGTGCAGCCGCATTCGGCACAGCGCAAGGCGCGCACCTGCGAGAGCTGTCATAACAATCCGAAGGCCCAGGGCTATGGTATCTCGGGCGGCGTATATCAATTGCGTTATCCTGAAAATATCGTCGAGGATCTGATTGACCAGAAAACCGGCAAGGTCATTCCGAGCAACTTCAAGATTCAGATTCCGAAAATCGAGGCGCTCGATTTCGACTGGTCCACAATCATCAAGGATGGCCAGCAGGTTCAGACCGTGGGCACCCACTGGCCGTTGTCGCGCGCGCTGCCGAAAGAGATGCGCGATGCCATGGACCGTACCGGCCTATGCATGGGTTGTCACCGCGAAATGACTAACGCCGAACTGTGGTCTAAAGTGTCCGAACCGGGCCAGCTTACCGACGCGCAACACATCGAGTTGATGAACAAGATGTTGCAAGCCTACAGCAAGGACAAGCAGTAGGCGTGAAATCGAGGAGCTTTGCCTTGGCATCAGGGTGGCCGGCGGCAGCCTTGCTGTCGCTCGCCCTGATGACCGCCTGTGACAACGCTAACGTCGCCGTGGTCGACAGCCGCGAAGACAGCGACGCCATGGATAAATTTCTCGCTGCCCCGGCCCAACCCGCCGACTCGGGCGCGCATCGCGAAAACGATCCGCACGTCAATCTGAGTGCGGAGAAACTGGCACGGGTCGCGCTCCGGCATCTTGACGAAGCGCGCCAACAACTCGCTTTCGAAACCCTGAATGCCGCCGTCGGCAAGCACCCCGACAACGCGATGCTGTTAAGCCTGCGGGCCAGCCTGTTTTTGCAAAACCAGCAACCCAGCCTGGCGCTGGCCGACCTGAATCGGGCGGTCGGCCTCAATCCCCGAGATCCTATACTGCTGACCAACCGCGCGCAGGCGCTGCGGCAATTCGAGCGTAATGAAGACGCCAAACGCGACCTGGATCAGGCGATCGAACTCGACCGGAAGTTTGTTGCGGCCTATTTTAATCGCGGCAGCCTGCATTTCGAGGCGGAGAAATACGATTTAGCGCTGGTCGATTTCAATCGCTGCGTCGAACTCGACCCCGCGGCTGCGGCCGGCTACTTCAATCGCGCTTCGGCTTTTGAAGCCCTGGGCGAACGCGACCGCGCGATCGATGACCTGCAGCATTTCCTGTCACTGGCGCCGGAAGAAAATTGGGCCCAGGTCGCCAGAGATTTGTTAAAACAGTGGAATCCCGACCTGTCATGAAACCGATTATCCAGCTTATCCTCGGCTTAGTGGTTATCGGACTTTCCCATTCCGCCGCGTCGATTGACAAAACCTCTCGCCAGGCCTTCGATCAACTGCTGAACGAAGCCGGCCTGCGGCTCGACGAGCGGCAAAATTACAGCGATATCCCGATTCAAGCCAATCCGGTGCTGCCTTATGAACATGCGATGCTACACGCCTCCGGGGCGCTGGAGCTACGCTTTATCGTGCGACCGCTTAACCGGATCACAATCGAGTACAACGATCCGCACAACGCCTCTCCCGAGCCGAACCACCTGTTTCCACTGCTATTCGAATCGATTACCAACCGCCTGTCGGCGGGCAGCGATACCCCCAGCAGCGCCTTCTCCGAGTCCGAAGCGCGCACCAGTTTCAACGCCAGCTGGGCCGCGGCATCGGTGTTTGACGTACGCCCCGAGTTTGCCGATGATTACCGCAACGGCTTATTAATCGGCATGCATCGTAACGACATGGCCGATGCCTACACCGTTTTTTTGTACAACGACCACGAACTGGCAAAACCCTTGATCAACGAGGTTATTTCCATTATGTCGTTTACCCCGGAATCTAATTAGCGCCAGCCTGGAACGAACAACAGCTAAATGCATCTTGCTTGACTCGCGTCAAGCCGCTAGGGAGGTTTTTTGGAAACATTGTTTTGCAATGGCCCCATTAAACCGGCGCATGCAAAAAACTAGCGATATTATCTGGCAGGATACCCAGCATCAGATGTTGTTCGAGCTGATCGAACAAATCAAGATCGTGCCCTTCGATCCGGATATTCTGAGCCGGCTCAAGCTGTATGCGGAACATCATTTCATTCTCGAAGAAGCCTATATGCGAACCCTGAATTACCCGCTTATCGAAGCCCATCTCGAGGCGCACGACCGCTTCCGTGAAGAGCTCGAAGCGATGCTGGAAACCGACCCCACGATGCACGAGGCATTACAGATTTCGCTGTCCGACTTTCTCTACAAGTGGCTTAAGTTACACGTCCTCGGTATCGATAAAGAACTCGAAGAATTTGTGCTTGGTTCCGAACGCAAGTGATCCGGATCGGAGTGCCCGATTTTAAAGTCAAATCTATCGACGCGCCGCAATACCGGGTTTAAACTGTGCCAGACGGAGGTGGCGCATGAATATTTCCCGACTGAGCGGACACTGTTACTGCGGTGCGGTTCAATTCGAAGTGAGCGGCAAGTCTGACTGGGTCGGGCATTGTCATTGCGAATCCTGCCGCCGCGCGACTGGTTCGGTGATGACGACCTTTGCCGGCTTCAAGCCCAATCAGGTCGTGTTTACCGGGGCCATGCCGCGGCGCCACACCACGGCGGACGGCGTAAGCCGCAGCTTTTGCGGCCAGTGCGGATCGCCGGTTTCATTCGAAATCGACAATCGCCCGGATGAAATTCACCTGCATCTGGGCCTGTTCGACGACCTCGAACAAACGGTCCCGGAAACTCACAGCTTCATCGACGAAAAGCCCAGCTGGTTGCGTGCCGACGAACACTTGCCAAACGATAAATGAAATCCTGACGGAGAGGGACGCCCGGACGATTATTAACCCGGCTAATCGCTGAGCAGGTATTCGCCGCGGGTCTCGAGAATTTCGTTGCCGACAATCTTGGCGACATTGGCATTACGCCAGACATACTTGGTGGTGGCGCGCGAAATTACCCGGCCCGTGGTCCCGGCCACCAACGGAATACGCTCGACAAAGGCGGCCTCACCGTCGAGCCGGATCAGGTCGGCCACAGGATCGCCCTTGTTTACCTCGTCTCCCAGCTCGACCCGATAAGCCAGCAAACCCGCCTGCGGCGCGCGCAGCATTTCGGTGGCGCGAAAATCGGTCGGCGGGGGCGCCTTGCCTTTGCGGCCGGTCGTTGCGCCGCCGATCAGACCCTGGGCCTGGAAATAACCATATAGTTTTTCCGCGTCGGCACGATTCAAGGCGTCGAAGGTATCGGATAGCCCGCGATATTCCAGCGTGCAGGCCACCACCGGCAAGGGTAGCGGTTTATCGGGGTATTCGCGCGCGAGGCGCAGCCATATCGACGGCCATACTTCATCGAAGGATCCGCCGCCGCTATCTTCGGCCAACAAAGTAGCCGCGGCGCCGGTCCAGTCGGCCAGCTGCTGCATATTTTCCTGCAGCTGCGGGACCGTGAAAATGTGGGCCAGCGCGTCATCGTCACAGTGCAAATCGAACACATAATCCGCATCGCAAGCCTCACGCAGGATACATTGCCGCCATTGCTCGAAGGCGGTTACACAGGGCAATTGTTCGGCCCAGTCGCGCATTGCCGCGCGCACCAGCCGGATATTTTGCGCACCGTCGGTTCCCAGTTTAACGCCAAGTCCGGCGCCGATCGCATCGTAAATTACTGGCCAGCCACGATTGTGATTTACCCCGGTACTGCGGCTATAGCGCCCCTGATGTTGCCCAAACTCGATATCGCCCATGCCGAGCGGATTAACCATCGGGAATAGCACGAATTGCGCTTCGAGCTCGCCCGCGGCGTCGGCTTGATGCAACAATTGCAATAAATGATGCAACACCAGAATCCCCGGCTGCTCATCGGCATGCAGCGCCGCCTGCAGGTAGACCTTGTGCGATGCCTGTTCCGGCCCAATCCGAAAGTAATGTAGCTCGGTACTGCGCCCCGGGGAGTCGCCGACTAGCGTCTTGCTGATTTTTTCATAACTCATGTGACAATCGCACCCCCGTCGACATCGACTATCGTGCCGGTAACGAACTCGTTCTCAAGCAGGAAAATCGCAGCGCCGGCGCATTCTTCGGCGGTATCGGCGCGCGCTATCAAATGTTCCGCCGTCCCCTTGCCATAGTATTCCCTGCGCTCGTCTCCCTGCAGGGGCGACATCGGCGTATCGATCAGGCCCGGACACACGCCATTGATGCGTACCGGGGTGATTTCGTTTGCGACCAGATGGATAAATGCCTCTACCGAACCGCCGACGCTACCGATCGCGATCGTACCCGGGCGAAACTTGCGCGCGGGATAACCGCTGAACAATACCACGGCACCACCGGGCGACATCCGCGGCACACCGAGCCGCACGCTATTGACATAACCCCAGAGCTTGGCGAAAGAATTCTGATAACCGTCGAGGTCCATTTGCAGGAAGGGTCCGATGGCGCGCGCGCCGCCGGTAGCCGCGTTGACGAGGTAGTCGAAGCCATCGTTTTTCTCGAACAATTCGCCCAAGGCGGCGCGATCGAGCACATCCACCTGTACGCATTCGACGCCGTCGATGGCGCACTCGCGCCGGCTGCCGGCAATCACTTCCGCGCCGGCGTCGCGCAGCATCTCGGTCGTCGCCAAACCGATCCCGGAAGTGCCACCCAGGACGATTGCCTTTTTGCCACTGAAATTGGCCATATCGATTCCTCAATCGCTATCTTATGAAATCCGTTGCGCCGGACTGCCACGAAAACGGAAGTCTTGCAACCGAGACATGTTATAAGATCCCCGCTTGCGCGCATAGCTGTCCGGGGAAAAACTGAAGAAGGAAGTAAAGGTCTTGCTGTTCCTAATGTTTGGGGTTACAACCCCGAGTGCGAACTCAAAAACAAAAGGAACAACAAGGTGTACAGTAATACTCGATTTCATCAACTTTTA
>Ga0209338_1000774_pt1 | contig 9965 bp, 7 predicted proteins | sample OlaalgELextract1_FD_187374 | JGI IMG/M metagenome (GOLD analysis project Ga0209338, IMG submission 187374) | Olavius algarvensis symbiont microbial communities from Tuscany, Italy - Type A ELBA extract 1 (SPAdes) (version 2) | ecosystem: Host-associated > Annelida > Digestive system > Unclassified... | reverse complement strand
AAGGCCTTTGACTAACACTCACGACTCACCTGCCGCCAGCGCCTCTGAAGCTACGGCCTTACGGCGCTATACAAATCTGATTATTATTATTATTATTATTATGTCTGTAAGTGTGAAAATGTTATGTGTCATGCTGTGTCTTGAATTGTGCCATGTTTCTTTCATTTTGTTAGATATATGTCATTATATCATAACATCTTCTATTTTAGCTATTATTATTACAACTTTGAAGGAGGTAGTTCATAAAATACAGTTCTTCATCGTAAATAGAGAAATTTAGTAAGTGACTGGTTTGTAATGAAATAAATCTCAATAAAATCAGTTACTATAAAAGCCTAGATTTTAGCTTGTTAATTAATTAATTGTCATTTTTGTGCACTAATTTTGTTGTAATTATTACATCATATGATTGGAATTGTTGATGACTATGTTACATTATTTCAGGTTCATTTATGGCAGAAGCATAATACAATTGAAACGTTTCAGTACATTGTATAAACAAATCCTGATATATTTATATGCATATTAATGTTTAAATGATATGTCATTGGTTGCAGGTGGTTCGTCGAGTGGCCTTAGTATGCATATTCATACCGAGAGTGTTCCAATGCACACTTTTGCAAAATTTCTGTTCAGCAGCTTACTCTCCTACGAGCCTGATCTAGCATTCCGTGTCGGCCTTCGTGCTATGCGGTGAGTTACGTCAGTTCTTTGCTGCCTCTGATATTAGTTGATGTAATTTCAATGCTGTTTTTATATACCAGCTAGAACTAATGTTTCTGTTGTTATGTTACATTGGCAGTTGTTAAGTGTGATGCATAATTTTTCTGAAAAGGCTCGTTCAGAAAGAACAGTTTTTAGCTGCCGCTTAACTGTGTCAGTGTCAGTGAGTTGATGCAGTGATATTAGCAGAGTGACTACTACTAGTGACATATCTGGGTAACGGCAGCTGTTAAATCCAGCTTTACTGTGGAGCTACGGCTGTTGTGTATGGATGTATATATGTTTGCTGTGTTAGTTTGCCTGTGATCGATGACCGCCATGATGCTGGAGACAGTTCACAGATGGATGGCAGTCATGCTGCTCCGTTAGTGGCTGGTGCAGCGAATGGTGGTGCTGCGGTTCCTGTGCACTACCCTCGCTGGTTCACTATATCACACATTGAATCTCGTCAGTGTGACCTAGCTGCCACCATGCTTTATGCTGCTAGAGGTGCTCATGCTCACTGACTTGTCATTATCAACTGATAATTTATATTTTGTGATATTTGTGGTATATGCTTTATGATGTGTACACAGAGATGTACAGAGTTGAGGTTTTAGTTACTTTCAGAATAGAATGGCGATGGCTCACGTGTCTGTTGATTTTTGCCAAAATTTACATCACTTGGCCCCATATGTACGAGTCATAGGGTCTGTACGGCGGAGTCTGCATGCTCAGTCAACACATTGCCATTACCATCACATAACATAATGAGCATTTTGAAATGGCAAACGTGCCATGACCATTGACCAGACAGTATGCCGTGGTAGTGGTACTGCATGTGTCTTCATGTTAGCAGCAACCCAACCTGCAGTGTGCTGACACTTTGGAATTGTGAATGTCAAAAATAAAGCAACTGAGACACAGATCTCGTGCTTTACACTATATGTGTTTTTGCTATTTTATGCTTAATATTTATGCATATATATACAAGAGCACTCAGAGAGCGCAAACCTCTACCAATGCCAAAATTTGAAATGAAAATAATCCCAAATTTGAATCCAGATTTTTGGATTGATATAGATGTCCATTGGATCTGTCCCAAAATGTTGTGGATGCATTATCTTGTCGGCGTCAGTCATTTCGCCAAGTATGGTACAAATCGGACATTAATTGTGGTGAGAAATGCTAACAAATGTCCGAAAATCCCATATTCTGCAGTAGTGAAGAAAAAATGAAAAAGTGATCCGGAATCCACACACAGATCTGGATTACCACCAAAAGTTAATCACTTCTCAGGGGTCACCCCTTGCCCGTGCCTGCCAAGTTTGGTCGACGTCCGTTTCCGCGTTTATCAGTTATCCTGGTTACAATATGACAGAACGATCAGTGGCGGAGGTAATAACATATATCTGTTATGTCACTAATGTTTGTCTTAGTGCCTAGTGAAGGGACACAGCGGAACATATGTATAAATTATTTGCAGATTCCAGATTTTGAAGTCATTGATATATATATATATGCATGCACACCGTGGTGTTGTTGGTTGCAGTACTAATATACAACGTTATGTGTACCAAATTATGTGTTCATATTAAAATTAAAAACCTCTATGTATATATATGTGTGTGTGTGTGTGTGTGTTAGATGATACGGTGCGTCTGCGCGCTGTGCTGGAGTCGGCCCAGTGTAACATCTATAGTTCTTGGCAGTTGTTCGTGTTGGCGCAGGATGCCTACAAGCGTGCCGTACCGCCACTGAACTCTGGAGCACCTCGGTGTCGACCTCTACTGGATGCTGCACTTGAGCTTGGCCTCCAAGTATGCTTATGTCTGAATATATTGACAGTGTCATACAAAAATCTGTGGGGCATACGGTGTTAGAAGTCAGACTGAATCAGAGGCACTTGCAGTCACTAGTTGGGCAGCATTGGTAAATCATATATGATCTATGCAGAAAGGTAAGTTTCTGGTGGCATTTGAAGGTATTGGTAGTGGTAGGGAAGTTTTACGTTAAGAGGTTAATAGAGAAGTGAGGAGTTAGAATTATTTCTGTTTGTATTTGGCTATGTCATCTCACTTGAAACATTCAGTTCTCAGTTTTCCAATCTTTTCTGTGAGTTCTACACAATTATCATTATGCTCTGAATACATCTGTTGTATGTTACATTTTTCTGTTGCTACATTATGTTTACTCAGTGCAGTAGGTCTAAAGCTGCTGGTTGCTTAGGGTTAATTATCAGTCTGATGTTGCATTGTGCTTTATGAATAACAATTTTTTATCATTTTTTAGAAAATCTATAATCTCCAATACGTTAGAACGTCACTCTGTGACCAGCGTAACAGTTCAGCCGGTGTTCGATGTTAGCTGAGTACAAACTCACTTACGTGAATATTCTAATTTGTAAAGTGTGTGTTAATGTGTCTGCAAGTGTTTGAAATGCTATTTATAGTTTGAGGTAAAGGTAAAGGTCTGGACACTTATAATAGCACCGCTTACATGAGTCATACTCGTGACCAGCAGCGCTTTACAACATCTTGGAAGTGGCAGATGATTGGCATGAGCCAATGGTGCTTCAGCACATTATGTGGCCATCCATTGCCCGTGCTAACGGACAGTTGGACTCACGGTGCAGCTAGCAGACACACTATCACCCCAATCAGCCACACTAGGTCTTTACCCCTTAGCCATAGCTAAGTAGTTAGAAAGATATTCAATACTACCACTTACTGTTAATGTTAACACATTTTGTTATTTTTTTATATAATAGCAATTGAAACATAACTGACATTGTACGACACTCTTGTAATGGCTGTGGATAAATTGCCGTTATTGTAATGATTCAGGTTGTGCGCGTGACACTGACTCGACGAAGCTGGCACCGCAGTGACATGGTCCAGTGGCTTGTCTCGTGTGCTACTGAACTCGGCTATGAAGCTCTCATATCGCTGATGAAGAGCTGGTATACACTCTTTACACCGGCCGAAGCTACCAGTCAGTTTCTGTTCATTGTCTTGGTCTGTTAATAACATAATTTATTATCTCGCCGTGGTGACAGCTTTGCTTACCTGTGTATCTACCTTTGTAATCCATCTCATTTGGCCCCATGCAAGCTCAGGGAGCTGTAGAGTAGGCTCAATGGCATAGAAGGCTACCTGAACCTTTGTTATGTATTTTGCATATGGTCTGTCTGTCTGTGTGCAAGATTACTCAAAAACATGCGTATGGATTTGGATGAAATGTTGCATGTCGACAGATATCGGGACACGGACGAACTGATTAACTTTTGAGCCCAATCCAGATCATAGTCCGGATTTAGGAACTGGATTTACACTGGATTTTTTAATTTTAGCGGGATATCTGAAGAAGTTATGAACAGATGATGAAATTTAATGGGTCGATGGCCGTGGGGGCCTGGACGAATTGATTAGTTTTGAGCTAGATCCGGATCATAGTCTAGATCCAGAAACTGGATTTGCACCGGATTTTTGAATTTTAGCAGGATATCTCAACAAGTTATAGACAGATTTCGATGAAATTTTATGGGTTGATAGCTGCAGGGGTCTGCACGATTTGGTTACGTTTTTAGCCGCCAGATCAGACAGAGTCTTTATCCTGAATCTGGGCATGTATTCAAAATTGCAAGGCAGATAGCACTAAAAGTAATGGACAGATTTTAACGAAAGTTTATCAATGAATAGCCTGTGAATCATGGAAGACTGCATTTAATTTCGGGAGCGATACGGATCATATTCGGGATGCGGTATTCGTATCCGGATTTTACCCAGATGATTGACTATGGCGGATTTTGACAAAATTTGGTGCAGAGACAGGGAAGAGCTGAGTAAGCTGTAGAAGCTCAAGGTCAAAGGTCTAGGTTAAGCACAACAAAAACACATATCAACTGAGCTGTCGGATAACGACCTTTGTCGGAGGTAATGTGCTCTGCCGAGTGCCCTTCTAGTTTTAGTTTCTTTTTCACTGTTTTAGTTGTTCATCCTCGTCATGATCATCCCATTACAACTGTGCTAACACAGTAAACACAGTAGGCGGATAAGGAAAGAGCTTCTCGACTGGCGTCGGTTCAAAACTGTAACCGACCGCGAGGAACGTGCCCTTACAGGCTTGAGAACTGTGCATGCCCTACTACTCTCTTTTTGTGCTGAAAGTGCCATTAAACACCAACCAACAACCGTCCAAATGAAGGTTATGAAGAATCCATGAAATGACCTAAAACGTTTGAGTGAGACGTTACATCGTACTACACCTAACCTATACTTATACTTGTAACCTTATTTGTAACCATGTGTAGTACAGTTTTAACTGGTATGTGTTTAGTATTCCTTTAAAAGAACACCTAAATATCTCAATAGCTGCTAGAGAGCTGAAGACCGCTTGAGGCCATTTAATGCAGCCACAGTAGCATCTGTATAATGGACTTGCCCACCCTGCACACTATTCAGTTTTTGTACTGGCATGGGCTACGTAAACAAGTTTTTACTGTAGATTTATAAGCTTAAGAGATTACAGTTGTTATGTTGAAATGCTTATTTGTTTGTATGATTTGCAGCCACTGTTGCCATGACGATTGTTTCCCCAGCGACACTGGTGCATCTGGAGCTGGACTTTGTGCGTCAGGAAGCGCTGGCGGCTTGTGCACGTACGTTGGCGGTGCAGTGCGTAACGAAAGATGCCGCGAGTTGTGCTCTCGGTGCCTTGGCGTTGTGTGAAACGAGCGCCGCTGCATTTGACAGTGCATATCACATTGTGGCAGCAGCTGCGAGCCGTGGCGCTATGACCCCTACGCAGTTATTTGCAATTGCACGGTACCTTGAACGCCGTGGTCATCCGCGTCGCGCGCACCGTGCTGCACTGCTTGCGATGCGTGGACTCAGCGTGGCCGCCGGGCAGGATGCCCACCCTGCTCTTGCCGATGTCCGGTGGGCCTGCTCATTGGCTCGGTCTGTCGGTGCCGACGAACTTTCCAGCATGCTAGCCGCACTGATTGAAAACGTTCACTGTGCAACCGTGCTGTCAGATGTTTTGCGTCGCTGTGCTGCACCCGGCGAAGGAAAAACTGGTGCAGCTCCCCTCACGTATGACCGGCCGCCTCTCGCTTCACTTCTGAGTGCAGCACTCGCAGCTTATGTCAGTGCGGCGCATGCTCGACTGGCACACATCAGCCCTCGGCATTACACCGACTTCATAGAATTTCTGGTACAGGCAAGGGACACGTTTCGACTGGCTGCTGATGGGCCTGTAAGATTTGCTCAGCTTGTTGACAACATGAAACTCGTCTACAAGGGCAAGAAGAAACTAATGCTGCTGATCACTGAACGTTTTGGACCGTGAACTATATGGCTGTTGGCCACCCACTGTGTATATGCATTTCTGTGCAGCCTATTTATATGTGTACAATATTGTTTGTATCCTAGTTGGTTTCTGTTCTGTGGAGTGTATATAGATAACAAATTTTTAGCATAACCCCTCCAGCCGAGGGTGTGGCTTTTAGTGGATATATGCATGTTGTGTTTGTGTGGGTTGTTTTATTCCATTTGTATTATATGGATTGTGTTATAATGTATATAATAGGTACTGGCGATTGCGAGGCGTGGAGTAACTATCAAATATAGCATTGATTTAGATTTGCTTTTGTGAATGTCTTCTTGTGTTTTTAAAATAGTGAACATTTTGATCTTGACACAAAAAAAATTTGATCTTGACACAGTCTCATAACTGTCTGATCTTGAAGTGGCCATTGGCTGTGCCACTAGGCTGCAATTATCATACAGTTTTGATTGATTCACGGCAGAAGTGGGTCATATTGGGCGATTGACTGAGCACAGTTTTGCTACTCACTCAGCTCATATGGGCTGTTTCGGAGACAATAAGTCGAAGCTTCGGAGCACAAAGGTTCTATCTCAAACCTACTTCCGGTTTGAGCTTTTATATAGACTGAAAGATCTTGATGAGCCGTACAAGTCTGTGGCATTAGTGTTCCAATAGAACGATAATATAAAAAGTTATTCGCATTTGAAAATCTGGTCTTGTCAGTCACATGATGTAGTGCTGAGAGGTTCTGTCAACTGTCGTCAGCCATTCTGATAGTGAACTATGAGGTAGAGGATGATCGTGATTGTGCAAAAAGGTTCTATGTGTCAGTTGCAATGCAAAGTGATAGTCAAGAGTCATTGTGTAATCCTTCTTTCTCCGGTGCATTAGCCACCAGCATTTTCTTTAATGCACAAATGTTCTGTGAGCAATATTTTTGAAATAAACGAAATGTTTAAACCAAAAAAAAACAGATTTCTGTGTCATAGCCTCTGAGAAAGTGTTGAAACGAAAAGATTAGTGTAAATTGTGCTCTAGTGATGCACTGTGCTGCTAATACAGGGTGCGTTTTCAGGAAAGTTTTTTGCACTTAGAAGCTCTGTGCTCTGAAGTCTCGAAGTCCTACATTAATTGAGTGACTAACAGGTTATATATATATATATATACAACTGTATTCACCTTTCGATAGCGATTAAAATAACATATATATATTGTATAATATGCAGAACCCACTGTAACTGCACTGTTGATATATGACCTTTTTGTAATAATAATAATAATAATCTGATTTGTAAAGCGCCTAAGGCTTCAGAGGCGCTGGGTTTGGTGCCAAAAACCTTCCAGTCTGTGCATGAATACTACTATTACTGAACAGTAACCAGCAGTCCTCTGTCGTTCTATCATTACTAGAAGTCTGCTTTATTGACACTCCAGCAGTTCTGTTACCGACTTAAAACTGTACTTTTTCTCGTAGCTACGCGTGAGCGCTGCCATCATGACTTTGTTATTAGGTCGTGCGGACATAAGTCGATACTGTAACTGGTTTCGTACAGTATCTCAAACTATAGAAACTATAGCAGCTACTAATCTATCTTGCACTCTTTCTCTGAGCCGATGTGGCTGATGGTTGATGATGTATTAGATGAATAATTTGAACACAGTAATGAAAGGTCTTGCCACGAGATTCACTCACTGCTGCACTTGACCAGCTGAGGGTCGTAGCGATCTCCACAATGAGCGATTTTGGCTTGTAATCTGGGCGAGACCAACAGGCATCCCATATTAGTCAGTTAAAATCCTGTAATTACAAAATTGTGCATTTCTACACCAATTCTGTTTTGTGATGCTGGATAGATCAAGTGTTCACTATTTTCATACTCTTCTGTCGCCGTGTGAAAGTTGTGATTTATGTGTAATAAGAAGCCATCAGTGATAGAGTTTGTGTGCATCTTCACGATGAAGAACGTGCCTTCATACGTCACATTAACATATGCACATTTCAGAGCGCCTTCCTTGGCTGCATATTGCCAGCTATGCTTCCATTGCCCTCCATTCTATTCTGCTGTTGGATTTGGACCGTTTAGATAGCATGATAGTTGTTTTCGCCGTCTTGGTTGATTAGACATCATATTTGTTTCGGTGTTTGTGGTGTTGGGAGTGTGCATGTGTGTTTGAGTGTTCAGTCGTTTTGTTGTATTTTTGTGTATTTGTGAGTGTTGGTGTGTTCTACCACGAAATGTGCATCACTGCTCTGATCCTGTGATTTTTCAACTAATACTACTTGGCATTTACGACTTTGTATTGTATTTATAGGTGAAATATAAAACATTAAATTTATGTCGTATAGGACAGCCGTTGTAATTACAATGTGTGGTTTATCCCAGCTTAGTTGCTAGCAGTTACGTGTATACTTTTAACCCAGCATTTCAAGAGCAAAGCAGACTGCCTTATGCAGTGGAGCAGTGAGATTATTCTGTCAAGTTGTTTATCTTTACTGCTAAGCCATTTAATGGACTAATGAACGGGAACATAGCAAATCAGTTGCTGCTGATTTGACTGGTCTGAATTGAAACTCACTGTAAAAGCACTGGTGATGAGTTGTGTTGCGGCGTTGACTATAGGCAAATGTATTGTATCGTAGCATCTTGTTTCTTGCTGTTAATTGTTTGAGCAACTCGTGGACAACGTCTGCGTAACGAGCGGCATTAGGTGACATGTTTTGTAGTTTTATTGTATGTTTTGATTTTATCGTGGTTATTGTAATTCATGTCATTCTGTCACTCTGTAGGCACCGCATGATCAGTCTGTGCTGAACACTATCCAGCCAGTCTACATCTATTGCTTGTTGCTTTCTGTAGCTGTTTTGTGTTACTCATTTATGCTTTGTTAATAGCGTGCATCTTGACTTTGGTTCGTAAGTAGTGCATTAACGTGTGTTGATAGGCTTATCTGCAAGACTTTGTCTTAGAAAAGAGGGTTAAGATGTAATATATAATTGTGGCCGTCATTCTGTTCATCTTCCAGAACTTGACAAGTTTGCATTTCGCATGACTGATAACATGGCGTTGTCGCTCGATTGACAAAGTACTGAACATCAGATGTCCTGTTTCTGCAACCAGATACTTTTGCAGTTTGTAACAACAGGCAAAAGACGACCGTTTATTGTGTCCACTCCCTTACGTTAAAGCGCAAGTGTGCCCACCTCTAAAGTGGCATTTTCTGGAGCATTAGAACTGTGTTGGCAAGATGCTGTCAGTAATGCCATCAGAGACATGAATAGGAGTGAGAATTAAACACAGGTCATACAGATGAAAGTTTATCTCAGCCATGAATCCTGCTTACCACTAATGGTGAAAGTCACTTGGTCGGTGATGTACAGTGATTAATAGATAAATACATATTTATCAGTATACTGAAGCAAATGGGTTTTAATTATTAATTGGTTTGCAGTATTGTGATTTCAGTGTAAAATGTGCTATAATATGTGTAAAATATGGTTTATGTTATACTTACAAGTTTCCTCACTGAGGCTGTCAAGTGAATTTATCGGACGCTGCAGTATTTTCTGCAGTGACGTATGGCATTTGCCATGCCACCTTGCTTTCTGATGGTGTTTTGTGGTGACAAGACATTTGTTGCCACTGTTAGATGTTTTGTTACAGTGTTAATTTCTTGTTTGTACAGTACTGATTAGATTAAGAATTCTGTCTATGTTTTCTCCCAAAATAACCTTTTCTTGTTGGTGAAAGGCGTGATAGATGCTAACGATCAGCCAAATATGTACAATGACTCGTTGGTCTAAGTGTAACTTGTGTGAAGTAAGGTTATTGAGAAGTATTTCACTTTTTGTATATTATATTTACTGATATAGCAATAGGAAAAGGTGAAGTATCTTCATAGTATATTAGCTGTTCACACATGGCTGAAATTGT
>Ga0209338_1000772_pt1 | contig 9968 bp, 9 predicted proteins | sample OlaalgELextract1_FD_187374 | JGI IMG/M metagenome (GOLD analysis project Ga0209338, IMG submission 187374) | Olavius algarvensis symbiont microbial communities from Tuscany, Italy - Type A ELBA extract 1 (SPAdes) (version 2) | ecosystem: Host-associated > Annelida > Digestive system > Unclassified... | reverse complement strand
CTTTTCGAAGTCGACCTAATAATGTAACAAAAATATTTAAATAAATAGAGCATCATAAAAACTGAAGACACAGAGGCACTCAAAATATAGAGAGATAAACAAAGCAAGATCAAATCCCGATCCAGTCAACCAAAAAAAAATCACAACCACTCCTCTCCAGAACTTGGTTTGATACACTTACACACAGACAGACAGACATGTTGAAAACAATAACAGCTTCTGTAATTAATAATTAAACACCAAAGAACACTTGCATGTGTCAGAAACTTTCTTCGAGACAACACGCATTACTTCGGTTGCCATTGCATTAGGTTGCTGTTCGTCACGAGATGTTGCGACAACAGGAAACTGATATTCAACAAAATATGTCCTGGCATCGTACATACAACACAAACAAGTAACATGACAGCAGCATATTCTGAAACATAATTAGACTACAATCAATCGACGGTTTACTGAGTATTGCAGCATTAAATGCTGGATTACACAAGCACAGTAAAATGATAAAACATAAAAACAAGGTAATATAAAACACACATAAAATATATCCGCTTAACATTGTCAAAATGTTTTACTGCGATATACCGTAACTGCAATTGTCAAAGTGGCAAGATGTACACATATGGTGCACTAGAAGAACAGACACATACAGCATAAGATTGGACTGCCAATCACGAGATCACAAATTCAAATCCCTGCTCTGCATTAACGCTATACGTGTAACAACCTTTGGCAAGCTATGCATAGAATTGCAATCATGACAATGACAAGATATACAAAACTTCAGCTAAGTGTAGCTTAGTGTAACATCTTAACTAGACAGCCAATTATGCTACCATGTGGCTTTGGCCTAAGTTCACCTAATTGTGGAGGTTTCCAACCATCATCTAATACAAAGCAACACTGAACAAAGCCAACACATCACCTGGATCCAACCAGCAGTTTTGCCATAATACGTTGCATGACCAATCAAAAAACGACATAGCTATAACATGTGTCAAATATCTGCACTATGCACAGACAATAAAATAATATCACAGTGAGCACCTTTTGTTCTTGTCGACAGTTCGTGTCGGCGTCGGCGGTTTACCTCTAGCACCTCTGCTGTGCTGCCGTTCTCTGACTGGTATGAAATCAACAGCAGAAACCCGATCGAGATTCAGCGAGTCAACCGCGACTCTTGCCACATGTACGCGACCAAGCAGTGTCAGACGATGAATGCTCAGTCCGTCAACTTTACTTTTCACTCCATTACGATAATCTTGCGGCACAACACAGTAAATGTCTAATTGCATCCACTGATAAAAATTTCGCAAATAAATAAGTCTAAATGCAACCCAGTAAACAAATAATGAATGCCAATAATAAAGTTAACATAGTCACTTATTAGACTACATTAAGGTATCAGTTCTTTACGAGTCTGTTTATAACCCACAGCATTTTTTTAAAAAGAACACTCCTATAATGCTTTTATGCTGCTGACTAAGCAAAGGTAAAAAGGCCAGAAACAAAGAGAGAAGGAAAACCAACATTGCAACCGACTGGCAGCTTCATTAGAAAATAGCCATTAAAATGGAGTGTGAAGAAGCAAAAAGGGCAACTGGAATTTAAACAAACCCGCCATAACAATACACAACTTTCTGCAATGAGACCCATAGGCTAGTTAGACAATAAGTGAAAGTATAACCAGTGGCAGTAGCTAAAACAAATTCAAGAAACGGGTTCTGAAAGTATACGAGGGACATTAGTTTAAAGAGAAACAATTACAGTTCTAAAGCTGTTACAAAATTTGCCTTTGTCCATACAAGAAGCTAAACTCACTGGAGTTGTTGACTTCTGTATCTGACGGTGCTGGGTCGAATGAAACTCGCGATCCTTCCGAGTGACAAGACATATTTGCATCACTGTCAGTCTCCGAACGACTTGGACTCTTTCTGTTCTTTGTCACACGTTTACCTCGCCGCACTTTCCGCGACGTTCTTTGACGACCCTGTGAAGTCTTGAGGCCACGGTGACTATCCTTCTGATCAGCTGCATTTATTAGATTATCAGAACTACAAGACGATCGTCGTGAAGGTGGCCGCTGATACAGCACACAACACAGTTCAATGAGTATCTAATAAAATGCTATTGCGGGATGGACACACTGGACAGACTAAACAGAACTGTTTGCAAACAGTCAACTTGAACACTATGCAACTTAGGCCCATACAAAACGTCACAAAATAAACACATACGTGGCATGTTGGACTAACAGACTAATAAGCACCCCGATTGGAGTGGGTCATCTCTCCTGCATGACGCAGGAGCCAAAATTCAAAATTCCGCTTCCTACAAGTTTTGTGCCGGGACCCGACCCATAGAATATACATGCCAAGTTTCATCGACGTCGGCCCAGCGGTCTCGGTGTCTTAGGCTTCTGAAATTGTTGACACCACATGGATAAACACATGGATGGATACACATTCAACTGACCTTACAATTCATCTCAGGGGAGATGACTAAAATTAGACTAGCAGTCAAGAGGTCACGGGTTTTATGCCAAGTCTTGATGCTACCACAAAAATAACCAAGCTCTTCACACATTTTTACTAGCATCTCTGAAGTAAAGTGACAATATGTGTAATTTTAAGTTTAATTCAATTTAACATTAATAACATTGTATCTTCACAATGTCTAAAATTATCTACAAAAGGACAAACAACCTGGTTGCCAGGCTCATGCAGCGAGGCAGGCGAACGACTGTGGCTACCACTATGGCTATGGGTGCGACTACGTTTGCGACGTCGTATGTTTGGAGAAAGCTTCTCTAGATCAATGTCACTCACACCCTCTGAGTCCTACAGCAATAAATACACCAGACTGTCATAACTCATTTAAGGCGCCTCCCTGACTCAGCACGAAGAAACAGCTCTTGATTTCAATAATCATAATCCAGAGCATGCATCATGAACAAGCACTCATCAGTCAATTTCAACAGAGCACAGAAAGAAATTTCAAAGAGATTGACAACCCTGAAGTTGTTCCGCAATAAACTTTCAAACTCACGTAGACCCCGTGGTCTCGAAACATTGTCCAGCCCCAAATACAGTCTTGGTTTCATTATCGTAAGAGCTGTTCTCAGAAAGTATTTAGTATTACAGCATTTTGGCATTACAATCTGCTGTGATCCGAGCTTTTCTCAGCTGAAAAATCTTCAGACTTCTGACAATTCGACAGATTTCTAACGGTGCAAACACTCACCACACAGAAATCACCAGTAGTCAAAATCACTACCAGATATACATGTGCCTCATGCCTAAGTATAGTATAGTAGGGTTCAACGTCCCACTCGACACATTATAGGTCAATTTGGTTACAGGTCAGATCACCGAACCAACAGTGACACAGCATTGAAGGACTTGACCGCTTGACCTAGTTAGTCAACTAGGTCAAGAGCCAACCCCACGAGGCTCACCTCATTAAAAGGCAAAGTGAAGAAAGTAACAAAAAAATTAAATATATATAGCACCATGAAGACCGATACACAGGTGCACAAAAGACGAAGAGCTAAACCAAGCAAGATCAAAGCTAGATCCACTTCATGCCTAAAAGTCTCAACAGGTGTAAGATAATGCTATTTTTGGCAAACCTCAAAGGACAGTGACATAAAAATGAGGCCTACGCTTTTCATGGCAAGATGATGCTTCAGTGAAAGACTTTGTAGTGAGCCGTCAACATCGGACAACATCAGCAGCTCATCAACATCGTCATCAGGTGATGTACTCACCTCACAACTACTACTGCCTCCCTACAGCAATACAAACACACACACACACACACATACTCTCACAGTTAACCTTCAAATAATTTCAGAAATAAAAAATTATTATTATTGCTAGTGTGATGGGATTACAGATATAACAAAAATGAAAGTCACAAAAAACATAAAAACTCAGTTACAAAGTTAATGATGTCTAAAACAAAATTATTGCCACAATGATAAAAGCTGACCCTCAACCATGCTTTTCCGGGGAGGGGACAGTTATCCTGTCCTGGGGTAACATCTGTGAGAGAATCTGAATGAATGCAGTAATAGAATCATTGGGGCCAACTTCCGTATAGGGTTCCATAGTAACTACAGGTCTATCTATCTTGCATAGTTTTCAAGATATGACCACGAAATGGACAAAAAATGGATGATAGATGGACTGATGTCAGCAATCAATGCATTTCCTTAAGGTGAGCCAGTAATAAAACAGTAAAATAAAAATAGATAATTATTCAATTAAGAAATTAAACACAAGCACAAAAAAATTAGCATCAGTACACCATTCAATTCTTTAAATACATTGCAAAAGAAATCACTAAAATGTAGACAACTCCACAAATTTGATCATTACTATCATTATTATCCTGGTTACCACTGTCATTATTACTATTATACAAATGTTTGTCCACAATCAGCTAACCAGACAGAGGCAAATACAAAAAAAAATTAAAATGTGATAATTACACATGTGATAACATAGAATCTTGAAAAAATGAACTAATTCAGTAGTACCAAATCTAGTAACGCATCTCCTGGCAAGACTTTAATGTTAGTGAGATCATCATCACGAAGCAATTCTTTAGCAGACAAGGCACTGTGCCACACATAATACATAATGAACAGAAAAAAGAGCACGATAAATTTTCTTCATAGCTTCTACAAACATTAGGTAATTTAAATTAAAATTTCAGACACTGTAGCAGAAGTAATGCTGAATTTACATATCTGAAAATAATATGTCTTTTCATAAAAATTATTTGTTAGCAGCGATGTAAAATAGACATTAGTAAAAGTGCTGCTACAGCAACAGGATTTTCTACTGAAAATGAACATCTCATTAAACAGTTGCGAGTGAGTAAAAAAGTGTAGCAAAACGATTGCTTAAGATGCTTCTTTGACAGAAAATGAAGACGTGATAGGCCAATCACATCAACTAAGGAAAGAAATTTGGATTTTAACTTGTGTAAAACTCAGTGCCATGTGACAAACTAAGAAACGATAATGTCATTGTTCAGAACACCCTCACATGCTGTTTGGCAAAATTAACTGTTCCACACAGACCACACCTATGTCATGTCAAGCATGTGACAGTTATCAGTGAAACATTTGACACCTTGTTGACCTTTGCCATCACCTGAACAATCTCTCAGCCACATTTACGTTACAAAACAGTCACCTTATCCCAATGTAGAAACTGCTACCTCAACATATTTGTAAACTTTTTAAAAATATATACAGACAAATGTGTTTAGAAGTTCTAGCACTATTCTTTGAATTTTACTAGGCTTTCTACCATCATTTGTCAGACAAGGTATTTACATATACAGTATCTAAATTTACAGTGTGTCTAAAACAAGAACTTAGCTATCGCAAACAGATCGCGTGTCAGCTGCGCACACAATATGCCGAGGGCATCTATGATAACCCTGTGACCTTAAAATCTAGGTTAACAGTCACTCAAGATCACTGGAAACAAAACCATTAAGTAATTCATACACGACTTACTATTAGACGAGTTATTGTACGTTGAATATTATCGTGACCTTGAAACGTGGGTAAAAGGTTACTCAAGGTCATTGAAATTAGTGCAATTCGAAAGCTTGGGTGTAGTTTTATATTCGCCTTTTATAGTAACTATAGCCATATCTGTAGCTGTTTGTGAGATATTCAGTGTCAAAGAATGGCGTGACCTTGAAAACCAGGTTAGGGGTCATTCAAGGTCATTGAAAATAGACCATATGCAACTTTCTATTGGTTGGCCATTGTAAATACAGCTCTATCTTGTGCCGTTTTCGAGTTATTTTACGTTGAATAATATTGTGACCTTGAAATCTGGATTAGAGGTCACTCAATGTCATTGAAACTGGTGCCATTCGATAGCTTGGGTGAGGTTTCCTATTTGCCTTCTATGGTAACTCTGGCCGTATCTGTAGCCGTTTGTAAGATATTCAGAATCAAAGAATGACGTGACCACCCCCGCAAGGGGGTGACCCTGTCGGAATTTTGTGAAAATGTTTGATGCTGGTAAAACTAGAATAATTGGGCTACCATATGGTGAAAATACTATGACGATATGTTAAGCCGTTTTCATCTGGTACTGGAATGTAATGGACGGACGGACAGACAGACAGACAGATTTGCTATATCAATATCGCGCGTCAGTATGCTGACGCGCGATAAATAACCGGACTGCTACAATTAATATCACATAACTTCACCAATTCACGATGTTCACTAATTATTTTTGGCAAGGAGATACCTTATTCGATTCTCCACAGACTGTGATAAAAAGTTTTTAAATTGGCTTAGAACCAGCTATGGGGTTTCCATAACAGCAGCGACTTGACACACCTGAACAGTGGATTTCTGGGCTGACTTTAAACAACGTAATCTTAGCGTTATATCATTGACAGGGCAATAAGAAGAGTGGCAAAACGATTGTGGGGCTGTGTCAATGCCGAAAGACAGCATTCGAACACATGTTGTAACTTTTGATATCGCAAAACATTTGATTATTCTGATAGACACACTGTTTCTTTAAAAGATTTACCTTTTCTGCTCATAAGGCAGCAGAAACTGTGGAACGACATGCAGTTAAGGATTGCTAAGGTACCTCACTTCAGCTGGAACTTTGCTGCAAACACAACTGTTTTCCAGCTTTGTGGTTTAATTAAGAATTTTGAGCACGTTATATCTGAAATTTCATTTAAATTAAATAACTTTTGATCAAGTTATATCAAAAGATTGCATTCTGGGATCGCCGGGTCCGTTATTTTGAGATACAGACCGTCAAGTTGCTACTGTTGCTATGGAAACTGTGCAGCTGGTTATTTAAACTTTTTAACTCATTGAAACAGAATTGAATAAGGTCTCTCTTTGCCAAAAATAATTAGTAAACGTTGTGAAGTGGTTAAGTTATGTCGTATTAATCGTCTTTTCATAAAAATTCTTTGTTAGCTACGACGTAAAAAGACATTAGTAAAAGTGGTTAAGTTATGTCGTATTAATCGTAGTGGTCTGGTTTTTTGAGACACAGTGTAGTATGGTCATTAACTACTGCTTTTATGAACATATTGTACAGTCTATGTGCAAACATATGTTGCCACGTATCCATCACAGCAGACCACTGATGAAATAACTGACAGTGCAGGTGATAAACTATTTGATTGTGTTTTGCATTTTGACAACTGTTTTTACATGAATAAATGGAATGGAAATGAACATAAATGTCAACAAACTGCGTAAGCATACCTTTGAACAGTTGCAGGGTCAACTGTCTGTGCATGACTAGATGGCCTAGTATCCAACGAAGAGACTATCATGGCATCTCGCAGTTTGTTTCCTCTTGCAAGCAGCGAAGCCAGGAGGTCGGCTAACACAGCACAACAAGTAATGACACTTCATTATAATGCTCAAGAAAATAAAGACAAAATGAACAAAATAACAATGTCATAAGCTGTATATTCAGAAAGGTACAAATAAAAATAAAGTGACTTACACTTGCATAAATCATCAAATTTTAATCACCTGTCACTACAATACAGCAGTTAGTTCCAGCAGCTTTGCCAACAGTACTCTGTGAATTATATTTTCTTCAGTAATTGTAAGCAGCTTTCAATGACATGTCAGCACATAAATCATATTTTATTAACGCAGACAAATTAGCAAAGAAAACCTCAGTAACTAGTTCAAGTTTGTGACAACAGGAATAAAGTAGTATATGATATAAATACCTTCTTGCTGAGTGGCAGACTTCGTGCCGTTCTGTGTTACAGCTTCACTGGCCACAGTGGTGCTGTGCACTGTTGTCGGTTTATCCATCACAGTAAAAGCGTCAGACTGTTGCCGAATATGTGGAGACTGGTCATGTGAAGCAGCTGCCGCAGCATAGAGCTGAGCATCAACACCCATCGGCGTTGTTCTCCCACTTGATGATGCCTGACACCAACAAAATCACTCGCTTTTATCTCAGACGATTTATTTCACAAAAATTAACGGACACACTGCTCACATCAGTATTTTTGGTTAACAATGCCACCTTATAAATTAATTTTGTTTCAACAGCTCAATTTTCTGCACTCATCATACGGCTTAGGCTGGTTGAAATCCTGCACATTAAAGCTTATTTTCAACTACAATTCACAAAGTAGAATAAATAATCAGGTCAGCCGATAAGCGTCATACTTTAAAATACACATTAACCAATCAACACAGGTAAACAGGTATCAGTACTTTGGAAGCAAGGTGACTTTCTGAAACTGCCGATGACGGAGATATGTGTGGTGCTGGAATGACCCGAGGCATGTTGATTGGAGGTGGCTCAGTGCTGGTAAAGTCAACGCTCATATCAGTTGTTGGCACTGACGACGTGCTATCATATGACACTAAATATAACACATTCGCACATTCATTTTCTATAATATCTCACCTCTGTTTTTGACTGAAATAAATAAATAAAATTAACATGAGGGTATTGCAATCTTCAAGTTATTCACAAGAGAAACAACTATGACAAGTTTTGCAAATATTTATCAAACCTGGAGTTATTTTTATGACTGACAGACACACAAACACACAGAGGACCAACTGCAATATCAGACCTCAGCTTGCTGTCACACACGGTTGAAAAAAATTGTGATTTTTTTAAAATAAAAAAATAAGATTTTTTATTGAAATCTGGATTTTTTGGATTTAAATCAGATTTTTTCCTTACCTATGATTTCCTAAAATGTGCAATTGAAATTGCTGTACAGCTCATAAGAACTTGTCATGTGCAGCCAAAAGCCAAAAAAATGTGATTGACTGTTGCTAACTTTCTTCCTTACTTATTACTGACACAGAATAACAAAAGCAGGAAATAGAAGAATAATTTCATCCTGCAGCTGTTAACATCTGTGGCATCATCAGCTGGTGTTGAACGTGTACTTTCTCACATAGACTTGTTCATTTCATTTCATAATCATAAACATTTTTGTAAAGCGCCATAGGCATAGCTACAGAGGTGCTGTATTTGAAACTGTGTGATCAGTTAGGCACAAATGAAGCATCCAAACTTGTTTTCCTGTACAAGTTCCTCATCCTCAACCAGTAAAATGTTATTAAGTTTAAAATGAACTACGTGTACACTTTGCAGTAATGCAATATGACTGCAGCGATAGCAGCATTTTACCAACATCAAACGACAAAGGTCTTAATCACGTAAATCCCTGTACAAATAATGACTGATATAAAATACCAATACATATAAGCACAGATTTTGCTTACTCATCAGTGACTCCAGTGACAAGAAAACTTTCAATTCTGCCACTTTCTCTGCATCAGCTGACAGCACTGGCAGTATTCTGTACACAGTGCATAGTCTATGACACAGCGTTACTCTCAAAAATAATTATATGAAAACAGTATGCAGCCAGTTAAAAACGTCAAGAAATTAGTTTTATCACAGATCCCAGGAAATTATTATTATTTTCACAAATAAGAATTAAATAATCTTAGCAAAAGAACATACATAAGGTGGTTGCAAATTCCTCTGTCTCTGTGCAAAACCAATCAGTTTCATAATTTATTATAAAATACAACAGCCGCAATTTTTTTTGAGTACAACTTCCGCGTTTTTCTGTCACAAGATTTGGGAGAATCTGTACCGAGTTTAGATGCGATATTTGCAGCCACAGGTCACGAATGAGATAAAAATACAACTCCAGAATGAAGCTCCAGTGGACCAGTACGACTCTAAAACGGGCAATTTATTATAATCTGTCAGCGTCTACGCTCGTCGTCGTCGGCCAAGCTCGATGTTCCTCGCACCGAACACGTGACCATCGGTGGCCGTGCGGCCGTTCAGTTCAACTGCAGCTCAAATATGGAACAGTTTACCAAGGGCAGTGCAGTCTTCCGAGTCACTGGACATTTTTCGACGCCGCCTGAAAACTGAACT
>Ga0209338_1000768_pt1 | contig 10023 bp, 3 predicted proteins | sample OlaalgELextract1_FD_187374 | JGI IMG/M metagenome (GOLD analysis project Ga0209338, IMG submission 187374) | Olavius algarvensis symbiont microbial communities from Tuscany, Italy - Type A ELBA extract 1 (SPAdes) (version 2) | ecosystem: Host-associated > Annelida > Digestive system >... | reverse complement strand
ATGGATCAAAGAGGCCATACACATCCGAAAGGAAGGACAACAGGCCATGAACCGTGATGAGGGTAGCTATACCAACTGAGCCACGCATATGATACGACCGCTTTCTTGACACTGTGACACGGCGTCTTCCCGTTGTGTCAAGAACCGGAAGAACTGAGTACCAGCTTCTTCTGATGAAGGCCTCTGATAGACGTCGAAACGTAAAGTGTAGCTGCAATAATGTTGGTTGTGTTTGAGTAATTTAACTAATAGATAACGTATATAGTAACGTTCGCCTAATAATTGAATGCAAACACACATTATGAGAGAAATTATGGACACGAAACATTGACGAATTGTTGTTTTTAAAACAAAAACTTAAGTCAACAGCAGCCGCAATATGCCTATAGACCTCGTTGTCTAATCAACACACGGTACTCAGACGCGATCGTATACAACAGAGTTGCCACCTTGCGAATGACTATACCTATGGTGTCATTAAAACATTACATTACACTATAAACTATAGAATTTGTTTGAATTCATGTGTACTAAATATGTGTTAAGTACACTGTTTAAAAAGCATAAAATTAAAATAATATTTCAATTGTACATAACGTTTCCCCCAAAAACACCTGTCGAAAGTTGAATTATGACTTCATAATTCTGGTTGTTTCCGCCTATAATTATGAAGAAGGCTAACACCTTGGATAGAATTCTATGGCGGAATGTTGATGTTTTTTCCATGTGGAAGTTATTTAGTAAATCATATCAAAAAAGGCATGATGTATTAAACTAAACGTGAGTTACGCACATTTTGATGTACCAAGTTTACGAAGATGGGAAAGAAAAATACTGAATCGACAAGCAGTGAAGGAACGGGAGCGTCATCGGTGGGCGTGGCAGACCTTGAAGGCATCATTCAAAAAGCCATTGATGCTGCTCTCAGCGTACTTAGAACGGAATTGGATAAGGTATTCACAGAAATGAATCAGCGAATTGATAATCACTCGGATGAAATTGTTTTGTTAAAGAATGAGAATGCTGAACTCCATAAACGTCTAAATGCTGTTGAAAGTTATAGTCGTGTTGACAATCTTCTGTTTTGTGGTCTCCCTGAGTCCTATGCTTCTGTAAGCAAGGCACCACTGGGCCCAATCACCAGATCGTCAGCCACCCTAAGGTCAGACAGTGATCAGTCAGGAAGTAACAGGGATATTGACCACTCTGGAGGTGATATGATGCTGTCTGCAGACCAGTCGCTCCAGTCAGAATCTCAAGAGTCATCTTTGTTAGCTGTCATTAACTATTGTCAAAATAACCTGAACATTGAAGTGACTCCAAATGACATATCAGCTGTGCATCGCCTTCCGAAGGGTAAATACGACAGAGTCCGTCCTGTTATTGTACGATTCAGCAACCGCCGTGTTCGTGACCAGATCTTCGCTGCACGTCGTCGAATGCGGCCATCACGTACAGAATCTTCATCGATTGTATACGTCAATGAGCATTTGTCGAAGACCAATGAACAGTTATTCTCCAAGTGTAGAATGATGTACAAGAACAAACAAGTCGCTCGTGTCTGGACATGGCATGGTACAGTATGTGTTAAACGTAACGATTCCAGAATTGTAAAGGTCTTATCTATGGATGACCTGAGCAATCTTTGAGCAACGATATGATTATTTGGCGTGCTTCAACTTGTGCACTGCTCGTCATAGTTGTCTGCTGTTGGTTGACTATTATTGTATCTTCTTTTGGTATTGCTTTTCTTTTTTTCTTTTCTTGTATTTTGTTTTTATGGTTATTGATAACGGTGATGATCACAGTAATACAACATGCTTTGGAGGATATATGAATGATCTGCATTTTGATCCTTTTAATGTTTCTGATAGTAGATTCATTGCAAATAATGAGGACCTGGATCCTGAAAATAATTATTATAATGACTTGTCCTTACCTGATTCAGTGTATTTAACTGCTGATAGCTTGTGCAAATCAATCGAGAGTCATTCTTCCAATTTTTCAATAATTCATGTTAATTGTCGCAGCTTGAAAAAGAATTTTGATAGTCTAACACTGTTGCTAGGTGAACTTTGTTTTCCTGTCTCTGCCATTTGTGTATCAGAAACCTGGACTGTACCTGACAGTGAACAAGATTACTGTATTCCAGGCTACACTTTTTACGGTAAATCCAGACCTGGAAAAATTGGTGGTGGTGTTGGTATTTATGTATCAGAAACTATTGACTGTATAGTTCGATCAGATCTCGATCTAAACAATGACTCGGTTGAGAGTATTTTTATTGAACTTGTGTCAATGCATACTGTACTTGGTTGTGTCTATAGACCCCCTAATACCAATTTTGATGGTTTTATGTGCACTTTCGATGATATTCTGTCATTACTAAATAGTCAAAAAAAACTCAGTTATATTGCTGGGGATTTTAATATTGATATTTTGAAACACGAGTCTCACTCGTTAACTGCCGACTTTATTAATTGTATTTTTTCTCAGTCTTTTTTCCCATTAATTAACAGACCAACTAGAATTACCTGTCACTCAGCGACTCTTATTGACAACATTTTTACTAATGATATGATTTCTAATCTAGTACCATCTATACTTTGTTCTGATGTGTCTGATCATTTGCCTGTTTTTGTAACCAGTAGTGTTAAAATACCGTGCAAGTCAGACAAATTCATTTATAAACGCACGTACTCCGATAATAACAGAGCCAATTTTCTGCAAAATCTCTGTAATATTGATTGGAGTGACATAGTAGATCCTGTGGAGTACATGTCTGCTGACACTTTGTATTCAGCTTTTATACAAAAATTCTTAAATGCATTTGAAAACTCTTTTCCAGTTAAAAAACTAAAAATGACTAACAAAAAATTTCCCCGGAAGCCATGGATTACACCTGGATTAATTAAATCATGTAATAAAAAACAAAAATTATACAAGTGCTTTGTCAGTGACCCATCAGAACAAAATAAGTCGAAATACAAATCGTATCGTAATAAACTAAAGGTACTTCTAAATAAGGCTGAAACCACATATTATAAAGAAAAATTCGACCTCTATAAGTCGGATATAAAGCAGACTTGGAAAATGATTAAATACGTTCTAAATCGTCAGATTCAGCAAACTCCTCTTGAGATGTTTGCCATAAATGGCTCCATGTGTTCTGATAAGGCTACTATTGCTCATGCATTTAATGACTACTTTACCAACTTAGGTCCCACCCTTGCCGGTAAAATACCCAACTTATCACGTAACCCGCTGTCTTACTTAACAGGTGATTTTAAGAACTCCTTTGTGCTTTATGAAACAACAGCATCTGAAATTATCAACACTGTGAACCGATTTAAATCTAAAACAAGTGCTGGATATGACGATATCCCAGTTGATATTATGAAATTTTCTATATTACACACGGCTCCATATCTGGCTAAAATCATTAATCTCTCTTTTACAACCGGTCTTGTTCCCAATATGTTAAAAATTGCTAAGGTATGTCCTATTTATAAAAATGGGGATAAAACTGACATTAATAATTATAGACCAATCTCTGTTTTACCCAGTTTCTCAAAAATCTATGAGAAACTGGTCTATAATAGATTATCCCAATACGTGGAGAAGTTCTGCATTTTGAATGACTGCCAATTTGGCTTCCGTAATAATCGTTCAACATCTATGGCTGTTCTAGAAATGACAGATAAAATAAATGAAGCAATGGAAAATAACCAATTTTCAATTGGAGTTTTTGTAGATCTTTCAAAAGCTTTTGATACCTTAAACCATAATATATTGCTTAATAAGTTATATTACTACGGTATTCGTGGAGTATCCTATGAATGGTTTAAATCTTATCTTTCCAATCGTTATCAGTATGTACATTTTAATGGATATTCATCTTCCCGTCTCCCCATCACGTGTGGAGTCCCTCAAGGCTCAATTCTTGGACCGTTGTTATTCTTAATATACATAAATGACATTTGTCATGTTGCCAAAAAGTCCCATTTAATATTATTCGCAGATGACACTAATATTTTTGTGGCTGATCATAATTTAAATAACCTTATTTGCAATATTAATTACGAGCTGCAACTTATCAGTGAATGGTTTCAAGTTAATAAACTGTCATTAAACATAATTAAAACAAATTTTGTATTTTTCGTGAGCCCTAGAAAATGTTATGATCATAATAATCTGGTAAATCAAATATTAATTAATGGTATGCCTATAAAACAAGTACGGTCTGCCAAGTTTCTTGGTGTACATTTGGATGAGCATTTAACCTGGTCAGATCACGTGGAAACTATCATAGGTAAGATTAGTAAAACATGTGGCATTTTGAATAAGCTAAAGTATCGCCTACCTCAAAGCATTCTTTTAAATATCTATAACACCCTTATTCTACCGTATTTGCAGTATTGTGCAATAGTTTTGGCTAATTGCAATCACTCTAAACTTAATTCACTCTTTATTATTCAAAAACGTGCTGTTAGAAATATATGTAAACTAAAATATCTCGCACATACTGCTCCGTATTTCAAAAATTTGCATGTACTTACTATTTTTGATATTTATGCATTACAAGTTTCTCAGTTCATGTTTAAGGTTACTTTTAATTTATTGCCATCTAGCCTTGTAACATATTTTCAAATTAATTCTGCTGTTCATTCCTATAACACGAGGCATTTTCAGGATTATCATATTTCATCTGTTAGAACTGCCAAGCGCTTAAAAACACTCAGACATAGTGGTCCTCGTATATGGAATTCATTACCCTCTGAAATTAAAGCAATAAATAATTTTCATTCATTTACAAGATCAGTTAAATCCTCCCTACTAGATGTGTATGTGTGATTTGTTTATTTTTCTCTTGTTGTATTAGTTTATTATTAAGAAATAATCTTCTATTCTGTTTTACTGTGCTGATTTATTTGTAAACATATTTTCTGTGAATTGGTTGGCTATATTAACAGGGATTTTTCCCTTCTTTAGCCACCCATTTGATATCATATTCTATTTGTGTTCATTGATACTATGATTGTACTTCGTGATGTCAATAAAATAAATGTGGAAATGTGGATAGAAAGTCATACACGGTCTGTCGAACCGCGCATCCAGGGCCGGATTAAGGCCTTGGGGAGGGGGGTGTGCCAAATGTAAAGGGGGGCCCGACGCCTGTCCGATCCGTCACTCCCAATTCTCTACTCCTCACGGCCTCCCCTTTAAAGCAGCAGGTTGCGGCCTGGGCGTTTCTCCCCTAATTTTTAGATGCTGAATAATGACTTATTGAATGGCTTTCCGGGCAGGGAGATTGGACTTGATTAGGAAGTATACCATATCAGTTATACTACAATCAGTAACAAAACGCTCAGTTGTCGCAGAGACCGCACGATGCTTCGTGTCATTAAATATTTCAATAAGTCACTCAAGATCACTGAAGGTCATTTGAAATGACACCTTTGAAACAGGCGCGTAGGCCATGTCCGGATCATGTCTATTAAAACTGCGTCTGTATCTCGTACCGTTTCTGAGTTATTCAGCGTCAAATAAGGGCGTGATCTTGAAAAATCGGGGTTAGGGATCGTTCAAGGTCGCTGAATATGGCGCCATTCGATAGATCATATTGGTCTTTCATTGTAAGTATAGCTCTATCTTATACCATTTTCAAGTTATTAGACGTTAAATAATATCATTACCTTGAAATCTCGGATAAGGGTTACTCAAGATCATTGACAATTGTACCATTTGAAAGCCTGGGTTCTGTTTCCTATTCGTCTTCTATGGCAATTATGGCCGTATCTTTAGCCGGTTTTTTTTATCCAGAGTCAAATAATGGCATGACCTTGAAATCGGGGTTAGGGGTTGTTCAAGGTCATTAAACATGGTGCCTTTCGATAGATCGCATACGACTTCCTATTGGTCGGCCATTGTAAGTATAGCTATAGAATGGCGCCATATTCAGCGACCTTGAACGATCCCTAACCCCGATTTTCAAGATCACGCCCAAAATTTCGGGTTATTTGACGTTGAACAATATCGTGACCTTGAAATCTGGGTTATATAGATCAATCACTCAAGACCGTTGAAATGTACCATTCGAAAGCTTGTGCATGGTTTCCTATTCGACTTCTATAATGGCCGTATCTTGTGTCATTTCTGATAGCGAGACATTGGTCGAAAATCGCGATTTCTTCATACCTGCTCTGCATTCAACGACGCCCCCGTTAGATGTCTGCGTCGGAATACTGCCATGACGTTTGGTGCTGCAATAACTAGCATGGTGTGCCTATATACTCGACTGTGGTGACACACTGAACTGTTGTGACAGAATACCGGCGTGTGACGGACAGACAGACAAACATCTTGCGACAGCATAGTCCGCGCTATGCATGACATCGCGCGGTAAAAAGCACAGTGCACACATACCCGGTTTAACGGTCGTTGTCCAACTAAGCCAGGGATCGTGATCCCTTGGCGGTTGACCGGCAGTGCGCATTATAAGATTTAGAGCAAGATTTTGATGACTGGATTCCTGTTGTCAACCAGTGCTGGATTTTATCTTTTCTTTCTCCATAGTTCACTAAGTGGCTATGCGTCACAACCAGAAGAGCCTATCACGCCGGAACTGGCTCTCCGACGCCAGTACCCATAGTGTTGGGTTTATTGATTCGTTTCTTGGGTTACAAATGCCTTTCGACTTTTAGTCGTGACAGTTTAAATACCGGTAGTTTTTTTTGGGTTCGCTGTTTGTTTTCCTTTGTGTTTTCCTTTGTTTTATTATAGCTTCTATTTTTGTAGGCTGAAAGCCTATATTGTATTCACTTTTTTGGACTCTTTCCGGAATAAGTCCGGCAAACCGCAGCCAATCCGGACAAAAGTCAGTACATGCACATGTCAAGGGCCGACAACGTTCACGAAATTTTGGGCGTGATCGGCTAAGTGGGGGCGAAATCTGGGTTAGAGATCACTCAAGGTCATTGGTGCCGTTCGAAAGCTTGGGTGCGGTCTCCTATTCGCTTTCTATAGTAACTATGGCTCTATCTTGCATCATTTCAGAGATAAAGCGAGATATTGGTCGAAAATCGTGCTGTTTTCATACCCCTTGCATTCGACGCCCCCATAAGGCAAGGAATTTTTAGAAAACTAACCTAATCCATATTCCTGACCCTAACCGCTATCAACGTCGTACACGTTAATGGAGATTGCTTTATCACACGGTCACACGGTAGTCAGTGTTGTAAGGGCGATACCTGAAGTCAATGGGAGAAGGCAAAATTACCCCTCTCACCTCACCCACACCCCTTAACCGACAGTCACCAAATACTACGCAATTACTTCCACCATATCTGCCCACACGCCACATTTGGTCCAGATCGCCCCAGGGGTTACTTCTCCCCATATAGTCAAAGTTACCACTCAATTTTTGTTTGTTTGTCTGTTTGTTTGTTTGTACGCAAAATTTTTCCACGGACCTAGAGCTCAGGCCGTTGAACCGGTTTCGACATGCGATACACCAACAGACGCGTATTCACGCAGGGTAGTGCCTTTTGGGGGTTAGAACACAGTATTTTCACACCTTCACCCTCAAAACCCATTATTTGGTACATATAATAGAAAGCCTGAGGGAAATACATATTCGCATAACTGCATAATGCATACGACACTGAAATTTGGCAGACTGTTTGATTTTTCCAATTACTTGGAGAAGACATAAACGTTTCAGCGTACGGGGTATGCCAGGGGGCTAGTAGCCCCCACATTAAATTTTGGGACCCCATCTTTATATCGGAAACTAATAGAGCGAAGCTGAAATTTGGTATGCTGCTAGGCATTTGCAAGTACCATAGTTCCATGTAAAAATTTGTCCGCTAGGGGGCGTCTGGAGAGATTAACAGCCCCCAATTTTTATTTTGGGACCCCTTCATACCTCCGAAACTAATGGAGCTAGGAAGTTGAAATTTGGTAGGCATTTGCGCGTACTATGGCAACATGCAAAAATTTGTCCGCTGGGGTGTCTGTGGAGATCAGTAGCCCCCACTTTTATTTTGGAACCCCCTCTCAGTAAATCCGAAGCTAATCAACCTAGGAAGTTGAGATTTGGTGTGCTGGTCGGCATTTACAGATTCCAGGGCAGCATGTATAAATTTTTCTGCTATGGGCATCTACGGTATAAGGAACCCCCACTGTTTTAAATTTTTGAACTCCCATATCACGAAATTAATCGAGCAAGGAATTGGAAATTGGTACGATGGTGGATGAGTAGGCCCATAGGTAGACAATCTACATGTAGCCCTGGTAGCAACGACCTCACGATGGCGAATTGCTACTTATGTAACAGTGACGGAGTTGGCGAGAACACGTGGTCAACTCACTTCAACAAGAAGCTCAGCTATCGCAGAGAGGCCACGCGATGCCTCGTGTTGTTGAGTATTTTGGTTAGTCGCTCAAGGCTGCTCTAAGTAGAAGGATTAATATGGTGACTTTCGCAAATCTAGGCTCCGTCCGTCTACCAAGTTTGAAGTTCGTAGGCCTTCGCGTTCGGAAGATATGGCACATTTAGTGTGTCAGCTGTAGTCGGCCCGGTGACCTTGACCTTTGATCTTTTGACTTCGAAACGGGTTCACGAGTCACCCGGGTCATGGGCTTCCATGGTGCCAGATATGGGCTTCCGGGGCCTTCATTTTGTGTTTGCCCTGGAGACGCCCCTGTGGCAATCACGCAAAACGTCGCATGAATGAAAAGACAGGCAGCGAGGACTCCCTTCCCGATGTCAATTGTTAGGGTGATTTGTCTCTTATGGCAAGTTTATGCGGAACGATTTTGAAGGTTACGCCCACAATTCTAAAGTGACAACGGTGAAATTGTGCGTGAGGGAGCAGACCTGGGACTCTTTCGCAATGCCATGTTTTGTAAAAATGGCTTAAAATGGATGGGCACTTAGGGGCAAACATTACAAAAATCGTAAAGTTGGACGATTTTGAGTTCCTATTAGTGTTCAATAGTAACTATAGGCCTACGACATACCATTAGCCACAACTCACGAACGTTACGAAGCAACAAGAAACAACCAACCAACCAACGACGTAACGACATGGTTTATCGCAATATGCCCCTCTACCTGTAGTGAGTGAGACGGGTAGAAACATTGCGGGGAAACGAAATTTTCCCCACAACACCATCTAGTACGCACCCCCACATTTCCAAAGCCACTGGTGTGAAATTTGCGGCGAGAGACCGGTGGACGTTCTTCCCGTGGCTAATTTTGTATTTAAAAAATTGTTAAGGGGATTTGCCCGTTATGGCAAATGTATACCAAAAATTACCAATTCTGAACGATTTTGGGCTTAAGCACACAATTCTAAAGCGACGACGGAGAAATATTGCGTGAGGGAGCAAACCTGGAACTCTTTCCCAATGCCAAATTATGTAGAAATCGTTTAAGGGGATGTGCCACTTAAGAGAAAATTTATTACAAAAAATTGCAAAGTTTGACGATTTTGAATTCCTGAGGTATTACGGCACATAAATTAACCACAATTAACGAACGTGACGAACCAATTACCAACCAACCAACGATGCAACGATGCGGTTTATCGCAATATGCCACTCTCGCTGTACTGAGTGCGACGCATAGAAACAGTGCACTGTGAGAAAATCAAATTTTACCCACAACGCCATTTAGTACGCACGCACACATTTCTAAAGCTTTCTTTCTTTCTTTTTGCAAAGTGGTACGTGCTCCCTTCATGTACTAGTGCTAACGCCTGCGTAGCAGTATGGCCCAATGCACAACTTCAGGGGTGGGACAAGTGTAGTGTAGCGTGAAACCAGACTTGCGTGACGATGTGTGTGAAGTGCAGATGCTGCGCAACCAATCTTTTTTCTAGTAATGGACTCCGCCATTTTGAAAATCGTTAAATCACCATATCTCAGTGAAAAATCGTCCGATTTTGATGAAATTCGGTACACTACAGCAAATGTTGAATCTGATTCTGTTCACGTGACCAAAAACTGAATTTTTAA
>Ga0209338_1000766_pt1 | contig 10049 bp, 5 predicted proteins | sample OlaalgELextract1_FD_187374 | JGI IMG/M metagenome (GOLD analysis project Ga0209338, IMG submission 187374) | Olavius algarvensis symbiont microbial communities from Tuscany, Italy - Type A ELBA extract 1 (SPAdes) (version 2) | ecosystem: Host-associated > Annelida > Digestive system >... | reverse complement strand
TAACCTGAAGCACAGCAGATTGCTGCTTTAACCAATTTTTCAAAGAACATTGACCAAATTTAAAATGTTGGACCTACAATTTTGTAATTTATTCTGATCAATTTTAAGTTTATGCGCAGGCTCTATAGGCTTTTTCGAGACTGCGCCGGGAAAAAGTGACCCCTCCCTGGCAACTATGGCGCAGTTTTTAGGTTTAGGTGTCAGGTGTCAGCGCTGCCTTTGGCCTGAAAAGCGTCCAGTTTGATCAATAAAAGAAACTAATGAACATCGAACATCCAACATCGAACGTCGAACGTCGAATAAAGGAATTCTATCGATTTTAATCGCGGTTACAAACCGCTCCCACACGAACTTAGAGTGAAGTTTCATAAGAGCGGCGGCCGCTGGCTAAAAGACAGCCGGTCTGATCAAAAAAAAACTAATGAACATCGAACGTCCAACACCGAACATCGAATAATGTATTCTGTCAATTTAAATGTTTGAGCGAAGCGATTCCACCATTCGTCAATCGATATTCGATATTCGCTTTTTCATAGTTTCTTTTATCGATCTGACCGGCTGTCCTTTAGCCGGAGGCCGCCGCTCGTGTGAAACTTCACCGACTTTAATCCCCAAATAGGGTGTCTGAATCGTGCTCGTCGTCGTACTCCCGCTCGTCCTCGATACTGAATGCGGTTCAAAGCCTCGAGGACGAGGACGAGCACGAGTACGAAACGTCGGATGCGCTTATGTGATAACTTGCCGATTTGGCAAAGTTTCTTTTTGCGATTTGACCGGTCGTTGGTTTGGCCAGAGGCGGCGCTGAACACTGACACCTGTCTACGATCCCGTCTGAAGCGAAGCGTAAGCGGGGAATCTTTCCGCAACTTACAACATGTTGTCAGAAAAAACGCCCTAAGCGCCTAATTCGCAATACCTAATACCCAATACCCAATACCTAATACCCAACACCCAATACCCAGATCCAGACCCACGTCCAGTATTTACAAATCCAATAAATCTGCTATGCTATAGTACAAGGCTCAAGGGTCAGGCCGGCACCGGCGCAAGGAATCTATAAACACTGTAAAGACAAAATCCTCAGAGGAAAAAAAGTATGCACCGAGCAGTTAAAGTATCGATGTTCGTGATATTGGTTACTTTATTTTCCGCAAGCATATCCCCTCTCAAAGCAGATAGAAAAGATCTTCACTGCTATATTCAGGCAACCAGGGTCGATGTTAGGGTTGAAGTGTGGCAAGAAGACCGGCGCGGCAATAAAGGGCCCCTGCTTTGGAAAGGCATCGTCAGAAAGGGTCAGAGGAAGAGAATAAATACCCGCACGGGAGGCATCCGGGTTTCCAGCACCACCTATATTGATAAGAACAGTCCCCTCAGTGGGGACACCAGTCGATGGTGCGAAGAAGGCTCCAGGGTGGGTGTGCCCTAGTACGGCATTCGGTATTCGGCACTCGGCATTCAGCACTCGGCTTTCGGCACTCGGCATTCGGAAACCCGGAACTTAAGACAGAAGTCAGAAGACAGAGTCTGGAATGGGGAAGTGGGAATGCGGCCTTCGGCAAACTCAGGCGAGGCAAAGTCGGGAAAGGGCTAAGCGCACAGAGCATGGGGCATGGCGTTCAGACAGAGGTCAGAAGACAGAAGACAGAGGGTTTCGATTGCGGATTGGGGATTGCGGAATGCGGATTTAAATGAATAATAGCCCGAAATAGGAGTAATGAGAAGTTATTGGTTATTTGTTATTGGTTATTAGTATAGACTGATGGTCTTTAAGGAGCAGAGGACTGAGCTTTAAATCGTCAGGTTCCATTTATAATTCGACAGAAATTCTTAATTCGACAATCGGCATTCGACATTTGTAAACCCGTACTCCACAACCCGCATTCCGCAATCGAATATCACATAACCCACAGTCCCTATTCCAAATCAGAGAGAACGTCATCTGCCTGCACGCTCTGCGCCAGGCCCCAAGCGCTATGCGCAGCCAATTCGAAATCCGAAATCCGCATTCCGAAATCGAGTACCCGCAACCCGCATTCCGCAATCGAATATCACATAACCCACAGTCCCTATTCCAAATCAGAAAGAACGTCATCTGCCTGCACGCTCTGCGCCAGGCCCCAGGCGCTATTCGCTGTCAATCCGAAATCCGAAATCCGCATTCCGCAATCGAATACCTCGCAACCTGCAATTCGCAACTCGCAACTCGCACCCCGTGCCCCGCACCCCGTAACCCGCACCCCGTAACCCGCAACTCGCAACCCGTGCCCCGTACCCCGCAACACGAAACCCGCACCTCGCAACTCGCAACTCGCAACCCGACTCTTCCCTATTCTTCTTCAGCCTCATCCGTCAAAATACCCGCATCCTCGGCCTCACGGGCGGCGGATTCGGCCTTGAGGGCCGCCTTGGCGGCCCGCCGCGCCATGTTTTCGGCCTGCCGTTCGGCTTCGACCGCCGCCTTTTCGGCTTTTTCCAGGGACTGTGGATCGGCGGCGGACGCCGGGTCGTTTTGGAGTTCCAGCACGCGCCGTCTGGCTTCTCGGGCGGATTCGGCCGCATCTTCGGCGCGTTTGCCGAGCCGCAGCAGCAATTTGCGGGCGTGGTCAAGTTCATCCAGTAATTTCGCTCGTTGGCCGACTTCACCCGCTTCAGGCTCCGCATCCAGGTCGAATTCCTCGGCGGCCATGACCAACGCCGCCACCGGCAGCAGAAACAGGGTGTCCGCCATGGGGTTGCCGAACGGATCGACGACACGGTTTTCTTGTATTCGAAATGGGAGAAACACCAGTGCCGAATCAGCCGAATATTCAGCCAATGTGTCGGCATCGGCCGGGCCCACCAGAATGGGTTCGGCTTCGATGCGGACTTCATCCAGCATGCGGCTAAGGCCGTCAAGGGATTGATCGCCGCTGTCAGACGGGTTGACGGCCAGCAAACGGATTCCGACCTCACGCCAGGGGTCGCTGCGGGTCATTAAATACGCCAGCATCAGCATAAGGCGGCTGCAGTCGTCACCCCACCACCAGACATCGATAAAGTGTCCTTTAAGATCAGACTTCATGAGAAAGGCCCATTTATCGGCCTTGGCATCCAGAATGACCAGATTACAGCCGAAAAAACGTGCTACGCTCAGATTTCGGCCAAATTCCTGATTGTGCAATTCCAATAGTCGGTGTGACGACTGGCCCAGCCAGTTGAGCAATATCGTGTTGGTCCTCAAATCGCCCAGTCCATGGGCCTGCACCACGGACAGGATGCCTGCCTGCAAGGTCGGTGCGACGACAGCCAGGGACAAGGCCTGGGCGCCGTCTTTGGCAATACTCTGACGCAGCTCCAATTCAGCTTGCTCTTTAATTTTGCGCATCCCGATCCCCTGGTTTTCGATAACCTGCACGGCCGTGGTCAAACCGCTGCCGCCTTCGATCCAGGCCGCAAACTGCAAAAGGCCGGAGCGACGCTGGGGGTCATCGGAAAACGCCAGAATCTGGGGCCGCCAGTCGCGCGGATGTTCAAGTTCGGCCGAAGCTGCCAACAGGAGTTCCCGGATCTCATACAGATGATGTGAACGGCGGCTGTCGGCCCAGCGGCTCGGCCCGGCCGTGCGCTTGATATACTGATAAATGGCAAACACCACTCCAACCGCCACCAGGCCGGCCTTCAGATCAACCGCCAACATGGCGCCCAGGCAGGCCAGCGCCCCTGCCAGGCTCAACCATTTGTGAAAATAGCGAAAGCGGGGGCGGAAGGACGGGCTTTGGGATTGCGCCTCATAAAAAGTGGCATAATTCAACAGCCCGTAAGAAATCAAAAAAAACATCGCAACGATCGATGCGATCAGGTTGAGTTCGCCGTAGGCCACGGTGGCATACGCGATGCCGGCGGACAGCACCACGCCCCGCCTGGGATTCGCGCTGGGGCCGGATCCTTTGGCAAAAAATATCAGGAAAGAAAAAATGCGATCGGCCGCCAATGATTGGATGATGCGCGGGGCGCCAAGAAATGAGGCCATGGCCGATGACAGGGTGGCGGCAATCACACCGGCGCTGACCAGTATCCCGAAATAGGCAATCCGGTTCATGGCACCGTAGTCGTTGATCAGGACCTCGCCCGGCAGGGCCGCGGCAAACAATACGGCGGCCAGAAAATAGACGATAAGGGACAACCCCACGGCCGCAAAAGTGCCGATCGGCAGGCTTTTGCCAGGGTCTTTTAAATCGCCGGACATGCTCACCCCCTGGGTGAAGCCCGTGACCGCCGGAAAAAAAATGGCAAACAGGGCCCAGAAACTCAGCCCGCTCTGCGAAGCAGTCCAGTTCCGGGCCAGCAGCCCGGCGTCCCACTGGCGCAAACCGCCGATAAAAAAGGAGAGAATCGCGGTGAACAGGACGGCCATGACGCCATATTGGAGCCGGGTGGCCCAGTCGGCCCCCATCCAGGCAAAAACCAGCAAAAAGGAAACCGCCGCCGCCGCAATCAGCTGGGGCAGCAGGGGATGGTCGGCCGGCAGAAGGGCTGCGACGGCTTCACCAAAACCCAGGCAATAAAAGGCAATTGATACCGATTGGGCCAGGAAAAGCACAATCCCTAATGCGCCGCCGAATTCGTGCCCCAGGGTGCGCGATATCAGGTAGTAGTCCCCGCCGTCTTTCACTTTCAGATTGGTGGCGATGGCCGACAGCGAGATGCTGGTCAGCACCGAAATGCCGTTGGCCAGAAGCAGAATCAGCAGGGCCCGCCCCAGGCCGGCATTGCCCACCACATAGCCCAGCCTCAGAAATAAAATGATGCCTAAAATGGTCAGCACACTGGGCGTAAAGACGCCGGCGAAGGTGCCGAGGGTCCCGGCAGCAGATTCCCCGGCCGATCGGTGGGGCGCTTGCGGTCTGCTTTTGATATTTTTCATTTGATCTCAACTTCAAGCTTTAGCTTAAATATTGCTAAAATCATTAACCTAAGTTATCTTGTGAATCAATCAATATTTTATAAGGAGAACTACCATGCGCTGGAAATGGATTTTGGGCATCGCAGCGGCGGTGGTCGCCGTCCTGATCGTCACGGTCTATATCATCATTGCGTCGTATGACTTTAACAAATTCAAACCCCGGGTAGCGGATTTAGCCCGGCAATATACCGGCCGTGAGTTAACCCTCGGCGGTGATATTGAACTGGGGTTGAGCCTGTTGCCGACCCTGGTGGTCAATGATGTGACGTTTCAAAATGCAGCCTGGGGCTCCCGCCCCGAGATGGCCCGGGTCAAGCGCCTGGAAGTGCAAGTCGACCTGATATCGATCTTGCGCGGCGACATAAATGTCAATCGGCTGACCGTCGTGAAGCCCGAGTTTCTCATTGAAATTGATAAATCCGGCAAATCGAATCTGGATTTCGATGCTCCCCAAAAACCCGGGCCCCAAAAAGGTGAAGACAAAACCACTGGCGGCCAGTACGATTTTCTTAAGTTCGGTGAGGTCCGGATCGAGGGTGCTGCGGTCACCTACAATGATCATCAAAACGGGCGGACCGAAGCGATTTCGATTGAAACGCTGGTATTAAACTCCCCCGATTTCGGCGCAGCGATTGCGATAGACTTAAAATTCACCTATCAGAAAATCCCTTTTCAAATCAACGGAAGTCTGGGTCGGATTTCCGGCATCCTCAATCCGCAGGAGCAATGGCCGCTGGATTTGACGATCACGGCCGTTGATTCGACGGTCTCTATTGCAGGCCATATCACGAATATCATGGAAGTGAAGGGGATCGACCTCAAACTGGATGCCAAGGGATCGGATATCGCCGGGTTCCAGCAGTTCAGCGGTGAACCTTTGCCGGTCAAGGGGCCGTTTAGCGTGGCCGCTCGTCTCGATGCCCCGGCCCTGGATGACTTCAGAATTTCCGATATCACCATTTTGCTGGGTGAAAGCCGGATCAGCGGTGAAATGGCACTCAACCGCAAAGCAGCCCGGCCCCGGATCCACGCTAAATTTCAATCCCCGAATTTGGATCTGCGACCGTTCCTGAAACAGGATTCCAATGATGGCAACGGCCGCCAAACGGCTAGCGCAACCGGGAAACAAGATACGCAAAGCGACAAGGTATTTTCCGCTGAACCATTCGATCTTCAAGCTTTGCAGCAGCTCGATGCCGTGGTCAGCCTGCGGGCCGATCAGATATTGACCCACCGCCTGGCCCTGGAAAAATTCATCCTGGATCTGAGCTTGAAAAATGGGCACCTGATCGTTAAACCGCTCACCACCGACAGCGGCGGCGGAAAGGTTAGCTGCAAATTAGATCTTCGAACTGAAAAAAATCAGGCCGACCTGACCACCGCAATAACGGTAGAAAAGATAGATCTAGGGGAAATGCTCAGCAAACTTGGAATCGCCCATGACCTGGATGGCGTCCTCGATGTGACCATCAACCTGAAGGGCCGGGGCGATTCAGTGGCCGGCCTGATGGCCGGACTCGATGGCGATGTGGTCGCCGTTCTGACCGAAGCCCGGATGCCCGTCAAGTACTTGAATCTTGTGGGAGCAGATCTAACGACCAGTCTGTTGAAAATCGTGAACCCATTTGAAAAGAAAATCGAAAGGGCCCAGATTAACTGCGCCGTGTGTGACTTCAATATCAAAGCCGGCCTGGCCCAAAGCGACATTATCATGATCGATGACCCGGACAAGACCTTGTACAGCGCCGGCACCGTCAATCTCAAGACCGAAGCGCTGGATTTCGGCATCGAGACCCAGCCCAAAGAAGGCCTGGGGACCCAAGAAACCGGCAAGGTCAGTGTGAGCTTGAGTGCCATTACCAAGCCCTTCAAGCTGAGGGGCACCCTGGCCAACCCATCGCTGGGCATCAGCCCCGAGGGAGCAGCCAAAACCGTGGCTTCGGCCATCTTTAGACCGGGCGGCGTGGCATCTCTTTTCGTTACCACTTCATCCGGCAAACAAGACCCATGCGCTGCCGCCCTTGAAATTGCAGGCGCAGGCCCGGCCAAATCCACGAAAAAGGCCAGCCAAAATAAAGAGAAGGAAGACACCGGCGACAAGAAAAAGGAAGGTTTGGGGAGCCGGCTAAAGAAATTATTCAGCAACCCCAAAGATTAGTTTAAATCTTCAGCGATACTATACCGACAATTGATAGTCTATGTTGACAAAAATTTGGTTTTATACTGTCAAAAATGAACTAAATTGCCTAAATTGACTAAAATTAAGGAGACGCTGCGCTCGGTCTTTTTTATAAAGCTGACAGAATACCACAATTTTAGATCATTTTAGCTCATTTTGAATTTTAGATCAGTTTTTAAGTTAAAATGACAACCACCTGATATTCGAATAAATGCCTTATTCCAATAATGTGATGAAATAGAACTAGCCTCCCACGGGAATGGTCAATACCGGCGCCACTTTTTCATCGGCTGAGCTTCGGATCTTGGCGGACCATAATGTCTTCAGGGAACTGAAAAATTCTTTGGTGCGCAGGTTGGAGTCGTCAATATAGAACCAGTACCCACGATACTTGGTCGCCAATGCAGCTTTCTCAGGTTTTTCCTTGGACGTGAGGATGCGCACCCCCTTTCCCGCCAGACCCACCGGCGGGTAATCGATGGCTATCCCGGCCCGGGCATGCTCTTCCGGCAGCTCAATCGACGCGCGCAAGATCTCAAACAAGTCTTCCGTAGAACGCGTCGACATGGCAATACCGCGCCAGTCAGCTCCTTTCACGGCAAAGTAAACCGGCAGAATGATATCCTCCGATAAATCCGCCGACATCGGCAGGTCAAGCAAATTCAAATATTCACGCACCTGGGACACATACCGGGGAGCATAACGCCTGATGATCATATCGAATGCGATATCCTGGCGCGGATCTTTGACCCAGTCCAGAATGCCCGCTTGACGAAGTTCGGTGGTCAGCTCGGCGAATTGTATAAATTTCGGATCCGGTTCGCCCAGCGCCGGTGGCAGAAAATCGGGGTTGAAAAGATCATTGATGCGGGTCACCAGCAGGGTCAAGAATTTATCCGGTTCTGCTGTGGCACGCACAAATAATAGCAGGGAGTCCAACTCGATAGGGGTCAGCATCTGGCGGAAAAACTGTTCACTTTGCACCGGTGCATAGGTTATCGTGGGATTTTCTTCATAAATCACACCACCGCTGAACGGCACCAGATTGCCGACGTAGTCATCGCTGTCGCCGAACCCCACATTGACTCCGGCGCTCGAACTGAAACGCACGTTGGCCGCCACACCGGTAACCGCCAGCAGGCTGTACAATTCGCCGTAACGACTCCGTACGATCGACATCAGCAGCTGCTCGTCTTCGGTTTTATTGATCGCCTCGTTATAAGAAGCCCGCCCCATGCTGATGGAACTCGGGCCAACCACGGCACAGCCGGCAAGCATAGCTATGAGCAGGCAGCTGGTGGCCTTATATACTACGGATCTGATTTTAAACAAGCAAATTCGCATGTATATCTCCTTTCACACTGATCACCGGCAAGTCAACAACGGCAACCTGATGACCCCGCTGAAACTACATGATCCTTTTAGGGGTGCCGATCTTGCCTGGCAATAACAAAAAACCGCAACCCCCAGCCCCATGGCACGCGGCATTCGTCGCGCTAGGTTAGGTTTTCCTGACAGCCGCTTCCAACCAGCCGGGAAATTCATTGGAATCCAGCAGCCCCTGGGCGCGCTCCCAACGGCCGACGCCATATTCCCAGAAGTCCAGCTCCAGTTGCGAGATTTCGTGCTGGATGGCGCCCCACAGGGCCCAGACAATATCCGACATAATTGCGTATAAATGCATCCGGGCCAGCAGGTGCCGGCGGGGGGTTCCAAAATAAGCGGCACACAATTCGGTGTACTGATCTGCGTTGTACTGCAATTCCTGGCAGGCATTGCCCAGTTCGCAGCAGGGGTCGTTATTGCCGCTGTAGTCAAAATCGATCAGGCGCAGCTTTTCTCCGCCGTCGATAATATTTTCGGCAACCAGATCATTCGTACAGGGCACGGAAGCAAATTGCGGGCTGCAGACGGCCTTCTCCATATGGCCCAACACGGCCATGCGCCGGCGATAGCCTGCGGGAACGCGCCAGTTATGTCTATCAAGAATGTCCAGATAAAATTCCGCCTGCCGAAAGATATTGAAGTCTTTCAGAAACCGCTGGGCCACGTGCAACTCGAGCAGAACTTGAGCCAGGCGGCCCGGCATACCGGGATTGTTCATGGTCGCGGGGGACATGGTTTCACCATGGATAAATTCCAGCACCATGACGTGGTGTTCCGGCAGATAATGCAAAACCCGGGGCCCGACTCCGATAGCCGCCGCCGCCTTGGTATTGTAGTATTTATTGTTTCCGTCCACGCCCAGGAACTCCGTGCTGGCTCCCGGAATGCTCACGAAGTAAGGCTGGCCGCCAACATCTACCCGATAATTTTCATTGGTAATACCCCCGGGCATTTCCTGAATGTGCGGCTTTTTGTCCTGCCAGACATCGATTCTTCGAACAACCTCCTCAATGATAATCGGCATCGGTAAGCTCACTCAGTTGATGACGGAAGCCGGATACGTTCCCTTCAGCCCGCAGCGGGTAATATGTGAGAACTCAATAAAAAAGGTTTCAGGTGTCGGGTGTCAGGTGTCAGTGTTCAGCCCCTCAACTCCCTCTTAGGAATCTACATGTAGCTTGAAAAGCGAACCGCAGAATATCGAACAAGAAATATCGAATGACAAAGTGTGAAATCGCTACGCTCCGACTATTTTAGATAAATTTAAATCGACAGAATACCTTACTTCGACATTCATGATTCCTTGTTCGATATTCGATATTCGCTTTTATAAAGATTTTTTTACGATCAGGCTGGACGCTCACGGCCAACGACTGTGCTGACACCTGACACCCGACACCTGACACCTAACTTATAGAGCCTGCGCATAAACTTAAAATTGATCAGAATAAATTACAAAATTGTAGGTCCAACATTTTAAATTTGGTCAATGTTCTTTGAAAAATTGGTTAAAGCAGCAATCTGCTGTGCTTCAGGTTA
>Ga0209338_1000764_pt1 | contig 10060 bp, 7 predicted proteins | sample OlaalgELextract1_FD_187374 | JGI IMG/M metagenome (GOLD analysis project Ga0209338, IMG submission 187374) | Olavius algarvensis symbiont microbial communities from Tuscany, Italy - Type A ELBA extract 1 (SPAdes) (version 2) | ecosystem: Host-associated > Annelida > Digestive system >... | reverse complement strand
CTTGGCCACATCTCAGGTGTGATGTTGGTCTGGAGGAAGGGGAATATCGAGAAAACTGTCTCTGTCTCTGTCTTGCAGTATTGTGTACTATTATAATGGTGCACAAAGATACGAGCAGTTCTTACAGGTCGGTCAACTGTATCGGGCTTCGATCTTGCTTAGTTTAGCTCTCTTCTGAGCACCTCTCTGTCTTCAGTCTTCATGGTATGTATATGTATTTAAATTTTTTTTGTTTACATCCTTCTCTTTACCTTTTAGTGAGCTGAGCCTTGTAAGATTGGCCCTTGACCTGGTTGACTAACCATCATCCTTCAGTGCTATGATACTGTTGGTTGGGTCATCTGACCCGTAAAATCGTCTCCGAAATGACCTGTCGAGTGGGACGTTAAACACTACTGTACCATACCATACCTGTTGGCTGATAATGGCTAGAAGTTAACATGAGGATTAGTAGGAAACACCTCTTAAGCGAAAACAAAATACGGGGTTAGATTTCTCCCCTCATGTAGCAGTTCTTCATGCATAGGAAACACTGTACAGTATACAGCTGACAGCACCACCTCACCACTTTCGCTAAAATACTTGTTTATTACGGGTTATACAGTGTAAATGAAAGGAGAACATTTGCATTAAAGCAATCCATCTGCTTGATGCATGGCATTAGGAATACATGAAGGACTTTTCTCTCTATTTTTTGCATCACTTTGCTTGTAACTGAAAACTGTAACAGTATAAACTTGAGTTGTGAGGCATTTCATGATTATATGCAGGTGCAATTACGATGTCGACATTTTACGTTGAACTGCTGTACTGTTTGTGTTTTTTGTCGAACCACAGTTAACTTAAGTATAGTGTGTATTTATGCTTGTTGATACTATAGACAAAGAGAGAAACTCGGCTGCGGGTACGGTTGTCAATGGCAACATGATGAATGGTGACATTGTTGGCGGGGAACAAATGCCGAGCAGTGATTCTGACTCACTGACACTTGACGCCGGTGTTGACGGAGACACTGCAGTCGGCGGCAAAGTATATAAACAAGACATTATCACCATAACTGGCCGACGAGAAAACTGCGAAGCAGCACGACAGGCTATGTTGGTATGTTGCAAGTTTGTTCTATAGTCCTGAGATGTTTCCTTTTAGTAACGACTTTTAGTTAGTTCTCAATAGTTTTTGCATGGCAGTTATCAGTCATAGCTCTAGCTTTTAGCAAGTGATACGTAGTAATGGCTTGCCTAGTGCGACAGCAAGTCTGTCTGTCTCTGATGCACATAAGCCACATAAGCCATGCACAAACAGCTAATTTTTTCACAAATCTATTTATGGTTTCTTGCGAAAAAAGATCGCAAAGATACTTGCAATGGTTATTTTATATCACTGAGGTAATTTCCATCATCCAATCATCACAGCACATTCTAGTATTAATATTTCTTAATTTTCACTGGTTATCGGCAAGTCTTTGGTATTGGCACATTGTGCCACAGTGTGCAAGAGTTGTCGATAACAAGTAATGCGAGCATCTCAGCAGTAGCCGAGCTTCTTGTAGTTAATTAAAACACAAACTTAGGTTCTGGAAGACTGATATGTAGCATAGTTAGTTTTTAGTGTGTTGCTCGTAGTTTCAAACATCAACAATCAACAGCAGAAGACCATTGTGAGATCACATACAGTATGCAAGTTGTCTATTGTATTCACAATGTACACTGCGAGACTCGCAGTATACATTGTGAATACAATAGACAACTTACATACTGTGTGTGATCTCACATTGCTCTTCTGCAGCATCGCAGTGCGAGTCAAAAAAAAACTGGACCCTTTTTATTTGAACATAACTGTGGCAAATAGTGTCTGATTATAATAATTTTTTCACTGTTGCAGACAGTAATTAACTGTAAAAATGTGTACCATACAATATAGCACCATGCCTCAAATCTGCTAGTGCACTACCTAGTAAAATGAACAAGAATGTATTGGCCAACGTTGCTGGCATGATTTCGTAATTAAAGATGCAACAGTCAAACAAGTCACATGGCGTGCAACAGATATGGACAAAATCAACATTCAGTTCACAAGCTGTACTCGAAATGCTCTCCTTCAGCATGGACACGCACTTGATGTCTTCCTCGCCACTGGTCAATAGTCTCGTCAAACATCGACTGTTCAAGACCGCACGAAACATCGATGAGCCGCTGTTTCAATTCATCCACACTATGGATTTGTCTGCGGTAGACGATGCTGCATGACAGCCCAGATCTCGTAATCCACAGGACTGAGATCTGGGCTGTTTGGAGGTCACAGCTTGGATGCAAGAAAGTTTGGCTTTTCTTGATGCAGCAGTTAATCTGTTGCATGTGCATGGTGCAGTGTGCTGGTGCACTGTCCTGCTGTGCATATTGCTGGCAGCAGTATGACGTCATTATGACATCATGAAGCAGCATCGAAGAAGTCAGTAAGAAATATCACCAGAATTTCCTGCTTTGTAACAACAATGAAATTACCGCATGCATTGCAGATTTATTGTGAAGAAGTGTATGCGGTTGCATTTTTCAAGGTAGTGCAGCGACAAACTATAGTGCAAAATTCAATTATATGTTTGTGGGCAGATAATTTCTGTCAGCAACAGTAAAAGAATTATTAAAATCGGACAGTATTTGCCAAAATTATGCTAAAATGAAAAAGGGTCCAGTTTTTTATGACTCACAGTGTATGTGGTAATGCATTTTGTGGCATACGTTTGTTGTGGATCGTGTGATTGTGTTAACTGTATTTTTTTCAGATAGCCATAGCATCAATCCATTCTATAGTCATGTTTCTATTGACAGTTGTACTAAAACTGTTAAAATGTGCAGATAAATGAAATGCTCGCCTTGTACAAACTACGCTTTATTCCACTGCATTTCCTGTGAACCACTCTAAGATACTTAGTACACTGTATCGAATTTTACCAACTATATATAAAACAGCAGCTGGCTATTTCACTGTATTCACCAACTTCTTTTCACTTTCCTCACCAACCATTGCATGGGTTTGTTACTGCTAATCCTCGTAGGCTTTTCTAAGCCGACTTTTTATTAGTTGGGTTTTCTTATCAGCTTTTTTTCACTATCAGCAGTCACTGTCAATTTATCTGCATATACAAGTTTGCATTGTAGGCTAGCATGAACTTACTAGATACCACTTCGAAGGCAGTAATCATACTGAAATGTTTAACTTCACAGTTTATGTCTAGTGACATTTGACATCTGCCAATTCATTGCCATTGGTTACTAAGATTTTGTGTTCTGTGAGATGTATTTTTTGAAATTATTTGGCTATGTTGCATATTGTTGATGTTTATTGGTGTAGGCACTGGTACCTGTTGTGGAAGAAATGAGAGTTCTATTTGACTTTCATGGCCAGCTGATTGGCCAGAAAGGCAAAGAAATACGACAGATTATGGACGAATGTGAAGTGACAATAGCTGTTCCAAAACCTGATGAGCGCAGTGACGTCATCAGGATCATTGGTCCTCAAGCGAAGATTGATGGTGCACGGAAAATGATTGAGAAGAAACTGCATACTCTGGAAGATGAACGCAGGCAAAGGGTGAGCATATCTATATGATTTATTCTGATGAGCTGCATGGTACTAGTTACTGAGCTGAACAGTAGTTGTAGCAGTAGGTTCACTGAAGATGTACGTTTTTGTATATGATGTGGATATCTAGGTAGAATTTCAGTGATGATGAACATGATGAACTTAACCTAAACTAACTTTAGGCATACAACAATGAATATTTTAATGTGTTTAAATGTTTTCAAACCATAAGTGCAAGCATTTCTTTTGTTTGCATTATTTTACTGATAAATCATTTTTGGTTGTTTCAAGTATATATGGATGTGGTTTTTGTAATGGTAGGAACTCAGAAGTTTTCGTCTGGAAGTGGAAGTTCCAGCACGACATCACACAAGACTGATTGGCCGCCGTGGAGCGGTGATCAGCAAGGTTCGATCTGATAATGATGTGCAGGTAGTCTTCCCGGAGCGTGTGAGTGATCGACCAGACATCATCACAGTAATTGGCCTTGAAGAAAATGCAAGAAAGGCTCGTGATGAGATACGTGACAAAGTCCGAGAGCTGGTGTGTATTAATGTAATGTTGCTTTTGTTTTGTACGTGTGTTGTTTGTCACGATTGTAGTGTTTATGTTAAGTTTATTGCCACACGATGCTATGCATAAGCATGGCCCATGCAGCCGTGTGGTGTCCGGGTGTCCGTCACGTTAGTGTATTCTTTTGACCATCGGGTAGCCGTGCCATTCTAGTTTTTCCATACCAAATCTTATGGCAATATTCCGAGTGGTACCCCCTAATTTAGGCAAAAATTGCGATTTTCGACCAGTCTGGCTCTAGCATCGAGCGTTGAGTGTGAAGTATGGGTATAGCACTATGCCAGTGAATATTTCTGATGGAAGACTGGTGACAAAGTGCCACGCATCAGTGAATCTTGTTTATGACAGGAAACCTCAATATCATTTTTATCAGTGGACGACTGGGCAGAACAGAACAGAATTCAATTGTATACGCATTTCTAAATAAATATGAAGCCGAAGTAACTAATAATAATAAGACTGCACTGGAGGTATTGTACCATTAAAGCTAACTTTAAACAGACACGAAACATTGCACGACCTCTGTGTGACAGCTCAGAGCTTCCTGTAAGTTAAGTGTATTCAGGTCTTTACAGTTGTTATCTTTTGTCGTCTTTATCTGACAAGCAGTTTAATAAATTGTATTGAGTTAGCCTATATTCATGCATTCTGTCAGTTTTCATTTTCAAGATAGTAAAGTTTTTTAACACTTCAGTGGGCACGTTAAGACCACAGAACAATAATAGATAGTGATTGGTACACTGGCCGTTTGTGGGTGGGCTGTTACATTTGGTACATTGAGGAGGTGTCTGGGGGTGACACAGCCTTGCCCAGTCCCCTCCTCACTCTCTCAGATGTAACGGCCCGCCCATCAACCGTCAGTTTCCCAACTTCATATTACCGGTATTTGATGCATCACTATAATTACCTTACCACTCTAAAGGGTTACACACCTGTTGGAGAATGAGCCGTTAGTGGTGTAGGATTACAAGTGTTAATTTTTGCTGTCATGCAGGAAAAAATGATATCAGAGGAAGTCAGTATAGATCCTCGAGTTCATTCTCGGTTGATCGGTGCGCGAGGTCGTGCTATCTCAAAAATAATGGATGAGTTCAAGGTAGACATCCGGATGCCTGGTCGAGATGCCACAGATCCTGATCTTGTAATTATCACTGGTCATGAAGATGATGTTCTGGACTGCCGACAGCATATTCTCAACCTTGAAGAGGAATATGTATGTTATTGGTGCTTTACAGCTGAAACGTTTCTGTGTAGCATTGTCAGGTGCACAGTGACATAATAACAGATGGACAGCTTGGATCTAGATTCTGCAATTATTTCCTGTACTATATGTATGGTGATACATTATTAACAAACAGCTGGGGGTAAAACATTTGATTCTACTTGCCTAGTACCAAATGACATAGCCATTTTCCAGCAGATCATGTGGGGACAACTGCGAGTCAGAGCTCCGTTACTGCAGCTTGTTGTGTGGCGAGTGTAGTTACATGATAGGCAATACTCTACACAGCGAGACGTCAGCGTAAGTTATCAGTGATCACTGTGAGAGTGTAACTTTTCTACAAATCCTTTCCACCATCACAGACTGTAGTTCCTCCTAGACTGCCTTCACGGATCATTGGACTGGATCAGACTTATCGTGCTCATCCGTTTATCTTTCGTTAATTTGTAAAAAAAAATTCTCTTCTGTTCTGTGTGGTAGACTAAGCTGGTTACATGTCAGTTTTTTGACAACAGGTACATTTTTCCTTGTATCATATGCTTCTGACCATTGTTGTGAAATGGTACTGCACTGTGATGTTGGACATGTAAAAGTTTGACCTAACATTAGTACGACTTGAAGAGTCGAGTGAATATTGAACTGAACATTGAGCACATCTGAACATACATGACCAACAAATGGTCATCAGTATTTCATAGCCATCTCCCAGACTTGACACCAGCCAACAGTGTGAGACTGCATCATTCAGTGTGACCGTTTACTTCCCTCCTTTTGCAGGTACTCATCGTGCTAACCCATAGAGGGATGGCCAGGCTGAGTTGACCCAGTAGCTGGTTACACACGAAGATGATTTGTCTGCATCAAAGTGGTTGCCCAAGTTAGTGCTAACTGGCTTCATATAGAGCGGAATCATTGATCAAGATCAATGCATGGTGACAGCCATTCTGCTACCAGTAGAAAATAACTTAAAATCACAGTAGTATCACACATACGAGTTTTTATTAAGTTTTTGATTTAGAAGTGCTTATTTATAAAAGTTTTGCAATAAACCGAGCAGTAATCTTAAAATAACACTAGAATCGTGTCAGAAAAAGCTGAAAAGCTTCGATTTTTTGTGCATCCAAGAACACTTAACCCTCGTTCTTACTGTGAGGTGGCACACTACAGGTGTACTGTGTTACTGTTAACTATTCTGTTACAAGCTGTTGTTACTGAGGTTGTCTCTCATACAACAGCAAATGGTTAACAGCCTTTATCTTGGTCAGCCCAGTGAGCTACCATAACTGTCAGAAACATTAGCCCAATAGACCACCCTCACTGTCCTCAAATCCCTCACAAGCACTTTCAGCCTTCCCTCCCAGGTCTCCCAGTCTGGCTCTGGGGTCTAATACTATGGAGAACCCGGGGACACAGCTGAAAGAAACACGAAGGACCCAAGGATAAGAACCTACACTTCCTTTGTACTCGCCTAATTCTGGATTTTGTGAGGCTCTTGGTTAATTGTTGGTACCATCTCACTGATGCCTGTTACTTTATGACCACTGCTGGCGTGCAGCAGCCACACAGATGACAGCAAGAGTACGATACGATATGATAGTGTGTATTTAACGTGCAGTAAAAAGCTGACGGGTAGCCAGCTTAGTCTACCACACGGAATAAACAAAAAATTAAAATGTGAAACTAAAAATAAAATGGTGAGCATGATAGGTCTGGTCCAGTCCCATTATCGTGAGGCAGTCCAGTAGGTAAAAGAAATCTACAGTGGGAAGGATTTGTTTGAAAAGGTAGGTTTTGAGCCTGGAGTGAAGGAGTGATGGATAAGCCCAGCCATGCAGCTTAAGGTACTTTTATGCCAGATGCCCTTCGTGCCGCAACTCTTGCTATTTCCATGCTCTGAGACCGGCTAGGAACATGCTGACTTGCATACCCTGAGACTAGTCTGGTTGTCTTTGATAGTGATTGTGTATTGTGTGTTGTAGTTACAAGACGTGAGAGAGACTGAAAAACCGACTTACGACACCGCACCAACGACAACGCAGTCAACTAGTTCATCGAAGGGTTTTATCGTTCGTGATGCGCCGTGGTCTCAGTCTTACCAGCATAATGCTGACGACTTTCCTAACCTTGGTGCATCTGGTACGTCAGTGCCAGCACCTCGTCCTGTCTGGCCTGTTAGAAAAAATTAATACTTCCGACGAAACTCTGCTTATTAAGTATTTGCTGTCCTCTATGTGGTATTGACCATTGGCACAGTTTATGTTCCATAATGCTTGTATCTGTGATCTGGTTCTGCTACTAAGTTGCTTATGTAAGCTAAACTGTTGTTTATGATGTAAAGTACTTTGAACGTCACTGAGGTCTTAGTAACGTGGTTGTAAGAAGAGACGAGCTCTGGAGCGGTGGCTTCGTGCAGTGCATCCAGCAGCTGACTGTGCAGTTTCTGTTCTCGCAGTTGTCTTCTGGTGCCAAGTTCGTTATGTTCGTTTAGTTGATGTGCAGTCGAGAAAACGTTGTTTTGCATTCTGCAGTTTTGTTGACTATTGTAATGCATGTGTGAATGTGTGATGTTTATTTCCAGCGAGATTCTTTGCTCCCAGTATCAAAATATGTGAGGCCACCTTGTTGATGTTGCGTTAAATGAAGGTGGGAGGGGGATTTGAGGCATGGCAACCTGGGCATACTCGGAGGCATCACCATGCTTTTGTAATCGTAGGAACTTAACACCAGTTTACTGCTATGATGCTTCAATGATAACACCACTTTTATGTTTATTGGAAAAAGTGAACGTCTCCTTACAAAATGATTTCATTGTCATGTGGCATATTTTCTGCGACTTTTACTCATTTCTACCACCGAGCAAGTGTTATGGGTTACAGTAGGGCACCACTGCCATGCCCAGGTTTTCCTGGTTTAAAAATCCCATCATGGATAGAGATGCCAAGATCCCAGGTTTTTGTTGATGTAAAAGCGTAACATTTAGTTGAAATTTTGTTTGCTAAGTAACTGTGTATAGGGATTCTTGTGTGGCATGCTTCAGTTTTGGTGATCTGGTGCATAAATCTCCGAGACAGTTTTGCTCATTTTGTGGTGACAGCCTGTGACTGTGATCGGCTTGTGCTGCCATCGTGCCTTTTTCGTCTGGCAACTTTGTCAGATACTGTTTAATTTTGGTTTCCAGTCATTGATGGAATGTGATGTTTTAGTGACTACTGCATGTTAGTGTGCAATAACGGTCATTTTTTCTGTATCGTATGTCACTTGCGGCACGTTATAGTCAGTAGCTGACTGTATGTTCTGCATACAGTGGTAAGTCAAAACTGCACTCTCTCTCGTTACGTGTGTACATAAATGTGTGATACGTGTATACTGCTGTTAACATATCTACTAGGATCACTGCCCGACACCTGTACCAGTTGCATTGTATCTGACGGCAGCCGCTGTGTGCTGGCAAGTCACAAGTTTGCATAGTTAAGTGCCTCGCTCTACTCTGTCACATACGTACAAACTTTGACATCTGCGGCAGCACACAACACGGCTGTGTTAGTGAGTCTGACTGATGAAGCCGTGGTACTGCTGACAGCCGCATGTGTCAACTGCCTGCTTATTCTCCCAACCGAAACATTTGCTATGTATACGACATTCTCTTTCACTTTTAGTCTATTCATGTATAGTAAACAATATGTTATTCTGTATATTGTAATAGTTCTGTATTTTTTATAAATTGTATGTATTTGTAACAAAGTATAATGCCTATGCTGTTACTGCGGCCAAGGAACAGAAAGCAATAGAAATTTGTGGTAGGTATTGCTCGACTTGCATGAATGTGATGTCTAATATATTAAATACCTTGATAAAGATGTTATTGTACAAACTGTAATTTGCTGTTTAACATAGCTCTATATTTATTACCATCCATCATTTGTAGTTACGTTTTTGTTAATGTTATGTTAATGTAGTCTATTTTTGTCTCATACATTACTCTTTAATGATGTATATAGATTGTGTGTGTGACTCAGTGCCTGGTTCGTTATTTGTTGAGTTGTTTTAGTACTATCAAGTCATTATTGCAAGAGCCATGCACGGGACACAAGTGCATAACTCTGAGGTATCATCATCTTGATGACGACCATTCGAGTATTATTGCCGTTCGTGGTATTTTCTGTTTAGTGCCGGATGGCACCGGGTTGTACAGTATGTTAACGACATCGATGCAGTATGGGATCAAAATAGGCAATTTAAGATGCGAATGACTTTAAAATTTCATTGGGTGTGATTGTACAGTTATTGTATTTATTTTGAGTTCCTGCTGAATGATTAGTTGGAGTAACTGATTCCAAATTGAAGTAGAATAATAATGTTATGTGAGCCATTAAAGCTAGCAGAGCCCAGCGAGTATCATACAAGTGACAAGCATCAAATTAATTTCTCACTGCATGCCACAGAATGTAACCTCTGAACTGGCTGAGAAGTCCTTTGAAGGTCATATGAAACGTGTATTTGACATAATTATCTTGAAATTGTCACAAGTGATTATTTGGCAGTAATGATGTCGCTGGCATCAGATTGCCCCTTACATCCAGTCCATTACATAATACTGTTGCAATTTTCTGTTCTTCAGTTGCAGTACTGGATGGGAAGGCGCCTGGAGGACAATATATAAATTATAACTGCTGAGCTTTCTAGTAA
>Ga0209338_1000763_pt1 | contig 10061 bp, 1 predicted proteins | sample OlaalgELextract1_FD_187374 | JGI IMG/M metagenome (GOLD analysis project Ga0209338, IMG submission 187374) | Olavius algarvensis symbiont microbial communities from Tuscany, Italy - Type A ELBA extract 1 (SPAdes) (version 2) | ecosystem: Host-associated > Annelida > Digestive system >... | reverse complement strand
CCTTTATCAGATATTCGATCTGCAGCTGTAAGTCACCACTGCTGTAAACAGCATCCACAAATGGTCGAAGAACAGAGTTAATACGTTGCAACTCAAATGTGTCTGGCAAGAAATACAACTCGTGTAAATGCTGTTTCAAAACTTCCTTGTTGTCAACTATAAGAAATTCAAAAATCTCTGACACCTTTACTGGCTCTGTCTTCAGAAGTGGCAGCAAGTTGGCAACTATTTGTGATAACATAGGTCCAAGAACATTGACATCTAGAAGACGAACAAAACAGTTCCAAGCTTCACAGCACAACTCAGTGAACTGCCGGTCCTGAAACTGCAAACCAATCCGCAGTGTGGTCATGATGTGCATCCGAACAGTCGTAATGTGCTGTGGCCCCATCAGTCTCATCAGCTGGATAAGACTTTTATATGCCTGCCTTTTGTCTCCAATTGGGAGAGTTCCGTCCTTGAGATGCTTGTCAAAGTACACAAGAATCCCAAGAAGATTTGGCTGCAATAATGAAGCAAGTTGTTCGTTTGTAATGAGTGAAATGTCCATTCCCTCAAAACTTCCTTTAGCTTGTAGCAAACTTTTTAGTCCACTTAATACTTGCCCGTGATACATGCTAAGGTGCATTAAAAGCAAGCTGTCAATGTGGTTGCCAAGCCGAAGCAGCCGCGTAAGTGTCAACTCCATTTCACTTTCAATATAAGAGAAGACTTTCTGCGTTTCTTCAGGGCCATCACATGAGCAAACAATGTGACAGAACACGTGACCAATTGTGCGAACGATAACATTCTTGTGATTTGGATCATCCATAAGCCGTGAAATAGTCTTCATAAGCAAAGATGCTGTCGGGGATGCCTTCCGAACAATATATGGTATGAGCAGATGCTCAGTAGCTTTAAGATATGACTGAACATCTTCAAATGAAAACACATCAGCAACCTTTTGCAAAACTTGTGCTGAATCCAAACTGGGCTTTGCTGATTTGGTGGTATGAAGGCAATGCACAATCGAATAGCTTATCTCTTTACCAAACTTCATATACAACTGCGGAAGACTGGTATTTCGACTGTGGGAGAGTTGCTTCATCTGCTGGCGAGCAACAGCTTCAAGAAGTGGAAAAGTTGGGAAAAGAACTTCATTCAGTAAGGCAATGATGCAGCTCAACAGAAGATCATTCTCAGCCAATGTGGCAATCTCACCAATGCTTGATAGTACCATCTCGTTCACTGTAGTGCATGTTCGGCACTCTACAGCCATCTTCTCGATAGGCAATGCATTCATTCTGGATAATATTTTGGCATCAGGTGGTGGAATAAGGTGCTTAATATTGCTATAGAATGCCACTCGCACTTCAGAATCAACATCCTGATGCATAGCAAGAGCCAAATTAACGAGATCAGTCACTGTGCCTACATTCTGCCAATACCATGCATGTTGAAACAGCTGTGAAAAACTGCTAACAAGTTGTACTTTTATGTTTCTGTCATCGGCAGTTGACAATGCTGTAACAAGAGGGACTAGCATACTGGCATACTCACATGACGTCACACTGAAAGACTTTTTTGATTCTGCTGACAGTCTGCAGAAACTGCAGTCAAACAGCAGAGCTTCAGAGACACAGTGACATGTCTTGGGTAAAGAGCTTCGGAGCAGTGTCGACGTTGCCGAGAGCACACATGCAATACGACCGGTAATTCCAGCGACTGTTTGCTTCACATCTGTTGACAAAAAAGGCAAAACTTCCAGCAGTACATCAGTCAATAGGTGATAAGAACTGGGTCCAAGAATATGCAGCATAGTTGGTAAATTTGAGACTGCAATAGCACGGATGACATCTCTGCTGTCACTGGCGGACTGGCAAATGATATGCTTACGCCATCGTGGAGCAACATGGCGTGGAATTATGCATAAAAGTTTCAGCACATCAGCAATAACTGTGACTTCAATAGTATCACTGATCACTTTTGAAATGGCAGTAAGATGCCGGACGTCCGATGTCGTCTTCAAGTCCAGCCATGACACTTCAGATATGAGCCATGGTAGTGACAACACTTCCAGCAGCTGAGGTAAAATATCCGAGACAGTCTTTCCAAGATCATGCACAAATAAAAGTGATCCAACTGCGTTAACAATGGCATGATATCCAGCCGAAATACTATAAACATCTGGCAAATCAGCAGAGCATTCCTGCCTAAGATAGTTGATCCAAGCACTGATCATATGATTCATGAGAACGACATCAAAAAACTCCACAAATGTATGAGATTCACAGCCCTGAGTGTGCAGCACCTGACGGTATGAAGCAGTGCAACGAGCTAACACCTCTGTCACAACACTAATGCCTCTGAGGCATGCAAAGTGAGCTGTTTCGTTCACACTTAAACTTTCAAGCAGTGCCACAAATCTCTGGTACAACAGCGCAGCAACAGTGGATCTCTCAGAAACCATTACAGATGTGCCTCCAGAACTTGGCTGGCAAATGCCATCTTGCACAGCAACAGATTCGCTAACTTCATTGACGCCTTTCACAATAACAGCAGGATTTCCTGCTACATTTTTGTGGTAGAAATGTGGTGGTACTGCACAGCCCATAAGCTCAAAGTGAATTATTTCGTGCATTATTACAACTGCAGAAAGACCATAAAATGCCCGATGCATGCCTGTTTCACTCACCAAACTCTGGACAATGTCAAAATGTACATCTGCTTGGTATCCAACGTTTCTGACAACATTTGCCATAGAACGACAAAGGGCACTGCAAAGACTTACTGTTTGTAGTCTGGCAGTGCCATGTTTGGCAACAGACAGCATTATTCCATTGCTAGTAAATACCTCATACACATAATGATATAGGAGATTAAAATGTGGCTGCAAACTGTCGCCCTGCAAAAGGTCCTGCATAGTTTCAATGTTTTCTGCAAGCGCTTCCTCAAGTTCAGAAAAGTCACCTTCACAGTCAGTAAATCCAGAACATAACATGTTCGCTAGCGCAGAAAGACAGTTTATAAAATAATCCAGAGCAGCAGCCGGCGGTATACTGAGCACAAGCAACTTAGAAGTCAATCTTAGTGATGCAGTTTTTAGCTGGACATTACCAAACTCCAACTGGCAGACGACGACTGACCACAGAATACAGCAGTCATTTGAATTGTCTACGAAACTGATGTGATCAAATGCAGAGAGGTGTAACTCCATGTGTACATCTTGCAGGATTTTTGTGACACTAGTCTGCAGCTGCTGGCAAGACTGAAGACTGCTAATGACTAATGGTCGTTTTGTTAATATCAATTCATTTGCTTCAGTACGAAAACACTCCAACGGAGATGAAAACTTTGTGATCTGAAAGACTTTTTCCGCACTGCTACCATCAAAAAAATTGTCATGTATCTTGCACAGGTCAGCAAGTAGAGCAATGAACTCAGCAGCAAGAGAACGAAACGCGTGAGGGTTGTGTGTCGAGGTTGTCTGAAGAATTCGCAACAATACTTCACATGTCTTAGTATGAATAACACAACCATCAGAAACTGCCAGAATTCTCAACAGGTGTGACGTTACCCAACATGTCAGTGAATATGGTTCTGAATCGTGTAGGACATCTTTAGACTCATGGCAACTGCTACCAGAAGCAGAATTTTCCAACGTTGTGTTTACCTGAGAACCTTGCGTGCACGCACCAGATTGCGGCACAAACATATCAGGAAACTGGCGAAGAGCATCTGTGATGAAGTCTAAACCAGTCAACAAAGGAGAATGTTTAGCACTGTCTGAAACTTTGCCAATGTCAGAGAGGATGTCATTGACAGAAACGACCACCAGATTTCGCCAAGTGTCAAACTCCATCATATACACAACTCAGTGCACGTTGAACAACCACCTGCCACATGAAAAACAGCAAGGTCATCATCTGGTTGAATATCTGATATGCACCTCAATATTAAAATGACGGCCTTAAGAAATCAACAAAACTCACATAACCTTGGCCTTTTAGCATACAATTAGTTACAATTCAACGAGAAATGATGGCATAGACCAATGTCATGCCACTACATGGACCAGGCACTATGATGGCCGCCCAAAAGTGTGGCATTCGTCAGTTGCTGTTTTGTGCTGCTGCTGGATTCGATTACATTTAGTAGCAACCTTTTGGCAACGTGCTTTGATATTTGTACTCACGGCAAGTTGCGACTGGTTAATTGCAGTCCAGAGTTTGGCATAAGATTACTCAGACACTGTAAAAGTATCATTTCAGTTATAAAATAGCTAAGACGGCCTTCAAGGTCACTCTAGATTATCAGCAATGGCGCAATTCAACAGGTCACATATCTCGTTGTTAGCAGTCTGCAGTAACCACATCTCTATCTCACACTGCTTCCGATATATATTAGGCCTCAATTTTATTGCAATAGGTGTGATGTTACCGAAAATAGAGACCACGCCCTCTTCAGCCAGTGCAGCATGCAGCCCACTGTGGAAATAACAGGCTGACAGTGACCATTAAGACATCGCCATTTGTCTATGAAATATAAGCTGAATGCACACGACCAAAAATGGCCTTGAACGGTCCTTCCAGTCAAACACAACAGCAGAAACAGCAGCTCACGTATGACATCCGATCATTGTAGTTAATTTTGTACCTGCTTTATTTTGAGCTATTGACCCTGAAAACGTTTGTAGTACCTCCAGTGACATTCCAAGGTTACTCAAGATCATCGGCAATGTCACCATTAAATACACTGCACCCGACTTTCCATTCGTCTTCTGTTGTAACTACTGTCCTATCTACATATCGTTTCCAAGATAAAGCTCAATATTGGTAAAAAATTGCAAATTCTGTAGCCTATAAAACGCTGTCCTGAGAGCTGACCCAGTTGGAATTTAGAGCAACTCAAAACTGTGTTATTACACCATAACACAACCATCCTGTCAAGATTTGACAAAAGTAAAATGCAGCGTCTCCGAGATCTCACACCCAAGAAAAAATATGTAAAAATTAGTAAAACATAATGTCCGTTGATCACATGATCGCACGGGAATAAACAGGTAACTACTAACTACAGCACAAAATGTAAACTTTATGACTTTCCATTTTGGAGCTGCAGATAATCAATAGACAATGAACATAATGTGTTGTGTGCTCTTCCCTTTGGGGCATGCTGCATAGCGAACAATTTTTATAAGTAAAAAACAAACGTTTCTGTGCATTAGAGAAAATATTCCACAGTTAATACCTTAGAAGTATATTTTATGTAGTGTTAATCGAACCAGAAAACTAGCCACCAAATAGCACGGAGTGCCAAAAGACCTGACCCACCCACAAAAGTGTGTACTGTTAGACTGCTGGAGTGCTGGTATCAAATAAGTCAAGTCGTAATGAATGGGTGATAGACCAACAGAGGCGGTTCTGAGCCAAATCTGCTGCTTCGGGGAAAATAAGATGGTGTTGTTTCAGATCATGTTGGACGGTGCTGAGCCATGTGATGCAGGGACGACCTGGTTGTCTTCTCCAGTCTGCCGGAGGGGAGGCTAACAGGATCCTCTTGGCATCTGCGTTCTCGTCCATGCGCATAATATGCCCAAACAGGGTAAGTCGGCATGACTGGATTATAGCAGTGAGTTTGGGTTGCTTCGTTAGCCTCCATACATCATCGTACATCAACTGCATTAGGAAAACAAAAAACATGTTCCATGGAATGCGGATATATGTCCCATTACCGAAATTCTCTGTAAAACTGCTTCAAAAATTTCACTGAAATTGGGCAATTTGCTGTTGAGTCATGGCCAAAACAATAATTTTTGCTGTGCAATGCTATGTGAGGCCTATGCCGTTCTGCAGTGTCTGCTTGTCCATCTGTCACGTTCACGTATTATGTCGAAACAAATAAATACATCTTCAAAATGTTTTAACCATCTGGTAACTACACTATTCTAGTTTTTCCACATCAAATGTTATGGCAATTTTCTGATTGGAACCCCCCCCCCTAACTAGGGTGTAGAATTCAGGTGGAGTAGGCAAAAATTGTGATTCTCTAGCAATATCTGGCTTTGGCACCGATGACTGGTAAAGTGTGATCAACATAGTGTGATCGTGGGATAGTGTTTAACTGCAGATGCTGACGATAACGGCTGTGCATCCGTGAACCTTGTTTATGACAGCAAGGCTCGACTTCGCTTTTATCAGTCAATGAGTAGTAGGCCGAAGAGAACAGAACAGAATTTAATTGTACGCATTAGTAAATCTGAAGCCGAAGTACTACTACTATTCAAAATGCCAGGATTATAGTGCAACCATCACACAGTTGCGGGGGCACTTTACACAGCTCGTATGCAATAGCTAGTAATAATTTGTAAAAGACAGCATTTGAGGTATTATACTGTTGAAGCTAACTACACTTGTTAACAAGAAGCTCTGCTGTCGCAAAGAGGCCATGCGATGCTTCGTGTCTGTATAGCTTCAATACAAAACGTCGAGCGCAGTCTTTATCATTAGTTGTTTTGGCTTCAGATAGCGTACAATTAAATTCTTTTCTGTTCTGTTCTCTTCTCTTTGGCATACTCGTTTATGCTGCATGCCATCACAAACAAATGTTCGCTCGTGAGTCGCCGACTGTGCGATCTACACTGTATGGTCGTCAGTAACTGTTTTTGTCACTTCGTAGTTCGCACGTCCAGCAATCATCGATAGCCAGTGGTGCGTGGCCGACTGTGTCATATACTCAGCTTCGTCGTCCGTAAATGTTTTTGGCACTTCACACGTCCAGCAATCTTTGATAGCCAGCTATTAGACCAGAATCGCGATTTCTGCCTATACCTCACCTGCATTCGATTCCCCGTTAGGGGGGTTCCCATTGGAATATTGCCACCCCGTTTGGTATGAAAAAACTAGAATGGTGAAAAAATTTCGAAGATATCGTTATTCGTTTTGACGCAACTCACGAACGTGACAGACACACAGACACCGCATGACGGCATAGGCCGCGCTTATGCATAGCACTGCGCGGCAAAGATGTTCATATTTGTTCATCTGGCTGTCTTCGAGTTCCAAATGCTGCTGCCTGCAGTGTATCAAATTTCATCAAAACTGGACGATTTTTTGGGGTCATTCAAAATGACACCCGGGAGTATGTGTAAGTGCCTAAATCCATTGTAACTATGACTCTATCTCGTACTGTTTCTGAGATACTTGAAATTTTGGGTAATTGAAAATGGTGCCATTCGACAGATCATGTGGGACTTACTATTGCTCTGCCATTGTAAGTATAGCTATTTATCTTGGTACCATTTTCGAGTTATCTGACGAGTTCCCATTGGCGTTCCATAGTAATTATGGTCCTATCTTGTATCACTGCTGAGATAAAGCGAAAAATTGGTAGAAAATCGTTATTTTTTCACACCACATCTGCATTCGATGCCCTGATCACCATCGGAATATTGCTATACAGTAACTAGAATAGTCTGATGATATGCCTAGCCATTCTGACATGATACCACCATGTGATGGACAGACAGATGGACAAACAAACATCTTGCATGGTAAAAACTGAACAATTTGATAAATGAATTGCCTTTTCACATAACTATATACAGGAGTTACATATTGGATTTCTACATCTGGTTTCGATTTCAACCACATCAACGCAGTCGACATGTCATTCTGGACCAGTCTCCCAAATTTTATCCAAATCGGACCACCCTCGGCATAAAAAAATGACGTCATGTCGATTTTCAAGATGGCGGATCTGGCCATCTTGGATTTTATGGGTCCCGTAATGGGTTCTTTGAAAAGCCCATGTACGACTTCCTATAGGTCGTCAATAGAGACCATAGCTCTAAATTGCTTAGTTTTTGAGAAAATCGTGTTTTTTGCATTTTGGCGACAGACAGACAAACGAACAGAACCGATGCACTAAGCCGCTCTCGCTATCGCGAATGGCGGCTTAATAGCTGTAGGATCATGCACTGATGCAGCTGTCACCAATAAACCGTAACCATCAGGTAGCCTAAAGATTCTATTTTTGTGACACCAAATTTCATTCCCATCACAGGGGAACCCCTTGTGAGGGCTTCAAATTCAAATCAGACTAGGGTAAGTAAAAATGCCAAAAAAAACAGAGGCATTTGATCAATAAATCATATCTCAGAAACGATAGAACTTGACAGGCATATACACTGTGTTCAGAAAAAAAACCCACTTTTGTTTTCTTGCATAACTATTACAAGAACTTAGCTATCGCAAACAGATCGTGCGTCAGCTGTGCACATAATACGTCAGGATCATTTATAGGTCTAATTACCCCGTGACCTTGAAATCTAGGTTAAGGGTCATTAAAAGTCACTGTAAACGGAAGCACTGGACACTTCATACACATCTTATTAGTAATCGAGTTATTTGACAGTGAATATTATCGTGACCTTGAAATGTAAGTTAGAGGTCAGTCAAGGTCATTGAAAATGGCACGGTTCGATAAACCATTATGACGTTCTATTAGTCCGCCATTGTAACTATAGCTCTATCTTGTACCGTTTTCGAGTTATTTGACGTTGAATAATATCGTGACTTTGAAATCTGGCTTAGAGGTCACTGAAGGTCATTGAAACTGGTGCCATTCGAAAGCTTGGGTGCGGTTTCCTATTCACCTTCTATAGTAACTATGGCCATATCTGTAGCCATTTGTGAGCTATTCTGCATCAAAGAATAGTGTGACCTTGAAAACAGGGTTACGGTCCGTTCAAGGTCATTGAAAATGGCAGCATTTGATAGATCGCATGTGAGTTCCTATTACTCCATAGTAACTATGGCGATATCTTGTATTATTTGCGAGATGTTGCAAGTTATTGAATCGGCAAATTTTTATACCCCACAGGTCTGTATTTAGCGCCCCCGCAGGGGATGACCTAGTCAGAATTTCGTGAATATGTGTGAGGCTGATAAAACTAGAATTACTGGGCTACCGTGTGGTGAAGAAACTATGACAATACTTTAAGCCATTTTCATACAATACCAGAATGTAACGGACGGACAGACAGATTTGCTATATCAATATCGCGATAAGCATGCTAATGCACGATAAAACTATTTTGAAAATTTCAGCCAAAATAGTTAACGAAATGCTGATTCTAACAGCTTCTTAAATATTCTTTGCTAGCAGCGATGTAAACTGGACGTCAGTAACAGTGTTGTTACAGCAATAAGATTTACCAATGTTAGAGATCACATTTTTTGTGACAGCAGTAGCATCACTGACTTGACCACACAATCCTCACCCCACTGCAAAGATCAAAACGATAACAAGAATTTAGCTATCGCAAACAGATCGCACGTCAGCAGAGCACACAATATGCTAAGGGCATCTATAGGCTTAAATATTACACCATCAGCCTGAAATCTAGGATAAGGGTTACTCAAGATCACTCGAAACGGAACCACTGGATAGATCATACATGACTAAGTACTACAATTAATATTATCGTAACCTTGAAATGTGGGTTAAAGGTCACTGAGCGCATTAGAGGCGCTTTTTGCGACGATGTGCTATATAAATTCACATTTACATTTACACTGAAAGTGGTACCATTTGAAAGCTTGGGTGCAGTTTCCTATTCGCCTTCTATAGTAACTATGGCCGTATCTTTAGCCATTTCAGAGACATTCAGCATCAAAGAATGGCCTGACTTTGAAATCTGGGTTTGGGGTCGTTCAAGGTCATTGAAAATGGCGCAGTTCGACAGACCATGTGTGACTTTCTATTAGTCAGCCTTTATAACTGTAGCTCTATCTTGTACCGTTTTTGAGTTATTTGACGTTGAATAATATCATGACCCTGAAATCTGCCTTAGAGGTCACTCAAGGTCATTGAAACTGGTGCCATTCAAAAGCTTGGGTGAGGTTTCCTATTCGCTTTCTATAGTAACTGTGGCCGTATCTGTAGCCGTTTGTGAGATATTTAGCGTCAAAGAGTGGTGTGACCTTGAAATCAGGGTTAGGGTTCGTTCTAGGTCATTGGAAATGGCACCATTTGATAGATCGCATACGAGTTCCTATTCGCCTTCCATAGTAACTATG
>Ga0209338_1000758_pt1 | contig 10129 bp, 4 predicted proteins | sample OlaalgELextract1_FD_187374 | JGI IMG/M metagenome (GOLD analysis project Ga0209338, IMG submission 187374) | Olavius algarvensis symbiont microbial communities from Tuscany, Italy - Type A ELBA extract 1 (SPAdes) (version 2) | ecosystem: Host-associated > Annelida > Digestive system >... | reverse complement strand
CGACGCAATGTTGTGCTGCACGAGTGGGGACATCATCGAAGAGAACTGCAACGGGAAGGAAGACCAAGGTGGTGAAACCGCGTGCGGTCAAACCGCGTGCAACGAAGAGAACCAGCCAGGTGAAAAAATCTGTGAATGTTAACGCCTAGCTATAAAAGCAATACATTAGTGCACAGTATTGTGTCAAATGAGCGAAACTTGGTGCAAAATGTCCAACCATGTCTGAGATCTAGCAATTTTCGTGTTGGGATATTTTATTTTGCCTCACCCTGTAGAGATTCAACCGTTGTCCTTGCTTACCATGTTTGGTCGACGTCTGTTACTAGTACAAGTCAATTACAGCGATGTTCGTTGTATCTGATGTGTTAACAGCGTGGCTGAAGTTGTTGCTGACAGATGATTGCTGGCTGGCTGACTCGATAGACCAACATCCAGGACAACATTCCAGTCGAGACGCATTGACGTTTAACATTGTATTACACCAATGTTGATTAGTATGTTTGACTGACTTCAAAAACACCGCATTTTCTCGTTCATTTAACACTCCGCTGTTGTCATGTCCGCTGTTGTCACGACATTTATCTCTAGTGTGTTTTGCATATAACAAAAACAATAAAAATGTTCTCAGTCTACGTTGCGTAGGCTGAATCAAGATCCTCTTGAAAATTTCTTTTCAGTTATCAGACAAGCAGGCGGTAAATGTGATAATCCCGTGCCACTTCACGTATTTAAGCAACTGTTTGTCGTGAATTATTGAACTCTATTTCAGACGCAGACGCTTCAACAACTCACCATTGCATGCACCGCGTGTCAAAACAAAACCAACTGGCTGTTTCCAGTTCAAAGCTAGGCCTCGCACCATGAAAACCAAAGCACTAGTTACAATTACCTTCTTTCTCTCCCAACTTGGCCCATAGTCTTCATACCCAACAACAGTATCATTAAGCTGGTCGTAATTTAGCGAACTTTTAAGAGCCATTTCATCTACTAGCAGTGCACAAACTCGATCCCTATCACAAAGATTACTAACTTTGCACTCAATAGCTTTCAACAACTCACAATCACTGAACCCTGGTTGGACCTGCATTGACTGCAACCACAGAGACAATGTAGATTTACAAGGTAATGAAAAAATTGAAAACAAACGAGACAAAAATCTATAGGCCTTAGGACCTTGACTATAAAGTAGCAAAGCTAATCGCTTGGCATCATCAGAATACCTACGCCCTGTTGGAGCCCGAAAGTCCTTAGACATTTTCAGTTGCATTTCAAAGAATTTCAAACAATCGCCTGACAAAATATGACTTGCACTTTCAACAATTTCAGCAATGCAACGTCCATGGAGTTTCTTAGAAGAAAACTGTTTCCTCAGCAGAAACAAGTTATTCTTAAGTACTTTTATTCGACGTTTCCTTCGCCAGTCATTAACAGACAGATTGTGAATTTTTCGACGAAGCAGTTTCTTGCGCGGCGTTTCAGCAGACAACTGCAACAAACTCTGGACAGAAGCATCAGACATCTGGATACATGGAGGTGGTGCCGCATGTAGTGCGTATATAAACTTACGGCAGACGTCAACGCCACAACACCACACAATCAAGTCAAAAAGTTCAAACCGGAAGTTGAGGGTCTACGTACTTTCCTTCGACGAACAATCGGGGAAATGACGCATATTTTATGGATCTACATCTAGATAGGGTCTACATGCTGGCAGGCCATATGAACTGACCCTTCTGGTCAGTACCGTTCTAGTTTAAGTATGTATTTACATTCAGTTTTACAATGAAGACTTTAGTGCAACAACAACGTAATAACATAAAACACAAGTTTTCAGGACGGCGAAACAACGATCAAACTTCGTATGTTAATCATGATGCCAACAGTTCTTGAGCGCATGTGTAGAGACAGCTTTTTGACAGAAGCAAAGGAACCTAACCTACGTAGTGCTGCTCGAAATGCTAGACAAGCAAAAATAATTAATCCAGCAAAAACAGCACGAAGTGAAACTTATCTGATGACATATTTCATGCAACAACAGCACAACTCACGTCAAGTTGCATGCGTAGTCGATGATGCACATGATTTGCAGCATATGTAGTTTTTATGACATCATTTGACATGTTTTACATTTTGCAATAAAAAATCTTGAAATTAACTTTACATGCTGTTCAAAAAATAAACTATTCCTCTTATTTTTCACACTACGTGTCTGTACAAGCTACCAGTCGATGGAGCTCATGAAGATGAACACTATGAGCTATTTTTAGGCAAGAACACATTTCCAGAGTTGTGCTATTGATGAACTAAGTCTTCAATTGTAATAACCAGTGACTATAACTATTGCACTGCCTTTAAATGTACACTATCCAGTATACAAATGATATTTGGTTAAATGTCGCACTACAACAAAGGATTACTGTTAAGTATTTGTTTGTGAATTTGAACTGTAAACACTGGAAATACACTACAAAAGACAGCTTACGGATATTCACAAAAAATACGACATAAACTGGAGACAAATACAAAATTCCATCCAAAACATTTGGATAACAATAAACTTTCGTAAAAGACTTTGCAGTGAACAGAGAGCAGTGTAAGTCTAAGGCAACAACATAACGATAACAAGTACGAGTGGACCAGTAGACATATTGACAAAACATCAACAGGACCAAGACAGTAAGCAAAATGCGCGGCAGCAACAACCCGAAATAGGAAAGTCACATAACTAAGCTGATCTAATTGCAGTCAATCAACCAATCAATCAGTGTCAGTGTGACAGTGTGGGAGCTGACAGTGACAGCATGTCAGTGCAGTGACGTGTCTATGCAGCGGACAGTGCGTCAACACCAGGCAGAACTTTCCCTACACAATATCACATTCGCTCACATTACTGATGTTAGTAAATGATAAACACATTCAACAACTGGTGTGTTTTCATCAACTATGTTTCCATTACACACACATTCAACTACCAGACTTTACCACTAAATACAATACAGAAAAATGCCAAAACATCTATCAAAATCTGTCTGTTATATATAGTATACATTAACATTAGCTAGTTGATAGTCACTGCTCTTTATAAAAAGTGACGTATGATATGATGATAAATTTTTCCATTTTTTTTGAAAAGTGAAAAGGAAAATATAGTCCCATACTCGACAGAAGTGCTGAGGCTGGAGATAATTCTGGCCACTAGACAGTCAGCCCACCCACAGCCAGTCATAAACTGATGCTAGGCTGCTGTTACTTTCTGCCAGAGATACACACGAGTCATTGTTGTCAACTCTCAAGCAAGTCTCGAGTAGTCAGGGCCACGATACACATCTTTCGTTGAGTAACGAGTCTTTTATCATCGAGTTTCAAGCAAATCACAAATCACTGACAGATGTCTCAAATAGTAACTCTTAAATCTCGAGCTCAAGTGACAAAAGGATGGTCTCAAAAATCTTGAGTGAGTCTCGATTAGATGAAATTTTAAATCAAGTCACAAATCCCGTACTTATTATATAAACTTCTATCGTGGTTTAAGTTTATTTTCAATATACTTTGTTCACATGCAATTACGATCGAAAATCATGTGCAAATGGCCAGAAATGTCGGCACTATAGAGTCACAGACTGACTTGCAAGTATCAAGTCACTGTTGTTAAGTGTCAATCAAGTATTGAGACGTCAGATACACATCTCAACTAATGACTAGAAGTTGCTACTTGAGATGCGACTCAAATCTCATGACTTGAGTCCTTGAGTCCCCGTCTCTGCAGGTGCACCGCACCACCATCTTTTGGCCAGTACCAAACGACACTGCATGGTGACTGAGGCACATAGGTGTGACGTTTTGTTTTATTGCTTACTTACTGTGTGCATGATTGTATTTGTGTGATTGCCTTTGGCTGCCAAAACACAATGAATATCATGTTCTTGTCGTGAGTCAAAGCCACGACCTCTCAATCACAAGTCTGACGCCCATTTCACCAACACGCCACACACTTGAAAGGTAGGTATGTGTGTGCAGAAAACTGAAATTCGGTTCGGATTCGGTTTCGAAAAAAACTGAAATGTCCAAAAATCTGACATCCGTTCATTACGATAGAAGCTGCATGCAATCTGGCAATTCAAATAAGTGACTAAAAGTAACTTTACTTGCATTAAATGTGCCGATAAAAATGTTTTAAAATACGACCGAAACAGAGTTTAGCAGATAGATTTTATACGGCAATTATACTATTTACTTGTTGTCATTGTTGTGATGTCAAAGTCATGTCATCCACTGTCGCTGTAATATTTGTCGTAAATTAACTACTCAGCTATTACACGAGTAGTAAATAACTATAATATCCGAACCGAACCGTGTTTTTTTTAACCGAACCAAACCAAACTCATTCCGAACCAAATCAGTTTTTTTTCAAAAACTGAACCGAAATAAAAAAAAAATCTATTCCGGACATCCCTACTGAAAGGTGCAACTTTCAGTTTTACTCTGCCTTGGTTTGACGAAACCCATCTGCATAAGCTGCACCAGAGTTCTCAGCACAATGACTACTGGCAACTGACTAGTGACTACTTCAAATATGTCACGTACAAAGCTGCCTTACGACAAACTTAACACTGACTTGCTACACGGCAACCATCATTACTACTACAGTCTAATAAGAACAGTGACATGACGTGATGGTGAGACTGACCTTCCAGCAGCTCCAGACTAGCACCACCTCCAGTACTCACGTGGCTCACCTTGTCCTCCGTCTTATACTTGGCACAACACGTTGCAGTGTCACCACCACCTGCAACAAAATAGACAAACAAATTTGGCAAAATCTTCAAATTACAGATGCACCTGCCAGACGACATCACACACAGAGGCCACTTACTTAAAGTAACTTAGTGTACAAGCAGCAGTAGTAGTAGTAGTCGTGTATTTGTATAGCGCATCCCGCAGTGCCTCTAATGCGCTAATGGTCCCGTAGCGCTGCGAAGAGATGAGTCTTTAAAGCCAATCTTAAACTGTCAGTACTCCGAGCAGGGTCCCGGAGAAAGTCTGGAAGCGAGTTCCATTCCATCGGACCCGCGACGGAGAAAGCCCGACGACCAAACATGCTGCGACGGTGTCGTGGAACAATTAACTGGTGACGGTTGGCTGATCGAAGGCGTTGACGGCTGGAGACTTTGGATGTGCGCTTGCAGTAGTCCACTAGGTACTGAGGAGCCTTGTTCTGCAGACACTGGTGGACTATGACTCCAAGTTTATACTGGACACATTCAGCATTCAGTAGAGGGTGCTAGTTTTGACAACATGTAGTTTCGGCCTCAATTTCCCTTATTTGTATGGCTCTTACCATGCAGCAACATGACCCATCCAGTCATCTGGCCACACAGGACATGCACATGACTAACCGACCAACAATATCAACTGCACCGTATGTCGCGGTATCTGTGGACATGCATAGCAACATGCCATTGCCTAGAACAAACGTCCTATTATTTCTTCTTCTGCCAAATCTACTGCCGTAAACTCAAAAAATTTAAATGGTAACTGGCACTACTCACTCGTAAATCCACCGTCAGCTACTAATGTTATCAACAGCCTTCTCTCTTACTCAGTCTGCAGCCTCCTTTCTGCAAGTTTATCACTATTGTGCTCAAACTTGTAAACTTAAATTTAAACAGTTTTAACTAACATCACCTTACCCAGTTATGTTTAACCAGGCCTGCCCATCTTTGTTTATTAGTCATATAACTGACCACTCAAATAACAGTAACAATAGACTGCAGAGTTAAAAATCTATGATATGTAGAACAGGAAACCACTTACTCTACCAAGCAGCCAAGTGCCCGACACAATTTTACATTTATGAATTACTTGTTTACATTTGCTGGAAAATACAAAATAATGGTAAATCGGTTTAACTGTGGAGATTTAGTATCCAATGCAAAGTAAAAAATGGCACTAACTGTGCCACATATTACACTAATACTTGGCCAAAGTAAATTACTAATAACTGAACAATGCAGACCATAAATAAGTTCATTCTGTAGCAAGATCAATGAATCAAACTGATGGTTGGCAAAGTGAGAACGGCTTTCAAAATGTTGAACAGAGTATGGTCATCGAATATACAAGATAGGAATAAAAGTAAGGATTTTGAACTACAACATGAAACAAGTACTGCTGTACAAGGACTAACTGCGCAACCTAGAGAACATCAAAGCAACTGGTCAATAAAATTCAAGGATTTATAAACCGATGTTTCGGGAGAATCTCCAGAGTGAAGTGATCAAACAGAATGAAGAACGAGGATTGACAGACAGCAGCAGAACAGGAACTAGCTGACATTTTGCTAAAGAAAAAAAGATGGATATGCATAAGTCATATATTGAAAATATCAACTAACAGCATCACATGACAAGTTCTATACTGGAATGCACGGGACAAAGGAAGACAGAAAGACCAAGACATTCGTGCAGAAGCAGAGTTGAAAAGGAGATGAAGACGGCAGACCACACAAGGCAAGATAGAGAAAGAGGCTCAAGATCATGCACAAGCATAAGCTCGTTGGTAGCTTATGTTCCACTACAGGAGTGATAGAGGCATTAAGTTAAGTAAGTTAAGCTCAACTATTCAATTATTTAATAACATTTGTCATAACGAGAATCACGTACTGTACAGTCTCCTTCCTCCACCTTCAACAGCCTTACAAAACTACCATCTTCGACCGCGAGCTCACAGCCAACAACTACCGCAACATACTGGACATCTGACTGACTCCAATTTTATAACTCGCATGCTCTTTACTGATATCTACTAAGCCTGCGTACGACTCCACAGACGACGATGTAAAAATAACTGTACATAACAATTTGATTAATTACTACTAACTGCTACATATATAAATAATTCTGTCTTCCTTTCTTGCTTCTCTGTCTGTCTGCAGTTGCATTATGTCAACTTGTACATTAAACAATATGAACAAATGAATGAATGAACAAGTGTCATTAAATGCAACATCCTATCATTAACTCACCGATAATGGTAGTCGCTCCAGCTGCTGTAGCTTCTACTATCGCATCCATCATTGACTTTGTTCCTTTCGAAAAACTCTCAATTTCAAAAACACCAGGAGGCCTGTCAACAGGAACAATCGTACAGCACTGTAATGTATAATTTAAGAATAAAATACCTAAAGAACACTACCATAAACAGAGCTATTTTAGTTCTCCAATTAATTTTAGTTTTTATATTATTTCTAACTGTTAATTTTCATTTTTATGTTATTGTAGTTTTTTCTGCATACAGAATTTTAGTTTGTATTTAGTTCTTAGAAAATAATTTTTAGTTTTAGTACAAATTTAGTTCACTGTATTTAGCTAATTCTGTTGCTGTGTTGTAGTACTTACAAAGTTGTTATACACAAGTTTAATGACAAACTAGCAGAAGTAAAACCACGTGCCTCGTATAGACGGTTGTGCTAAACTGCACCAGTTTTCGACTGTTATGGCATGACTATTTGTGTTTTAACTGAGTCTGTTTGCTGGAAGTCTCGTTTAAGTTTGTACTGTCTTAAATAATTTTTACTTTCTTTCATTCAGCTTGCTAAAATTTTTATTTCGTTTAGTTTTTCTTTGACTTTAAAATTCTCGTGCTGGTAAAACGAGTGGTAATAATTTTCGTTTTTATTTTAGTTTTAGTTACGAAATAGCTCTGACTGTAACACAAATAACTCAGCTACTGCAGAGAAACTTGATGACAGCAATGTGACACACATGACAACAAAACAGTTTCAAATAAATACTACTAACAACGCAGCCTTGACTGTACACCTAACACATGGCAGGTCACATTCCATGTAGTTTATCTTTTTTTCAGTCCTAGTATTTTGATTTCTAAAGAACACTGTCATACACCACAAATGAACTAGACAAATGCCTCCACTAGGCCTCCAAATCTATCATGTAACCCTGACCTTTCACATCTCATAACCCCCAAAACTTCCATCTTTTCATGCCCTTGCCCCGCGGACAACTTGTGCCAATTAGCATCACAATCAGCTAATTCATTTTCTAAATATGTTGTTCACGAGTTAGCAACAAATGAACGAACTGGAAAACAAATGCTCCGCTCAAGAACAATGTCGCTGCCCATCAGTCTGGCATGGCAAAGGTATAAAAATGTCTTATGGCAAAATACATTACCATAGCTTAGTAATAACAGCTGGATTTCATCACATAATACAGTGAAATGTGACAGCTATGTGGTATATAAATTACGTGAAATATTGTTATATCATACATCCACAACGTTCATCCACAACTGACAATGCTCACCCGTTCCAGACAATCGTCTTTGCTCGCTTAACGGCAGCAGCAAAAGCTTCTGCAGTCTTCGGTCCAACATCCAGGCCCTACACAACATCACACACTCACCATAGAGCTGAAATATCTGACGTCACCTACATAAAGGTAAAGAAGATCACAACAAAGCGGACTGGCAAGAGATATGCGACAGTGGTTATATACTGACGTTCAGTGTATCACATCGGTTGGAACAGCATCAGTTCAGACCAATCAATAACAAACAATAATAAAACACTGTTAATCTGCCGACAGCCTTGTAAAAGAACATCAAGCTCAGGACAATCCAAGGAACATCTGTTAGTTCAACACAACTCTGACAGCAGTGACAGTAGAAAGAACAGATGACAGAGTCCGCAAATCCGGTAGCTGTTCCTAAACTTAACAATAATTAGTCGTAGCAAAACAAGTACAGCAAATAAATGACGTTCATAGCTAGAGTGTGTTGAACGTCAAGAAACATAACGCACCATAGCATCTGCTGGAATTCCACTTTCAACAGTGGCTGCACCGACAACTGCATCCTCCGCAAACTTACTGCCAGTCACGACATCCACTGGCAAGTGAATCTGAACGTTCTTCGCCTTGGCCTTGTCCATCACCTTCTGAACAATCTTGGAACCTCCTTCGTCAAACAACGACTTTCCGATCTGTAGCAAACAGTTGACATTGCACATGTAAAGGTAACCTCTACCACTTCTTGTTAGGCATCCACTGGCAAGATTACCAGTTCTATCTGTTTCACATCATTTAATTCTTTCATCCCAACAGCAGTGAAAATATAAAAATATTTTTATCGCATGCAATACTGCATACTGTATGTATGGACTACTATTACACAAGTTGGCTGGAGGCAGACTTCATTACTGCTCATCTCAAGATGGTCTATGTAAGTAGAACTACTTGACTGATGATAACAAAAGGTTGTATAAACGTCCATAGGCGATAGAAGCTTCTTGAAAGTTGTGTGTAAACCATCGTTCTTTTCTCACAAGTTTGCCGTGCTCTCGCGGGAACAAGTCGTTTAGTTAAGGATCGTACAAGACAATCAGGATCACTCCTCAACTAAACTCATCCAAGATGTGTTTTCAACACAGTACGACTGTCGAAAGTTTACAACACTCATCACTGGAGTTGTGTACATTTTACCATATTAATATGGCCACTTATTTCATTTCCGAGCGATCAAACGTGTACAGTACAGGCCAGACATACCCGCAGCACACAGAGGCAACAAAGCGGGCAGGCTTCTACTTACACAAATGTCACCAAGATAAGTAAGTTCTACCTCCATGTTGTGAAGTACTTTGAGGAACGTGAATGCCATTCCACCTCCTATAATCATTTCGTTTACTTTGTCCAGCAAATTCTCAATCAGCAGAATCTTGTCCTCTACCTTCGCGCTGACACGCCAAACACAGCAAACAGCATTCAAGAACAAGTCGTACTAGAAGAATGAAACTTCTAAGTTTAGCGCACCAACTTGACGTTCCACACTGATCTGCCAATCACGACCACAAGTCGAGAATTTTCAGCACCATAATATGTATTCCATCTCCAATAAATACAGAAATTCAAATGTCAATCCGTCGCATTTATACCCTACTAAAATCATAAATAACAAGAGGTCAAAGTAATTTGACAAAAATTGCCTCACGGAGGGAACATTCCGCGGTTAGGGGTCACCCCAGGGGGTCGAAAGTTGTACCATTGAATTCCTGGGATAGGGTTTCCTATTAGTGTTCCATAGTAACTATAGGCCTAGGATGCACCGTTTG
>Ga0209338_1000756_pt1 | contig 10139 bp, 7 predicted proteins | sample OlaalgELextract1_FD_187374 | JGI IMG/M metagenome (GOLD analysis project Ga0209338, IMG submission 187374) | Olavius algarvensis symbiont microbial communities from Tuscany, Italy - Type A ELBA extract 1 (SPAdes) (version 2) | ecosystem: Host-associated > Annelida > Digestive system >... | reverse complement strand
CCCTTTTATTTTTGGAATAACTCAGTCAAAAATTAACGATTTCAATAATTTTTGGTACACAGACACCTGATGAAAATTGACTCTATCTGACTACAAATTTACCCACTTCACCTTAAAAATATCACCGCACTACCTAGTGAAATGCAAAAATGTCAATTTGCGACACCAGCTGGTTGAGATATGGCACGAGGTCTAGCAGAGCATGGTGGATCATTGACCAGTGGCAAACAAGACTCGTAACTTGTGTTCAGGCAGACAGTGGTCATTTTCAACAGCGCATGTGATGTTGTCTGTTGGACCATTTTCCACACCATTCAACAACTGGTTCTTTTCAGAGCCACCCAACAACCGGCTCTTTTCAGAGCCACCCACTAGAAAACAGTAGACTAAAACAGTATAAACTTTGATTATAAAAATAACACAGAAAGAAAATGTTGTAAAGAAAACAGCAGATCTGTTAACTTTCCAGTTTTTGTTTGATGCTTTTACTTCTTTATTAAAACATTTTTATCATATTTCTGTAACAAGCTGATAACAATAATAGTTCTGAATTTCACAAGGTAGTGTAGCGACACTTTTCAGGCACAGTGGGAAAATTTATAGCTGACTAATTGCAAGTTTCCTCAGGATTCTAATTTTTGACTGAGTTATTCAAAAAATGAAAAGGCAGATGTTTTTTTGGGGGACACATTGTAAATTGATCATGTGTAAACTCCCCAGCCGCAGTCCCCAAACTTCGTTGGCGTCATCGTCGTTTTCGAAACGCAATTCGAGATTGCATAGGCAGACGTAATAAATTGAACTAACTGCTGGGTAATAATAAATAATGTGAAGATAAATATTTGACACATGACTGAGCAGCATTTAGGTTAAATCGCTTTGATTGCTTATGGTGAACGGCATATGATTGGTAAGAAGATAACTATTCCAGGGACGTTGCTAGAATTTTGGATCCGAGGGGGCTGAAGCCCTCCCCAAAGCGAGGCTAATGACAGAGATGTTGTGATCGAGGATTACATCCTTTCTGGATAACTTTGGAATTTTTGCAGTAAAAATAGAAATTGTAAGTTCTGGTGCATTATGACGCATGTTCGAAGGTCATAAACCTTTATCTGACCCAAAATTCATTATGGGCTCAACTTTATTTTGAGGTAGATTTATCTATGGGGTCCATAGCCAATTAATAGACACATCCTGCTTTGGGGACCATCGTCTGACCGATGTAAACCTGGAAAGTGACTGTACAATGGTTGTGTTTTGTGTGCTATTAGTTCTGCTGATAATGTGAGCTATATTTAATAAGACATACCCAGATTTTTCCACATTATATGCTTACGATGCATTATTTGCTTACAGTGCTGTTGTGTTTGTTGCATAGCAATTAATCACAAACGAACATGTTCAAGAAATGGTTCGAAACACAATATTGGAAGAAGAAGGCAGTGTACAGTCAAAACTTAAAGAAGCTATTTTTGAACCAAAAATGACCAGATCAAAGTTGAAAGAGGTTTTGGGAAAGGGACAGATGCCGGTAAGTGTACGTTTTATTATTATGTGCGGCAAATATGTTGTTGTTGGTTTAAGATTTTGCATATTATACTGTAGCATATCAATGTTATGTTGTTTGTGAACATGTTAATCATTGTTCTTTGTTTAATTTAGTTGAGCATGTATGTCAGACTGTGGCCATAGTGAATGACATGAATCAGGCAACGTAGCTTTTGAACTGAATTCTAGAACTGACTGATATGAGCATAATGATGTAGGCTGAAAACTGATGATGAGCGTTTGATGTCGGATGATTTGGTTTCGGTGGGTCATCTTGTTTTTATTCAATGTCGCTATATTTTAACAAGCCACTAGGTGACCAGGTTACTGCAAACACCATTGTTGTCTGTTCTGTGTCTGGATAGCTAGTGGCGCCATCTTGCAACTGTTAGAGTAACTTAAAGCAATACCCGTCCCATATACCCCCGTGGCAAACCTATTTCCTCCAACACTTTTGATGTGATAGCAAAAAATTTCTTGACAATGAGTCACTTTATCTTTCGCTGAGACCAAAGTCTGAGACCTTGGTCTGAGACCAAAAAACGGTCTAAGACCTAATTAATGCAAAAACTGAAGTGACATTAAGTTTTGTTCTTAGACTAAAGTCTCAGACCAAACTTCGGGCTTAGACCAAAGTTTAAGACCAAAGTTTGGTCTCAGAGCGAACTTAATCTCAACAGTTTGGTCTTAGACCAATCGATTGCAATGCGTTTAGATATGCAAACAGCATTAATCCCTTAGAGCTAAGACTTTAGTCTTAGACCAAACCACTTTATGTTCCATTAAACATAGGCCTAAACAAACATACGGCGATGAATCCAATGGGAATTGGTATTGTTTACAGCCGGCGTTGCCTGCCAGGGCCGAATGTCAGTACGATATCCTGCCAGAGCGTGGAAAATTTGGAAGGGCATACGAGTTTGACAGAAATGACTTAAGTGACCGTTATTTGCAGAAATTTGGGAGTAGCGTCCTATCTATGGTGAGTCACCATGGTAATGACCATAGATAGCACACTGATGGCAAGGCTGTGCAAGCATTGGAATTTGAAGAATAGAGAAAATGCCGGCGGCTGGCGGATGACCGATGCATAGCTAATGGAATGCGCCATTAGTCTATGACCAAAACTTTAGTCTTAGACTTTAGTCTCAGACCAAACTATAATCTGAACTCGGTCTAAAACCAGGTTTTAGCCGTTCAGATTTAAGTTTGCTCTCAGACTTGGTCTCAGTGAAAGATAAAGTGACCCAATGTATTCATCATAGTGGATGCACAAATGCTCCTCACAGATTTACTGTATGTGCTTTCATTTGCAACTGCAAGCAACAGTAAATTAGTGAATAGGCCCAAAATGACCAGTTTTTGTTAAATTCAGTAGGAACCAGGTAGGTTAGGTGGAACATTTTACATTCTGCATAACTGGACCATAATACTGATAAACACTCCAAGGTTTATTGAAATTGGACAGTACCTTCTAGCCAAAGTTGTGTTCACACATACTGACAGACAGACACACGACAGACAATAAGGGTACATGCAGTAAAAACCAACAAAGATGATTTTTGTGCATGTAATCTGGTTTAGTTACCTTCTAGCTGGTCTGCGTCGCCGGCCCGGTCTTCGACTAAAACTGAACCAGGTTTTCTCGACCTGAGTTTTCCCGATGATGACGACGATGAAGAATATCATCCAAACCTTGAAGAGGAACTGGAGGTAAGGGGGATTTATTTTGTAATATTTTTAATATAATATCATCAGAGTGTTAAAATGAACGGCAAGTGGTAGAATGAACTGACCGCCATGACTGCATTCATAAGCATGGTTTCAACTGCTTTATGAGGCATTTCGAGAAGACAGATGTTTCACTTTTATAGTGTTTTGCTGGTGAAATGGGATTCTCTTGTAAGTAAGTAAGTAAGAGTATTTATATCCGGTGCCTAAAAGCAAGAGTCACTAGTCCTTGACAAACAAAAACGTTTTCAACTGTCTTCTGAATTGGCAGAGACTCAGACGACCGCAGCGAAGCAGGCAGCTTGTTCCAAAGCTGCGTTGCGGCGACATCGAACGACCTGTCGCCCAGAGGAGTTCTGGACCATGATATGATGCATGTGATGGCTTCATACGAGCGGAGATGGCGACTGGCCTGAAGATAATCACTGCCTGAAAGCACTCTGAGAGTTTAAATGTCTGCCAAGAACTGTTTTATTTAGCTGTGTTAAACTGTATCACAGTATTGAAATCGGTTCATCACTAAAGCTGTTAGTCAGCGTTATTGTGCTGACGTAGTCAACTGTAGTGAAGTAGCACTACATTTTTTCATGTTGCACGTAAGTGAAGAAAAAGTCCATGTGTCCAGATCCAGATCACTCCCCAACGTCGATTTAGTTGTGTCTTGTCCCAAAGCCAGTTGCTGACAAAATTTTCATGAAAATTCATTCACAACTAGTAATCGTGATTACAGATGGCCAGATAAACTTAACCCTTTAGACTCCAAAGGCAATTATAGTGGTACATCGAATAATACAAAGTTTGTACACTGGTCATTGATGGGTGGGCTGTTAGATTTGGTACAGAGAGGAGGAGCCTGTGCGGGCTGTGGCCAACGTCTAGGCCCCTTCTCGCTGTACCAAATGTAACAGCCCACCCATCAATAGCCAGTGTACCAATCACTGTATTGCTATATGATGGTCTGTTGCTCTGCGGTTTTAATGTGGCGATTAAAGGGTTAAAGAAAAACGTAACGTTGTTGGAGGAGGTAAACGTTGTGATTCACAAAGTCATTTGTAATGGTCAAATGATGCTGTGTTACTGACGATGTGTGTAGCACTGGAGCGATGACGACAGTATCTTGTCGTCACAGTTGAGTGACTTTGACTCGCCGTGCCCTGTTGCAGTAACTCCACGTAGTAGTCGTGTGCGTTCAGCATCTGAAACTGAGTCGACTGATAACTTGAATAGCACTCCTGTTGCTTCGGCAGCAAGTTCTCCTATACATACAGTATGTCCCAGTTTCATACTATGTTGCTCTTGTGACAGGTGTTTTATGCAAATAAATGAGATTGTAAGTCTGAACGTTTGTATTAGCTGTGCAACATGTACCACTGTATGTGAACCGTAAGTGAGCACTGAATCATTGAAAACACGCATCTACAGGTGGTGGATTATTATAAGGACGTGGATTGCTTTCCAGGTTAGTCTGAGTTCCCAGGTTTAGTTGCGGAGCAAATTTCTGCAAGTGACATAACGTTTTTGTTGTCTGTCTTATATCACCAAAGTGTCCGAGCAACAAAACTTTTTGTAGCGTAACTGGCTTTCTGTTATGTCAGGCTTACAAACTCATTTATAACCATAAAACATAAACTCATTATGTTCATTACGTCAAGTTTCACATAATTCTTTCTACATTAATCAGCACTCTGTCGTGTTCTTCATATATGATATATGTAACTGGTGACACTTTGTCAAGTACTCTAAACTGGAGTGATTTCATAGGTGCTTTCATTTGCAACTGCAAGCTGCAGTAATCTGGCCAGGATGCACAGGACAAGGGTAGTAGCTCTCAGTCACAAAGTCACCAAAAAGTACCTGCACAAAGGTGAGTTAGACTGTAACTGAAACAGGCAGCTAAAACAGAAGCAAAGTGCAGTGATAGAGTTAAGGTTAGAAGAAGGCTCAATACCCTTTGCGATGGTACACTGGAACCAAGACAAGTCATATCCACACCACTGATATGGAATGAGGTTTACACATGTGTACTGCTGTATATTGTTAGTTGCACGTTTGCACAGTGTCGATTTGTTTCTTTGTTATACCTTGCATCTGAGATGTTCCTATTGATGATGTAGTTGGCAACGTCGATGGGTCCACCATCAGTTCCACCACTGAGACGATGTCTGATTTCTGCTGGCGCAGCTGATCGCACAAATGTATGTATGACTGTCATTGCACAATGTAGTTTCTTGTTCGTTGCATTCCAATCACTCATGTGATTGCCATCACCGTGATCGCTTACATGCCCAGTAAGTCAGAATATTGTGATTTGCCATTATGATAGCTTGAAAGGATTGACTAACTTTACAGTATTCTCCTCGGTTGGTTGTCTGAAGATATTAAGTTTTAGAACCTCCGGCAATATGATTAATAAAATGGCTGCAAAGAAACAGAAAGCCCGAAGTAAAAGATGAGAGTTTTGCTCTGCAAAAAGTGACATGGCTTGCATTGCAGGACAGTCCAGCCAAAGAATGTATCGCAGAATCTTAGTATTGTAGCATACGTGGCTTTCTTAATTGAATATGCAACACACTTTTGTGGCCATTTCTCAAAAAGTACTGCAGTGTTGAAAGTGGCTAACGATGGTATGTAACGATGGTATCAGTGCAATATACAGCATGACCACTTGTCTGGAAAACCTGGAAATGTCAGGGAATTTGACGACTGTCAGGGAAATGTCAAGGATTTTACTAAAAGTCAGGGAAAAAATCTTGTCAGGGAAAAGTGGCCTAAAACTGTATATTGTAAGCTGCATATTTGCGTCCACACATGTATTTAATAGGAGTCTATTCTGTGTTAAACATTAAATATATGGTTTCAGATCATGCAATGTTGCATTCCTACCCCCACCACTAGCAGTAACACTCATAGTACGGGCATGATATGAGTAACACTTAACATGCCGAGTGCCACGGAGGAATGCCGTGAACCGTCAGGGAATTGTCAGGGACTTTTACATTGTCTAGGAGTGGTTACCCTGAATATACGGTGATGATAAACAGCCGTTGGTGGTGATAATGTCATCAGCAACAGCATTGACACTCACAGCAGTAATATCAATTACAAAAAAATATTTGCAGAGTACAACTTTGCTAAGGTGATAAGTGTGGACTGCCATCTGTGCTGTTGTGTATTGACTGGAATTGTCAGACGGGAAAGACGGATGATGATGGCATTATTGCTCGGCGGACGCGTTCCAAGCTGTCGTTGAATGACACTCCTCTAGATGCAATTGAGGCAAGCTTTGTAGCTCCAGACATCACGCCTGACCTCTACGATGAAGCCACACTGTTCGGTGATGATGCGGAATGGCAGACATTTCTTGCCAAGCTCATGAAAACTGAAGGTACATCGTGTTCACTGGTTTGGATTTTTGTTTCGTTGTTTTTTCAGACTCTGGTAGGATGCTGGATTAGCAAATTGTTAGATAAATCAAGCCAACTTTTCTAATGTTTAAAACTGTTTTAGTTGCATGGTGATGTAGTGGTTAGAACATTGGACTCGTGATTGAGAGGTCGTTACATACTAGCGGCTTTAAATTTCCAGTGATGTTATTATCAGAGCTGCCATCACCATCGTGATGTCTTGTGATCATCGTTACACATTGCTATCATAATTTTTACCAATTACGGTACCATTTCGATGTTCTGGATCAACCTTTTGACAAATGCTTTTGGTCATTACTTCACTAACCCCCCTTATCTCCACTTGGCCACATCTGAGATGTGATGTTGGTCTGGAGGAAGGGGAGTTCTTAAGGTTAGTCAAATGTATTCGGCTTTGATCTTACTTGGTTTAGCTCTGTCTTCCGAGTGCCTCATGCTGACATCCTTCTCTACCTTATAATGAGCTGAGCCTGGTGGGATTGGCCCTTGACCTGGTTGACTAACCATCATTCTCCATACTGTGACAGTGTTGGTTGGGTTATTTGACCAGTAAAATCGGCTCCGAAATGGCCTATAATGTGTCGAGTGAGACGTTAAACCCTATTATACTTGTACCATAACTAGTAAAGCTGTAGCTTCAGAGATGCTAAACGTGTAGCTCTGCTGTTGCAGAGAGGCCATGCGATGCTTTGTGTCTGTCAGTAGTTAACCTCCAGAAAATAATAACTCCTGCGGATTCTTTTATTATTGTTACTTGGGCTTCAGATTTACCACTGCGTAACATTGTCTTCGGCATAATGTTGAGGCTTCTTGTCATACACTTCGTCATTGTTTCCCACCATCAATAAACTCGGCCGCTCACCAGAAACTAGTGTTATAAACTCGCCGTGGTTTGTCACTGCTAAGTGTATTGCACTTGCCACTGGAATGCTTCACAGCACGCAGTGAAGCTAGATATTGGCTCATAATGCGATTTTTGCCTACCCCACCTGCATTAAATGTCCCCGTTAGGGGGGTTTCCATTGGAATATTGCCATGGCATTAGGTACGGAAAAACTAGAATAGTGTGGCTACCCGATAGTGAAAAAATTTGGAAGATATGTTAATTTGTTTTGACAGAATGTACGAACGTGACGGACACAGACGCACACACACACCACATGACTGTATAGGCCGTGCTTGCATAGGATCGCTCGGCAAAAATTATTGTAGACTTCAATGCCGGTGACAGCTAATAGCAGCATCACATTGGTATGTGTTCAGATATGGAGGTGGGTGAAGAGGATGACGTCAGTGACCCAGAGTACAACATCATGCAGGAGGATGCCGACGATGATGACGATGAAGAGATACGTAATGACAAAGCCACCAGGGTCTCAAGTATGCTACTACTTTCAGTTTCTGTTTTAACCAGCATACATTTTCTGAATTCTCCAGGTTTGGCAATTGCTGGAGCAGTATTTTATGCAGTTTGGATGTCTTTGTTGTCGACAACAAACACCACACTGATTTATATTAGAATTTGGTATAATTTATTTTGGTTATATTTAAAAAAAAATAAAACATTGTAAAACTAACTTTGCTTTTTGTTTTGAACAAGTGGACATCCAGAAAATCATGGATTTTATCAAAGATGTTTAATTTTATGATCGTTTGTAGTTTGTTGTTTATGTTTTATCTTGATTTGATTTTAAGCCACCTGCTGTTTTATGTTTTTGTTTTTTTGTGTTGTTTTTGAAGTTTATAATTTTTTTTCATGTAACTCAGATTACTGATTTTAAACGATTAGTGGAACTTAATGGTTTTTATGTGCAAATTGTGCCATTAAGAAAATGCTGATGCATTTATTGTTGATGTCGTTTAGTGTTTATTTGTTTAATCATTGTTGTGATATTCTGCTGAGTGACTACACTTCTGAAATGGCGTTATTACTGTCAGATTAGAGCAGTCTCATTTTAAGTTGTACAGACAGAAACCCAATGGCCGTTGTTATCATCTTCAAGCACATTGTTTCGCTGATTGCAGAGAAGGAGCTAAATGAGTTGCTGAAAGAGGTTTTTGATGGCTACGAAAGTGACACGTCAGAAACACTAGCAACGGCAGATGCCGTCGTCGAAGCTGGTAACGGTAACGTGGAGCTTCCAGCTGCTGATGATGTTGATGATACACCAACTAGCAGAACAAGCAGAGATGTAACACCAAGAAAGTTGCGGAGTGCTGATCGCAGAAAAGATGATGATGGTGGTGATGGTGACGACAATGCAGAGACTCCCCATTCGTCTCATCTGGATGCAGAAAACGATGCATTTCATTATCCAGGGCACATTCCACCACTTAAGTACATATTCGTCTGACCGACATTTTACTACTTGTTATCTTGTAATTTATCATTCGTGCTTGTTGCAATCGTTTCTTATGAAATTATAGTGCTATAATAATTTGAATATCAATTTACTAAAATGCTAGGGACATTCCAATTTATCAGTGTATACAAACAGTCTACAGGGTGCCGAAAAATAAAAGACCCCACTGTGCAAAATGTATTATTGTCCCGGTGGTTCTGAATTTTCCTGCCAAATTTTTAGGCACTGTTTCTGGAAAAATTTACCGTCTGCAAAACTAGTTTTACTTCATTTACTTCAGTACTTCTGAAATAATAAAGGACTGAACATGTGGTGCAAATATTTCAACTGAACATTACCGTAAAATTAATAAACAGTTATTTAATTACCAAATTTTCGAGCATCTTTTTGCTTTCATGTTGCAAAAACACTAAACATAAGTCAAATCGAACAGCAAATGCTCAAAATGTCTCCCATCTTTAATCGCGTTAATTGTGTGATTAATTTTTTTTAATTTCATGTTAATCACAGTTTTAACACACATTTTGTTACATTTTTTCAATTTGTTTATTTTCCATTTTGCAGGTAGACGTTGTCGGCCCATTGCTGTTGAACGCTAGTATACTTTTAGTACTGACGACTGATTAGTGATTACAGTGACTTAACATATTGTATGCGCAGCTGACGCACGATCTATTTGCGATAGCTAAGTTTTTGTTTGAAATCGCAGTTAACACATTCGTTAATGCGTTAATTTTTATCGCGCGTCAGCATATGATATTGATATAGGAATTCTGTTTGTCTGTCTGTCTGTAGCGTTCAGGTATTGGATGAAAACGGCTTAACATGTTGTCATAGTTTTTTCAACATATGGTAGCCCAATCATTCTAGTTTTATCAGCATCACACATCTTCACGAAATTCCGATGGGGTCACCCCCTGCGGGGGCGCTAAATACAGGTGGGGTATAAAAATTTCCTGATTTACGACCAATAAGTCACTATATCTCGCGAATGATACAAGATAGCACCATAGTTACTATGGAAGGTGAATAGAAACTTGTATGCGATCTATCAAATGGTGCCATTTCCAAT
>Ga0209338_1000755_pt1 | contig 10140 bp, 7 predicted proteins | sample OlaalgELextract1_FD_187374 | JGI IMG/M metagenome (GOLD analysis project Ga0209338, IMG submission 187374) | Olavius algarvensis symbiont microbial communities from Tuscany, Italy - Type A ELBA extract 1 (SPAdes) (version 2) | ecosystem: Host-associated > Annelida > Digestive system >... | reverse complement strand
TGCCCTGGGGATGCTGGGATCGACAGCTAGTGTTTGCCGTCGTTATGGTGACAATGACGCTTTTCCGCAAAAGGAAAATAACCAATTTTTCACGTTAAACAATATGTTCTGTAAAATACCTCGTCTAGCAGCTTGGTAACGGCAAACTTGGATAGTCTGAACCGCTGTCGGAACTTCACATCGTCATACTCGTCGAACGGATTTCTTCTGTCCAACACGACTCGTTCACTTCGCTCAAATTCATCACTATAGCTTTGAAAAATTAAAAAGCTTTGCAAGTCCGCCATGTTGATTGGCAATTAACCAGTTGATTGGCGAATAATGGGCAATCAAGTTGACGGGTGATTTGATCGATGATCAAGCGTTAATTGGCGATGGAAAAACGACACTCACTTGATCGGCGATATCTTCCAATTTTGATCGGCGATCAAGCTGATTGGAGTTTGATTGGCGGTGGAAAAACCGGACCTTAGTCTCTGGAACAGCTTAAATAACTTAATAAGCCAAATTTAATCAGCCAAATGACGTGCCAGACATTCAGAAGTAAAACGACTGCCACTAATTCACCATGTATCTACAGTGTGTATTTGAAAACCTATTTAATACGCATTTCAACATATCATGTCCGAAACATAAACAAATAAATGGTGTAAGGAATTGCATAAACAAGGTATGATTCATACAGCACCTGCAGACTAGAGATGTGTTGTGAAAAATTTTGCAAATTTCTTACATTTCAAATTTACACTTAAATGACAGCAGCAGCGGAGCTTTCTAGGCCAACAGGCGTCCCTCTAGTTTATTTAGTTTAATTTGCTTGCAGTTGTTGTGGTTGTGGATGTTGTTCTTGTTGTTGTTGTGGTTGTTTTTGTGATGTGTTGTTAAAAATACAGATTGTAGTAGAACATGTTTCTTCGTTGTTTGGATATTTGTTGTAACTTTTAGTGTTTGTAACTTCAGAGACACACAACTAATGTGCCGCAGGGATGATATAAACTGTTCACTTTGTTAGACTCCAACCATTGAAATGTTTGTTTGTATGTTGTATTTCTTAGTTTACATTTGCTTACATATTTAAATGTTCAAGAACGAGTGTTCTGTGTTGTGGCAGAATCGCCGTGAGCAGGTGCTGGCACAGTCCGAGAGCAGTATGTACCGCAAGTACTGGAGGGCAATTATGAAGAATGACTTGAAGCTGGATGAAGCCTCTCGGCAGAAGGTCCAGCTGGAGAGAACTTTCTTGGCCCAACACATACAGAAATACTTTCACGTTCTCGATTCTATTTCAGAGAAAGGTAGTCTGTGCTATAGAAATTATATACAGTTTGTAATAGGTATATAGTCTAGTAATCTAGATGCATTGATAGGTAGTGCTTTTCTGTTGCTGGAAAGATTTGTATGTTGGTTTGGCATCAGGAACAGCTTCTGGCCTGTACAAGTCCCGCTTGCTCCAGCAGTGTCAAAATGTTTCCTTGGAGACGTGGCATAACCTGTGTGATGTGATGTCAGGTCGCTATCAGTTATCAGTGGTATCAGTGTGAAGTGTAATGTGAGGAACAGTGTGAAGTTCAGATAGTCTAGTGTAATGTTTGGCTTGGGATGCTGGACCAGTGACCTCACCGGCCACTGGTCCAGCACAGAGGTTGTACTGAGAGGTCCTAGCCTCTGCCAGTTAGCGGCCAAGGCCAGAGGACGCCATGAGAACTAAAGACAATAGCGAATAAGGAAATTTAATACACTCAGCTCAAGTTTAATATCGCAACACAAACCTGCATCAACATTTTTACCACACAAAACAAAACTACACTACATCAAAAGACGGACAGTTAGGACTCTAATTCATGTCATGTTGCTCAAAAAGTCATGCCTTGAGACCAGCCTTGAACAGTGACCTACTAATAAAGGAAGTGAGGTAAAGGAAGTGAATTTATATAGCGCCTCTATTGTAGTACCTCACACTCAAGGCGGTCAGGTATGGATCACACAGTGTTACCTGCAAATTACACTCTACCTCGTAAGCGTTCACCAGATGGCGCCTCCCCAGACTGAGGTTGCAGACATCTAACTGCAGCCTACTACTCATTTATCTACCCCCGAAAGGATGAAAGGCGGAGTTGGCTTGGTTGGCTGACCTACAGCGGACAGTTTACCCACATAAGTGGTCACCTGTCTGCTGCAGGTCGAGCGCAGGACAGCGAAAGTTTGGCGGTCAAAGACCGACATTCTACCACTGTGCCATGCAACCAACCAATGTCACTGTTTCTCCAATCCTGTCCTCAAGTTACTGGCTGGCCTTCTAGTGGGCAATATTACAGGAATGGTACACTGAAGGTGAGCAGATAAATAGTGAACCCAGCCACTGAGATTTTTTGCTGGAAGCCCTTTCCTGTCATAACCCTCTCAGTTAACTCTGGCTTGGGACCAGCAGTCCAGCACCAGAGTATACTGGCTGTATACCCGATGGCTTCGTTGTAATATTATTTGTGATTTTGTGTGAAGGGTGTATTGTACTTGATAATGAACCTTTTCTACAATCTTGGGACTGTAAGTGGTAATTACAAAGATTTGTTGATTGAACAAAAGCAAAGAGTCGTAGTATTAACGAGCATTTGTTTCATTAATGCATGACACGCCGCATTGTCTCCCAGTGCCTCAATGCAAGACAAGTGCAGAGTATCAATCATCGAATGTTTTGCTATACAAATAACGCTGTTAATGCAATGTAAAAAAGAACGGACTAGGGTGACGTAAAGTTGGAAGACTGCAAAGTCACCTAACATAGTCAAAAACATATACGTATAAACAACAAATCGTCAACATCTGCATCATAAAATAGTAACTTTATTCATTGAAAAAAATTTGTTGTGGTTTTTATTTATCATTAAGAAAATTTTTGTCAGTTGCAAGATATTCATACTGCCACTCATGTTACTACCATGGCCGATTTTGTTGGAATATAAGGAATGGTGACTGCTGGTTAAGTTGAAGATTTTGTGGACATTTTGCAGGTAAAGTCAGTGAAGACAAAATTCGTTATTGTGAGCGTTTCGTCGAGATGTTGATTGATCTTGAATCACAGTTGCTGACTCGTCGATTCTTCAACACAGTGCTTGACGACAGTCACGTCCTCGTCCGGTCTCGACTCTCGGCACTCTCTCGTCGACAAGATGACGACGGTCATGATGGCCGTACTGGCAGGTTGTTTCGACAGCTGCTTGACGTTTTGGCGTTTTATGCAACGTTTGAGATCAACGAGGAGAGTGGCGAGGCACGGACTGACAGTGAAATGACTGCCATTCATTACGATCAGATCACATCTCTCCAGGTCTGAACTGTTTCACACATATCAGCAAATGTCTTAAACTCATTGTTATTGCCTCCTTTTACAGTTATCAATCTAAGAATAGATCAAAATGTCGGAGCACTCATTAATGAAGTTCTCAAAGGTGCCTGTTAGTGTTACGAGTGTGTGCTACTGATTAGTTTTATTGTTTTTACAGCCGTCGAGTCAGATCCCTGAACTATCACATAGTGTAAATAGATTCTGCAAAATGTCCTCTGTTTACTCACAGATCGCGCACTTTACAGACAGACAGACAGATGGACAGACAGACAGACAGATGGAAAATTAATCTCACTAATCTCAACAAGCCAGTGCCTTGAAAACAGCCTTGAACTGCGATCTACTAATGTCAGTGTCAGTGTCCCTCAGTTCAGATGGAAGATCATTCCACACAGTTGGCAGAGATGAGCGGAAACTACACGGTTCGTAATGCTAAGTACATGTCTTTGGCACGATCACATTGCTGGGCTCTGCAGACTACAGTTAAGCATCAGCTCCGACAGAGTGAAAAGGGACAAGGATATCGTTCAAGTATTCTGGTACTTGTCTTTGCATACAGTCAAACACCATGGCACTCAGTTACTCTTGCTTTTAGGCGCCAGATATAAATACTCTTACTTACTTACTTACTTACTTACTTACTTAAAGACTGTAAACTGAGGCACTGGGAGGTATCACGTGTTGTTGCCGTGATATGTTATATAGCACGCAAACTGATTGTAGGGATGAAGCCGATATTATGGCAGTAGGATATTTGCCAGTTGCAGTTTCAGCGCATTAGAGGTTTCATGACGATTTACTATATAAATTGACTTTTTACTTACTTACTTTCAGGCTAACATGTATGCATTATGATGTTGGTAACTTGTAATTTAACAACAAATTTATTTTACAGCCATTTCTCCGGGATAACCCCCGTGAGACGGCATCAGAACAGTCAGCTGTTCTGGCTTTTCACGTAGCCCAGGAGGTACTGTCTTCAAGTGCGCTAGCTGGCATGTCGGCAGACTGAGGCACTGAGGCCTTGCAGGAATTTACAGGAATGACACACTGAAGGTGAGCAGATAAACTGTGACCCCCGTGAGATTTTATGCTGGATACTCTTCCTGTCACAACCCTCTCAATTAACTCTGGCTTGGGACTAGCACCAGAGTACACTGGCTATGTACCCCCTTTCCCAGTGGTTTGGTTGTAATTTTAGTTGTGATTTTATATCATATGTGTATTGGCACTGTATTGCACTTTATAATGAATTTCTTCTTCAGTCCTGGGCTGCAGATAAAATGACAGTGATAAAGACAGTGAGTCTTACTGTCAGCTGCGAGGAACTTTAAATACGTGTCGTCATGTCTGTGCGTAGAAAGCTGTGTTCAAGCATTTTCCTGAACTGCAGAAGTTTGCGTTGACGAACGTGGCAAGCATCGACACGCGAGAGTCATTGCTGAAGCACTTCAAGCCGCTGACGTAAGACAGCATTTTTCTTTACATCTGACGTCCTTGCATCTTTGAAGTGATGGCGCAACAGCAGTTGCAAATTAACAGTGTTTGTTTCTATTGCTAGTTGTTTTTGTTTTCATCGTCAGTGTTTTATCTTATGCATAATACTTTATGTCTTAAGTGCCCATCAGTTCAGATCAGAGTAGTATTAATTTTGTAGTTATAATTACAAATTGAAATAAGTTTAAAAAATGTCAATTAAATTAATTTTTAGCTCTGCAGTTGCTTGCAGCCAGCAGAGCTTAGAGTATAGTATGGCTGTCTGGATGGATGGATGGATGGATGGATGTCTGTGTCGTCAACTTTTTTCACATCGCCACTCTTCCTCTTACGGTTTTTGTCGCATTCTCGCTAAACTTGGCACACATATCTATGTGCCTGTAATGTATGCACAAAATTGTGGAACAGGATTGCAAAATTTTGATTTTAAAATTTGTGGCAAGTTTTTGAAATTTTAGAGCAGCAGCAGCCAACAGGCCTCACTAATTTTATTATTAATTTTGGTTGTCATCGCTACTGTTAGCAAATGCTTCTGTGTTTGTCTGTCATGAGAGTAGCTATTGGATTCTCAGTTTTGTAGTGTTTCAAGTGATGTTAGTTTTAGTAATATAGCTGAACTGAAGATGTCCACAGTAGTATGTACTAGAGGTCTGTATGCCGGAGGCTTGAGGGTTGGCGGCAGCGTTTGGCTGTCTTATAATCGGCAGTGGCAGCACGCCACCCCATTATTATTGGCGATGGCGGCACGACTTTGTTGTCGGCATCGGCAGCGTGAGAGCACTAAAACAGCCATAGATCCCTTAAATTCACAGGATGTAGGTGCTGATGCTTGGGTCTGCGAGTGTGGGTCCATTGAATTTTTTGCGAAAAATTGATACAATGTCATTATTCCGCCACAGGTAGCCCGATTGCGATGAAATTTGGCAGGTTGATGCAGAATAACATTCCGATTATGAAGATGTGGTCGAAATCGAAGCCAGAAGTAGAATTCCAATATGACGGGCGTTAGTTTTTCCAAACCGGAAGTAGTTATATCTCAGCTGTAGATTGAGATATGTCGTTGAAATTTGGTTTGCAGATAGTTTTTGACCTTTCAAAGACAATGATGTTACTCAATCTGAAACCAGGAAGTAGTATTTCGCCACCACTGCAACTGCGACGAGTTCAAGAACGACAGAAACAGTCATATTACCGTAATTGGCATGTTATTCTGCATCAGCCTGTCAAATTACATTATAACCAGGCCACCCACAGCGGAGTAATGACCTCTTATCGAGTTTTAAGATGGCAGTGGAATTTGAGGGGTCTATAGAAACAGCGCAGACACAGGTGATGACTGGTTTGTGGCAACTAAATAGGTATGGTGTAGCTTGATAACATTAGCAGGTCACACCACTCATGTGTGCTTAGCTTTCTATAGGTATCCATTAAGTTTGCTTGCTAGCTGAATTTACATAATTTGGGGTGATTGCAGCGTGCATTTAATATACCGGTACTTCACGAATTTATGAGCTGTTTAGTTTAGTAGGCGTTATGTATTTTGTTTAAGTACGTAAGCAACATGCATTTAATGTAAAAGTAAGTCAGTTCATTGCTTGACATCTTCGTAATCTATCGGTGTTTACATCAGATATTGAAATTATCAACTGCTTTTCAAAAATTTCAGAAAGCTATACAACAGGTAACGAAAAATGGTGTCGGCAAGACGCCGTCATACAGTCATTGGAGGCACGCTGATCCATCGTGATTGATGGCGGTGGTGTTAGCAAAAGCTCGGCAGTGCAGCAGCGCGGCACACACGTTCAGTATGTCCACAGTGAGTGGCTGTAAATTATCACGAGCTGTGTTGTGTGTGTAGCAATCGTAAGCTGCATGAGATTGCTGCGTATCTGAATCTTGTCACACCGCCGACTGACGATGTGGAGGATGCCTACAGTTCTGAGTTTCTGCTTGAACTCCTGGTAATCTGCTGTCAAAGTCTCTGGTTGTTGTCAGTTGTCTGTTGGGTTCAGTTGCTTCTGTTGCTGTTTTGTCATGGTTTTTTGTTATCCGTGGTATTTGCTGTATAAACTTTGTTTTATTTCCTGTGTGTTCGTGAGACTGCAAACCACAAATGTGTTATTGCTGAGAATAAGTGATGTTATTGCTGAGAATAAGTGAGAATGTAGTTTTCTTCAGACATGTCATAAACACTTCACCATTTATATTTCATCCTGAGAGTTTATGTTGCGCTACATTGAATAGAGATGTTATAGTATGAAAATACCTGTCATTAATGTTGTTCAGGTGTCTGGTCATGAAAGACGGCCGTCTCAGCTGGAAGCATTGAACGATATGCCACTGTATCCAACAGAAGAAATTATTTGGGATGAACATGTTGTCCCTATGGAATATTTTGCTACGGAATGTAAGTGCCATCTGACCATCGGATACAATTTATTTTCAATACACATATAACAATTTGGTTTCTGGTTTTCCCTTTACCTTCTGTATTGCGTGTCCATTAGCTTCAGCCTTTTATGCTGTTTTAAGTAGCACTGTACATTTAAGTAATTGAAATAAGTTGTTTAGAATGTTCACCTGGAAGTTAAATATATTTGTTATTAGCTAATGTCATAAATTGTTGAATGTGTGTTTGTGATAGGCACTCTGGCTCTGCCGAAACTCAACCTGCAGTTCCTGACGGTGCACGATTACTTACTGAGAAATTTTCACCTCTTTCGCTTAGAATCTACATGTGTGTTTATCACTGATTTTTAAAATATAAACTTTAATATGGAGTGCCATAAAATGCAATGGATTTTATTAAGTGAAATTTCTACGAAATTTGTTTTGAGAAATGTGAGTGATGTGAATGCAGTAACTGTCTTTGACTGCTTTCTAGTTGTTGAGTCCTGCCACAAAAGGTGGGCTTTACACTATGGCAATGTCCTTTTGTTTGTTTGTTTGTCCGTTTGTTTGTTGGTTTGTCAGTTGCCAACATATACTTGTCAGCCATTGTTCGACTGACCCAGCAGCGCCATAGTTGCTTGCGGGTGTGATTGGCTGCCACCACGCTGCTGGTGTCACAGGTGTTTCCTCCCCAATGAAAAAATCACCCCCCCCCTCCTCCCTCTCCCCCCTTGAAATTTACACTAGTGGCGGAGGCTTAATCGTAGCACCCATAAACAGGCCACACTTGTTATTGTGGTTATTGCATATTGTGTTGTAGATGAACTACGTCAAGATATTGAGGATGCTGTCAGCAGGATGAAACCATGGTATTTAGTACCATTCTCCTTCTTATCAATATTGCATTTTATTCTGTTTTTTATTTCCTTGTTTCATTTATTCCTCTCTCGGTGATATCTAGTTTATTATATATGCTATTTGTTATACATTTTCTGGATTAGATTGATTCGACTACAAAAGTGGAATAACGCTGAAGCCACTGATGTGCATCTGTTTTGAATAAATAAGATGTTTATTTAACATTTGATAGGAAAGCAGAGGACGGCAGTTGCTACTTCGGAGGCTGGGCCAGAATGGCTCATCCACTCGTTGCCTTCAACGTCGTTGAAGTCAGTTGATTTTGCTTCATTGTTGTAATCTACTGATTACAGTTACATTACTGTACTCTCCGGCAGACTGGAGAAGACAACTAGGTCATCCCCGCATCACGTGGCTGAGCACCGTCCAACAGGATCTGAAACAACACCACCTTACGCTCCCAGAAGCAGCAGATTTGGCTCAGAACTGCCCTCTGTGGAGGATGATGTCCACGTATGGCACTACGCAATCCTGAGTTGCATGCCAGAAAGGACGACGACGACGACTGTACTCGTTACTTTCATAATAATTGCTTGTATGTCTCTGCCAGGCCAGTGTAGCTGATGGATGCATTATGTTCTCGGTTCCCGTTTGTTTTTCTTTACATCCGTCCATAACGACCATTATCAACTTGTGAACACAATATTTTAAAAACGAGTGAACGGATTTTGATGCCAGTTGGCACGAGTGGTCTACGGAGCAGTGGCATGAAACGGTCAAATTTTGGGATCAGGAGGTCAAAGGTCAAGTTCACAAGATACCAAAATAGGTCGGAAAAACCCCTTTTGTCCAGATATCTCAAGTCTTTCGACAAATTTTAACCTAACCAGGCAGGCACATTTACAGTAAACGCCCATTGTGTCACAGCAACTCCGATGTAAAAGCTCAAAGGCATCACACAAGGCCAGAGATATATTTAGAGACGTGGCCGAGGCATCATTCTGGACCCCATTGGGTTGAGTAGCTTTTATTAATTTAAGTACAAGCGGTCAGAAACAGTTCACTAAAGACTGCTGGAGATGGATACCTTTCACGACTGTGCCATAAAAGCTGCTGATGCTGAGAGTTCGTACGTTGAAATTACAGGTTGCCAAGCCACGTATTGGTGAAAATCACCCGGCGCGAGTCAGTGCCGACGTCACTGTGAACCTCAACCTCAAGCCAGAAATCAAGCGTGAATGGGAAAGTGCGTATCCTGCAGACTCTTTGTCTTTGTTGTCCATATATAATACCATGTCTGCTGTTAATGTTTTATTGTGTTTTTTATTTTGTCTCTCTCACTCTGGTGACATGCACATTTGTGCCCTGATTCTTTATAGACCTCAGCGCTTTATAAATCACTTACTTACTTACTTATTGCTGTAGATGATGTCGTGGTGTCGTTGGTTGGTTGGTCACGTCTGTGTACTGTGTTAAGTGATGCATCGTGGGCTTCTAGCTACTATTGAGCATTGACCTGGTTAACTAACTGTTGTCGTTCACTGTTGTGACCCGTAAAATTGTCCCCAAAATGACCTATAATGTGTCGAGCGGGACTTTAAACCGCACTATGCCATACTGTCAAGCTGTGGAGGCTACCTGTATTTGATTTATGTTTATCTGTTTATGTTTACAGATCTGCGGAAGCACGATGTAGCGTTTCTGTTGACAGTCCGCCCGGTGAATCGCATTGGTACACGCTACAACCCCAATGAGCTGTTTGTGCCACAAGTGGGGCTTGTCTATGTGCGAGGATGTGAAATTGAGGGGATGCTTGACGAAACTGGCAAAGTCATCGAGGAAGGTCTGTGCATTGCATGCTACTGTCACTGCTTGCGTCTCGTTAAACAGTAGTAAAAATTGGTTGGCAGTTTGGCTTAGTGGTAACACGTTGGCCTCGATCAGCGTAGTTGTTCTACGTACGTCAGACCCGGTTAGTACCAGAATTGGTGACTGTCTCTGGACGGGTAAACCATCTCGGTATGTAACCAGCCAACTAGGTCGACTCAGCC
>Ga0209338_1000753_pt1 | contig 10156 bp, 5 predicted proteins | sample OlaalgELextract1_FD_187374 | JGI IMG/M metagenome (GOLD analysis project Ga0209338, IMG submission 187374) | Olavius algarvensis symbiont microbial communities from Tuscany, Italy - Type A ELBA extract 1 (SPAdes) (version 2) | ecosystem: Host-associated > Annelida > Digestive system >... | reverse complement strand
GTCGACAACAAACGACATGGACTCTGGTGGTGCAGGTGGCACTGCTGCTCGATCACCGTCGACAACAAACGACATGGACTCTGGTGGTGCAGGTGCAGGAGGCACTGCTGCTCGATCACCGTCAACAACAAACGAAATGGACTCTGGCAGTGCACGTGCAGGAGACACTGCTGCTCGATCACCGTCAACAACAAACGAAATGGACTCTGGTGGTGCAGGTGCAGGAGGCACTGCTGCTCGATCACCGTCAACAACAAACGACATGGACTCTGGTGGTGCAGGTCTAGGAGACACTGCTGCTCGATCACCGTCGACAACAAACGACATGGACTCTGGTGGTGCAGGAGGCACTGCTGCCCGATCACCGTCGACAACAAACGACATGGACTCTGGTGGTGCAGGTGGCACTGCTGCGCGATCACCGTCGACAACAAACGACATGGACTCTGGTGGTGCAGGTGCAGGAGGCACTGCTGCTCGATCACCATCGACAACAAACGACATGGACTCTGGTGGTGGAACCGTTCCACAGCAGCCAGTTGCATGGTCATCAAGATAACTAACGAGGTTGACAGACGTGTAAAAATTGTCGACGTAGAATTGATAACCTTTATCCAGAAGCGGTTCCATCAGATGAACAACAATCTTTTCCGTCTTCGACAATTCCTGTGCATCGTCTGGTATGTCGCAGTAAATTGCCTGCATTGGGTTGTCTTTTCCCGTGTATACACGAAAACGGTACGTGTATCCCGTGTTCTCACAAAGACAAAACAATTTCATGCCAAATCGGGCCCGCTTCATTGGAATATACTGTCTGAAAACTAAGCGCCCTTTCCACAGGACAAGTTCTTCATCCAGCGACAAGTTGGTGTCAGGTGTGTAGACCGATTCAAATGTTGCTGATAGACTTTTGATCAGTGGAGAAAAGCTGAACACAATCTACTACATTCGTTGTTTACAAAATGCCAACAACGCAACAAAACCTGAAAACGATCACGAGTCATTACTGCAGGAAATACTGGCGTAGAAAACAGCGAGTCCTGCGTCCAGTACATCGCTATTTCTGGTTTTCTATTTATCGCCATAAGAAACAATAGGCCACAGAAAATTTTCATTTCTTCAACATTTGTATTTTCCCACTTGCGGAGTCTCGACTGAGGTGGTAATAATTGCTGCAGCAGTTGGTCGGCATACCGGTTTGTTTCCACCTCAAAAATGGACAACAGTTCGTCGGTAAGAAACAGTCGGAAAAAGTCAATGGCTTCAAACCCATCTGTGTTCACTGATATTCCTGGTTTTCCAAGGAAACCGTATATATGTGGCTGTTCCTTATTCGCACGTTGCCAGTTATCTGCAGAGATGTTGACAGATCCACTATCAGCAGCATCGTCAGCATCAGTGTCATCACTTTCATCGCCTGAATCTCCAGAATCACTCACATAAGTATCACTGTCACTATCTTCTAACAGTTGTCTAACGTCTGCAGCAGTATACGGCCGCTTTCTACTTGCCATAACCTAAAACTCTAAAACAAACTTTACAAAACCCTTCTTGTCTAGTTTACAAATGATCAACCACGACTACAAACTAATAGCCGCTCGCAACAAACTAGGACATTCATGGGCCGATGTCTGCTGACGTCATCAGATGCGTGCTGCTATTGGCTGAAAGTTGGTCAGTGGGCGTGGTCATGTAACTGAAGTCCCCACTGCTAGAATATGGTGTATTCCTCACTGCTACACTACAGGCTTACAGTAGCAGATTATGACGACGTGCGTCGTCATGCCGCCGGTCGCAGTACAATATCACGACGACGCACGTCGTCCTGATAGCAGTCAACCGGTTAAGCAGTCTGAGCTTGACCCAGTGCCAACGTGGTTACTTAAAGACACTCGCGTGCATGGTGCGTTCACAACGCCCTACGGGTCCCCAGTTTTTGCCACTGACGAAGAAGCATGGTATGGACTGGAAGATGACGCTGTTCAGAACTATCTACTAATCACCAATAGGCTATATCCGTCTTGACCAAACGAATTGAGATGTTAGTTAGTCGCCAGCTAGAGTCACACCTTGCTTCCAGCAACCTGCTTCCGCGACATCAGACGGAGATGTCTTTCATTGAAGTAGCTCCATTACCGTGCGATGTGCGGAGAGCTCTCACTGTAATAGGTTTTGTATTGAAAGGTCCCCAAAAATGCGGTTTTTGGGGAATTTTGGCAGAGGAGCAAAGATATTTGGCAGGTACCCCCTAGGAATGCAATGACCGCCGATCTACGTCGTTTGGTGAAAAAATTGTGAAGATGCTCTAAATACCCTTGTCTGTACGAACGGCAAAGTCACATCAACAAAAACGGTTGTATCCATACTATCAGGAAGCTTGGCTTGACGACGATCGATGGAATCAGCCAGAACTGGTCTCCCCACGACTGTACCAATAGCTGGATCGATTATTCTGGCGTCGTCAGCAACAGCTGTTGTATCCATACTATCAGGAAGCTTGGCTTGACGACGATCGATGGAATCAGCCAGAACTGGTCTCCCCACGACTGTACCGATAGCTGGATCGATTATTCTGGCGTCGTCAGCAACAGCTGTTGTATCCATACTACCAGGAAGCTTAGCTTGACAATGATCGATGGAATCAGCCTGCAGTGCCATGACTGTTGGTCGCAGCAAGGTTCCCAACTCCTACAGTGAAACACACAGTAAAAATTATACAAGCCAGAAATTTTCAGATTTTACTTTTACATGCCACTGTAGAGAAATTTTTTCACCAACAGGAATTGTAAAAAAAAAACAAGGAACCTGAGTGAAAGCACACAAGACACTGTGTTGTTATGCACATTGATTAATCAGCGATTATACAGCAAGTGAAGCGAAGTTATAGCACATTTTGGCTGGGCCTTATAAAGCCTGGTGGCCTTAATCTTAGAGACATGCATGGGGATGGGGACAGCGGGAAAACTGCAGTAACCACGGTAATGGGGACAAAAGTTGCGGTAATACCATGGGGACAGGAACAGAGACCACAGTAATACCGCGGGAATGGGGCAGGGAGTTATAGTCATGAGGCTCCCACTGGCCTGCTGAACTACTGGCATCAAATGGTAGAGGTATGGCCAAGATTCAGCCGCGTTGCACACTCACTGTTTGGGGACGAATAGCAACAAAAAAGTTAAAGAAAATAGAACTAGAAATAAAATAAACCAACGAGCATGATAAGTCCGCCCCAGTCCCATGATCTGTGCACTGCTTTCTTTAATTTTTTGTTCGGTTCCGTGAGTTAGACTAAGTTGGCTATACGTAACAGTATCAAGCAGGAGCTTGTGTCTCCTCTAGTGATTTTGTTCAGTAAAGTTCTAGATGAGCAGGCTGTGCCAAGAGACTGGAAGGAGGCCAACGTAGTGCCGATATTCAAGGGAGGCCAGAGAAATGCAGCATCTAATTATAGACCTGTAAGTTTAACAAGTCAGATTTGTAAGGTATTTGAGGCTGTGGTGAGGGATGAAGTTTTAAAGTTTTTGGACAAGTATAATCTCATAAAGGATTCTCAACATGGCTTTCGGAAAGGGCGCTCATGTTTAACAAACCTGCTACTGTTTCTAGATCAAGTATTGAGGAGTGTAGATGAAGGGACGTGCGTCGATATAGTCTTTTTAGACTTGGCAAAGGCTTTTGATAAAGTTCCGCATGGTAGATTATTGGAAAAACTGAGGAAACACGGCATTGGTGGGAAGATCTTGGCAATTATTGGTGATTGGCTGAGAGGCAGGAGGCAGAGAGTCTGTATTAAGGGAGAACAGTCTACTTGGGAAGAAGTCTGGAGTGGTGTTCCTCAGGGCTCCATTTTGGGGCCCTTGCTATTTTTGATCTTTATAAATGATTTGGAAGACAGTATCTCCGGTAATGTGTTTAAGTTTGCCGACGACACAAAGATCTTTAGGCAAGTAAGGGATGTGCAGGATAATATCAGTATGCAAGCTGATTTAAACAGGTTAGTGGAGTGGGCTGATAAATGGCAGATGCAATTCAATGTCAGCAAGTGTAAGGTGATGTATGTCGGACAGAAAAATCCACGGTCTAGGTATACTATGAGAAGTAATGGGCTTCAGATAGTAGAAGTGGAGAAGGATCTAGGAGTAATGATCAGCTCAGACCTTAAGTGTTCGCAACAATGTATGTATGCTTATACTAAGGCTAATAGGGTTATGGGTATGATAAAGAGAACGATAACATATAAAGATCCCAGGATCATGCTAAGTCTCTACAAAACATTGGTTAGACCGCACGTAGAGTATTGTTCTAGTGCTTGGAATCCATATTATAGAAAGGATAAGGAATTGTTGGAAAGGGTACAGCATAGGTATACAAAAATGATAATAAATATGCATGACAAGGCATATGAGGATAGATTACGTTGTTTAGGGCTTTGGACACTTGAAGAGCGGAGAAACAGGCAAGATCTTATTGAGGTTTTTAGGATGCATAGAGGTATTAGTAAGATTAGGTTGCATGAACTTTTTACGTTTGATGTTAATAGTAAAGGTACAAGAGGGCACTCGTGCAAACTGGTTAAGACCCGGTGCACTAAGGATATTGCTAAGTACTTTTTTTCAAATAAAGTTATTAACAGATGGAATTCGCTGGATCAGCGTACGGTGGATGCTCCCAGCATCAATGCTTTTAAGTCAAGGTTAACATATATTAGGGACAACCAGATGGGCTTTTTCATGGACTAGTCCGCTGAGCCCTAGGCCTTACTGGTTGGACTGTCTGCCAGTGAGGCTACACAAGGTAAATCACGTCAGCTTTTCAACTGCACATTATACACATTATTGTATCGTACCGTATCGTAAGAACGTGTCAGCTGCACTGTGGATAGGTTGCTATTCGTACATGGACTAAAACACTAACCGCTACTGTATTTTTCAGTTTCTCTACTCAGTCTACTGGCATTTATGCTGCATTCTTCTTCTTCTCGTATGCGTGTCATGAACCATAATTGGTCAGCCAGGTATGGTATAGGTATGGTATAGTAGGGTTTAACGTCCCACTCGACACAATATAGGTCATATCGGAGACGATTTTACGGGTCAGTGAAATATGACCCAACCAACAGTGTCATAGCACTGAAGGACAATGGTTAGTTAAGAAGGCTCTGGTCCCACCAGACCCAAATCACCATGTTACAATAACACACTCAGGCAACCGCCTTTAGCATAATCACAGCGAAATGGACCCAGTTAGACAAAACCCAATCTGACTAACCTGTAAACCACTCCAGAGAATGTGCAGCAATAGAATGCTACACATTACTACAATAAGGAGCAGTTTATTAATGTTCCCTCTAACTCCAGACCAACATCACTGATTAGACTTGGCCACGGAGGATGAGGGATGATGCAGTTTTACGTCGTGCACTCCCTCTAGGTCGAGGGCTAGGACCTTGGTCAGCCAGGAAACAGCGTCTTCATCTGCAGTGTGTAGCCGCGATAAGCCGCCATTCAGGTTTGTCAGAGGACAGGATACGACAATACAATACAATACAATATAAAAAATATTAACGTGCCAGTTTCTATAATAAAAAATGAAGAATCGGAGGCACGGAGTTACGCTAAGCTACGGATTTACAGTGTCAAACAAATGAGTCTTTAGACGAGTTTTAAAAGATGCTAAGCTGTCCGCAGATCTGACAGTCATCGGGAGGCAGTTCCAGACGCGGGGTGCATGGTAGCTGAAACGTCTTTCACCAATAGTGAGTCGAGCCGGAGGTTCAAACAGCCGGACCAAGGATGCTGATCTCAAGTTACGAGATGGTGTGTATGATGACAGAGAAAGGTAAGCCGGTTGGCCGTTTCTGTACGTTTGGTAACACAGTGTCGCCACTTTGAAGGTTACCCGGCTGCGTACTGGTAGCCAGTGAAGATCGTGGAGTAGATCGGCCGTGTGGAATTTACGCCAACCGACATCACAAACAACGCGTGCAAGATTGTTCTGTACTCTCTGCAGCTTGCTTGTCGTCAACTGTGTGGCACCAAACAGCAAAGCATTACAGTAATCCAGGCGCGAACCTACTATACTGACAGCTATGTTCTTGGCGACGTCCAAGGATAGATATGGATGAAGATGTCGCAGCGCTCGGAGGTGGTAGTTACATGAACGTACAACGTTGTTGACATGGCTGCATTCATATCTTGCGATGGGCTGTAATGAACACTACTTAATCATATACTAACAAGAGCTCGGCTGTCGCAAAGGGGCAGCGCGATGCTTCGTGTCTCTGAATAGTTAGCTTCAATACGCTGAGTGCAATCTTCTATATCGGTTGATTCGGCGTCAGACTTACCACTGCAAATTCCGTTCGGTGGTCATTGGCGTAACGTCAGGTTTCTTGTGAAAAACACTTTGTCGTCGTCGCCCGTGAACAACACAACTCCGCCTCCAGCGAACGGCGTCAAAGGTGTGTTTCACACCTAGCTTTCGTAGTATACAGGACGCGATGAAGTAAAACTAGAATGGTTTGGCTACCCGACAGTGAAAAAAATTTGAAAATATGTTTACTCGTTTTGTCAGAACTCACAAATGTGACAGACGGACGGACACCGCCTGACGGCTATAGCCGCGCTTATGCATATGCATCGTGCGGCAATAAATGCTACATTTTGCTTCATTCGTAAGTTTGCATTTGATTAGTATAACTGTACTTCACCGTTCTCGGATTGCATTTTTGACAGTATCTGCTGTTATCATGCTACATTGTAATTTGTTGCCACATTAAATTGCAAAACTTGAATGTATATCTCTAAAGCCTGCCTTTTGTGTTAACCAAAATATTATTTACTGCATCATATACATCAAAATTTTTACTTTAAGATAACAAACTAGCGGGGTTTTCTGATTATTATTGATTCGCGAGATCGTCAGGCGATCCTTCTTTTTACTTCGCGTGTCTGTCGTTCATTAGAACTGTCTGTCTGTCATTCTGTCTGTGAACAGCCAAAGTTGTACTTTGCTTCGGCTGATTTCGATGAAACTCGGTGTGTAGTACCTGCTAAGGCCCAAGTGTGCCGCTTTGCGGACTCAGCCACTAGCGCCCCCTAGCGGCGGAATTATCAACCAAAAAGTGTCCAAATTTGGCCCCAAAAATGTACAAGTTTTTTTTCACCCAAAAACGATTGACAGTGGGATACTCAAGAGTAAATAAACTACCCTTAAGCACCCATGACTTCCTATTAGCTGTCCGTAATAACTATGGCCCCGTCTTGTACCACTTCTGAGCTAGAGCGCTTCAAAAACTGAAAATCGCAAAAATATGAAGTACAGTTCTCAATTCAAGAATAATTTTTTAGCAAATTAACAATGCTACTCAAAAGAGCCAAGACCCTGGTCTATCATGCCACAGACAGACGGAAGACATATGCTGGCAATACCCGGACTTTTGCAAAGCAATATCCGGCTAAAAAGTAATTATCTCCAAAAAGCAACTGACTTTTCTCCATGGCAAGCTTTCACCACCTCCGTAGTCAAAACGTAGCTCTGTGAATTGAGGTATATTACACAATGCAAACATCAGAAGTTATCATCATTACTATTTCACTGGTAAAGTATATTACCAAACAGTGAACACCAGACCTAGTAGAATACATTATACACTGTGAGCCTTAAAAACATGTCACTTTATCCTCCACAATAACTCCAGTGTTTCTTGTTGGATTTTTCATATCCTCCACAATAACTCCAGTGTTTCTTGTTGGATTTTTCATAATCTTTTGCACCAATGGAAACATGAAGGAATACTCTATGATTTGTTTACTTGATGGTGTGGTGATGTCATAATTATGTCATAGTAAATGACACAAAAATTTACATTTTATTGCAGGCCTAGACATCACAATAATCTACATGTTTTATTGACAAAATAATGCAGAGCTCTGAAGAAAAAGTTCTGATCAAAAACCGCGATAGACATTTTGGAGTTTTCGATGTGTCACATCACCGTTTACTAGTATAATTGACAGCAGATTTTTTATTGCGCGTCAACATACTGACGCGCGATATTGATATAGCAAATATGTCTGTCCGTCCGTTTGTCACGTTCCGGTATTTTATGAAAATGGCTTAACATATTGTCATAATTTATTCACCGCATGGTAGCCCAATCAATCTACCTGATTCCCGAAATTCCCATGGGGTCACCCCCTACGGAGGCACTCAATACAAGTGGGATATAAAAATTTCGTTGATTTTCGACCAACAACTCGTTATATCTCGCAAAAGATAGAAGATAGCGTCATAGATACTATAGAAGGCGAATAGGAACTCGTGTGCAATCTATCAAATGGTACCATTTTGAATTACCTTGAATGACCTATAACCCCGATTTCAAGGTCATGAGAATATTCAATGCCAAATACCTCGACTAATACTAAGACATGATCTATCAAATGGCGTCGTTTCCATTGACCTTGGGTGACCTTTAGCTTAGATCTCAAGGTCACAGAGTTACTACTGATGCCCTCGACATATTACGTGTGCAGCTGACGCGCGATCCGTTTGCGATACCTAACTTTCTTGTTACATTTACAAATTAACATGACCATACTACAAGAATATGGGTGCACAAAATTCACTGCAGTAACTAACAACTATTTTTTATCGCACGTCAGCATGACAAAGTCATGCAGACTGCGATATTGCTATAGCCGTTCTGTCTGTCTGTCCGTCCGTCACATGCTGGTATTGTGTCAAAACGACTGAAGGTTTCGTCAAACTTTTTCGACCAACTGGTAGCCAAATCATTCTAGTTTTCTCAGATATAAACATCGTTGCTAAATTCAGATGGCATTTACGCAACATAGACTACCAAATTATAGCCGTAAACTATCAACGGGGCGTTAAATGCAGGTGGGGTATGAAAATTTCACGATTTTCGACAGATATACGACTATATCTCGGAAACGATGCGAGATAGACCCATAGTTGCTATGAAGCATCAATAGGAAGTCATATGTGATATATCGAACTGTGTCATTTCTGAAGACCTCGAGTGACCATTAACGGTCATATCGTGTGGTCACTTTCTACATTTTAGCAAACTCTCTATATCTCTGGAACGGATGAAGCTATGCACTTGAAATTTGATAGACAAAGTGACTTTTGTGAGTACTAGCCTAGAATAAAAACAAGAAGCTCAGCTACGGCTGACAGACTACCCAAGGCTCAACATTCGCTTTGCTGCTTGTATGTAGTAGGCCTATTTCGGTGTAAAAATTATATATGTTTAAAATTGACTGTGCCCAAAAAAAACACTGAAAATGCAACATATTTGGCCCTTGAAGGGCACCCTTGGGGGCATGACCCCAAACCCTATATGTTTGTAAAGCTCCCTTCATGGCCAACATTCGCTTCGCTGGTTGTATCTTTCCTATCTCTCCAAGATTATTGAGAGAGTCACTGCTAAACGTTTCACTGCACACGCTGATAAATTTGATCTTTTCCCAGCCCGCCAGTCAGCTTACCGTGCACACCATAGTACTGTCTGTTCATAATGCCTTAGTTCGTTCAATCGATGATAGCAAGGTGTCAATGTTGGTCTTACTTGATCTTAGTGCCGCATTTGACACTGTGGACCATGATATCCTGTTATCAATCCTAACCAAACATTTTGGTATCAGAGACACAGCTTACGATTGGTTTAGTTCATATCTATCCCTGTTTACTCAATCGTTCAGCTTCGATGGTCAACAAACAGGACTGTTTTCTGTAGATTGCAGTGTACCGCAAAGGTCAGTGCTAGGCCAACTAAAATTCATTGCATATACAGAAAACGGAGTGGAAACAATCAAACACCACGAAGTGAACTTGCACATGTACGCTGATGATACACAGTTGCACAATTGCTGCTATCCACAGAACACAGCCGATATGCGTTGTCGTATGTCTTGCTGCACGGCTGATTTCTCAGAGTGGTGCGCGTCTCATCGACTACCACTGAATGCCGACAAGACTGAAGTAATGTGGATTGGCTCAAAGCACGGTGACAGTTCACTGGTCCGAAGGGTCACTGGTCCGAAGGGTCACTAGGACAACTGGTGCGTAGACTTACACTAGCCGTGCTCAAGCTGTGATCGCTAACCGACGTAGGAAGGTGTTGTTG
>Ga0209338_1000751_pt1 | contig 10162 bp, 9 predicted proteins | sample OlaalgELextract1_FD_187374 | JGI IMG/M metagenome (GOLD analysis project Ga0209338, IMG submission 187374) | Olavius algarvensis symbiont microbial communities from Tuscany, Italy - Type A ELBA extract 1 (SPAdes) (version 2) | ecosystem: Host-associated > Annelida > Digestive system >... | reverse complement strand
TGTTGGCAACAAATGTTGGCAACACCTGTCGGCAACATGTTGCCGACAAATGTTGGCCGTGTGGTTTGAATGTTGGCAACGTTTGTCACCAACATTTTGTTGGCGGCAGTTTTCCGTCCTGCTTGAAAACTGTTGCCAACATTCTAGAAAATGCAGTGCTGTGATTGGTGGATGGGCTCGTTCTGCACAGACGACGTAAACAACTGAAAACATGGCAGAGTGGCAAGACGAAGAAGTTAGCAAATTGATTAGTTTGTATGAACAGAGACCGTGTCTGCATGACGTTTCACTCAGCGATTATCACAACAAGACAAAGAAAAGGCAGGCAGAAGAGGAGGTACATGGTTCCTACGGTCAGGGGAAGTCAGGGAAAGTCAGGGAAAATTATTAAGTCAGGGGAAGTCAGGGAAAACTGAGAGGGTCAGGGAAAGTCAGGGAATTTCAAATTACCTCATTGCAAAAATTTTAAATCAATAACATTGTGCAAGCTTTTGTGCATTACCACCCATACCCATGCATTATACGGTCCGAATCTGTGTGGTACCATTTTGCATGCAGTTGTGTACTGTGTTGGGTGATTAGACAGACCGGAATATGGAAGCTTGTGTTTACAATGTGCAAGAATGTTTTTAATTACGGCATGTAGCTAAAAAATAAGTATTTTAGTGATTTCTAGTTACATAGTGATGGCAAAACAAACGTACTTTGACCAGACATGGCTAACTTGTGACCGCTATTCCAAGTATCATTCTTGGTTGGGCGCGTGTGATGATCGCACCTCATTTCGTTGCCACGTTTGTCTGAAAACTTTGAAACTATCTAATATGGGGATAGAAGCAATAAAAAGCCACAGTGAGAATCAGAAACACCTCCGATTAGTTGCACAGCAGTCAGCTGGTGTGACTCCTTCTGTTGTGAGTTTCTTTAAGTCTAGTAAGTCATCTCGTCAAGTACTATCGCCAGAGACGGAGTCCACAGTTCAGCAGATTCAGCCAGTTGCTATTCCTGCGGTGTCCGGCAGTAATGAAAATGCTACTTCTGGTTCTTTGTCTAAAGCACCAGCAGCAGCAAATACACCAGCAACTTTCTGGTCTTCTGATGAACAGAGAATAAGGGCCGAAATATATTGGGTGCTGCACATGATTGACTCGCATTGTAGCTTTAATTCAGCAGCTGGAATGTCGGACCTATTTCGTCTAATGTTTCCTGATAGTTCAATTGCAGAACAGTTCAAAATGGGCGATGATAAAACCAGATATGTCACTGTGTATGGACTAGCTCCACACTTCATACAAAAGCTGGCAGACAGTGTTAAAGAAAAAGACTATGTCCTGCTATTTGATGAAGCATTAAACAAGAAAGCTCAGCAGAAACAGCTTGATATACACTTGCGTTTTTGGAATGGTACCGAGGTCGCTACACGTTATTATACATCCGTTTTTATGGGTCATGCATCTGCGAGTGAATTGATCCAAGAAATTGACACAGCTGTAGTAAAGCTCAGTAAGATGAGAATTGTACAAATTGGTATGGATGGACCAAACGTCAATTGGAAACTGTTTGAGGACCTCCAAAAAGAGTTGCAGAGTGAAACAGGAAAGCAGATGCTCAATGTAGGTTCGTGTGGCTTGCATACTGTCCACGGAGCATACAGAGACGGCATTAAGGCAACCAAGTGGGACACAGAGTGTTTCTTGAGCAGCTGTTACTACTTATTTAAAGACACACCAGCGAGACGTGAGGATTTTACGAAACTTACTTCATGCAGCACTTTCCCGCTGAAGTTTGTACCGCATCGCTGGGTTGAGAATGTACCAGTCATTGCAAGAGTGTTGGACGTTTTACCAGCGTTACGGCAGTACAAGAAGGCTGTTGATGAAAAAAAACTCAAAAACCCAGACACCAAGTCCTTCAAGCATGTAGCAGAGATGGTTGTGCAGACCCTTTGCTTGAAGTAAAGCTACACTTTATGCTGAGTGTAGCAAAGATCATGCAGGCATTTCTTCAACGCTTCCAAACCGATAAGCCCATGTTGCCATTCCTTGTCAGTGATGAAGTCAACCTGGTGCAGGATCTACTAGCTAGATTTATCGACCGGAAAAAGCTTGACACACTGAAGACCACAGCAGATGTCTGCAAGTTCAATGTGGAAAAGAGTGAAAATCACAAACAAGTTGACATGGGTTTTTCTGCTGAGAAACTAATTCGCAAACAAGCATCAATGAAAACGAAGCAGTTTTCCGATAAGGATGTTTTTGGTGTGCGACAAGATGGCAAGTCAATGTTGATAGCTGTGTGTAAGAAGATGCTGACAAAGACACCAATGACTTATGTGACTGCTCGAAACCTGATGTGCCTTGACCCTCGGCTTATGGCGTCTGATCCAGAGACATGTGGTACCATGATGCGGCGACTGCTGAGCACTTGTGTTGATGCTAAACTGGTTGATGCCGACACCTGTGACGATGTTCTGTCAGACTTCTCAAACTTCATGCGAACCACACCTCATGGTGATCTGGAAAGTTATGATGTTACCAATGATCGCATAGATGCTTTCCTTCACCAGCGAATGTTCATATGTCACAAAAAGGCATGGCCAGTAGTGCAGAAGTTACTTGTACTATCACACGGACAAGCAACGGTTGAGCGAGGATTCTCCGTCAATAAGGAACTGGTGGTTGAGAATCAACAGTTACAGAGTCTTGTTGCACGAAGAATCATAAAAGATCACATTAATTTTGTCAAAGGTGTTGACAAAGTTGACATCAGTCATTCAATGATTGTATCCGTGAGAGGTGCAAGGGCTCGGTACATGAACGATCTCACTATGAAGAGAGAGAAGCAAGAACAGGACAAGAAGGCTCAGAAAAGAAAGGCTGAAGAAGACAAACTGTCAGACATGCAAAATGATTGCAAACGATTGAAAACCGACATCGAACAGTTAACTGCAAATTCTAAGAAGATGTATGACAAGAGTGAATCAACACGAAGTGTTTCTTTTGTGACCCAAGGTAATGCACTGCGAAGATCTGCCGAAGAGAAGCAGAAGGAGGTAGACAAGCTGTTAAAAGACATTGACGCACAACAGCTTGTCATAAAGCAAATGTAACTCAAACTTGAACGTTACAAACTGTACATACTGTAAATAGTTCATCAGTTCAGTTCTCCAGCACAAAACAGCATCATCAGAGATTTCGTTTTCACATTTTACTACATTGACTTTGGAAGCAGAAACTGCAAGCAACATAGGTACCTACTTTTTGTTGCATTATATTACAGGGTCACAAAATTTTGTTGTAGAATGATACATCATAGCGATTTTGCACCAAGAAATTAGTCAGGGAAAATGATTCATTTGGGACTGGAAAGTCAGGGAAAAGTCAGGGAAAATGATTTCTGCAAAGTAGTAGGAACCATGGGTATATGTCTGTAGCTGTAGGAGTATTCTTTTTGCTTGCATGTAACATAATAAACATGATGCTGCATGGAAAATGATTATTGAATTTTTATAACTATTTGTGCAACTTATTAACCATAATGTAAAACCAATGATTCACTGTGCAGATAACTGGCAATGACTTTCAACAAGCAGCCGATATTCTGTTACCAACAGACCAGACTGTCACTGACGGTCTGCAAGTGTTGCCAATTCAGTGCCGATGAGTTATAGATTTGCATAATTTTTGGTCATGGAAAATCGAAGTCGAAAAGAGTGGACATTATGTAGTTGTCACCTTCAGGTTTCCATAACTCGTTGAGTGACACTGTGTAGTTGTCATCTTCACGTTCACATAATGGGTTGAGTTACAAGCAGTCGTTTGAATTAAATAGCCGTACTTTAGCATGGTGACAGCACAGTGGCTAGCACTTGGAGGCTGAAGCATTGATGAAAACTCAAATTGATTCAAGAACAGACTGGATACATTATGGGCACGTTTCGACTACAAAGTTGAAGTGTCTGGCAGCAGAATTGCAAGAAACTGGGGAGTTTATTTTTATTTGTTAACTTGTACATTAGCATAAGATGTGGGCACAGAGGCCCACAGGCACATGTTTATGTTTGTGTTTATTACTTAAACGCATTTGATTGACTGATTATGTGCAGGCAGAAACAGTCGTCGGTGGTGCTTGTTACTTTTATTTTTTGTGGTAAGCATCACACTCATGAAGAAAATGCAATTTTTTGTTATTCTGTAAATACTTTTACTTTTACTGCTTAGCGACTTGTGCAAAAATAGTTTTTTTGTTTCTAATTTATATTAATGAAAAAAACTTATCAGTTTAAAACAGTGTGTAAGGACGACAGTCATTAACTCGCAGAACTAAAACAGCAAATATCAAAAAGGTTAATATTACTTTTGCAGCACATTGCCATAACGTCAATGTGCTCCTAAGTAATATTAGCCTTTTTGATATTTGCTGTTTTAGTTCTGCGAGTTAATGACTGTCGTAGTGTACCAAATTTCATCAAAATTGGATAATTTTTCACTGAGTATTTGACGATTTTCAAAATGGCGGCTGTCCGCCATCTTGGATTTTAAAAATTTGCATTTTTTGTCCCGTAGCCCTTACCAACATGCCGTTCTGTAGCTACTTTTGGGCTACCAGTTTATGCAGCGCTTGTTTTCCCACAGTTTCCATACGCTATTTCCGGTTTGTGGCGACGTCAACAGTAATGTAATTTTGTTGTTTTTTGTAGTTTTGTCGTGTATTACACGAGCTGCACATATTTTTTAGATAGATTTTGATGCCACGTAATACGGGGTATTACTCATACAGCTCTATAACGCTATGAAGCGATTTAAACTGTTTGACGGCACAGCCGCACCCGGTGAGTCAGTACAGTCAGTACTAAACTGAGATTATTGCATTCTGTGTCAATGCGTAACAAACGAGGCTTTACAGTGCCCAAAATACACCGAACGAGATGATGTTAGAGCTGGTTACAGGTCACTAGCTACTAGTCTTACGAAGTTTAATGACATTGGTGCTCTTCCGACTTCTGTCCGACTGTCGGAGTTTGATGAAGGAGCTGGGATAGAGGCTGCATTCAATGCACACAATGCAAAATGGCATAAGTCATGCCGCAATTTGTACAATACAACAAAACTTAACAGGGCGCTAACAAGAGGTGCCTTAGTTTCTGAGGGTACCTCAGTTGCTGATAATAGCAACGAATGCTTTCCTGGAGCAGATTATTTCACATGCTCATCTTTGTCTACTGCCTTGGTAAATTCTTGTTTTTTCTGTAGTAAGTCTGAGGATAAAGGTTGCGGCAAATTGCATCAGGTTACAACACTTGAGCTAGATGCGCGTGTTCGTCATTGTGCTAACATCCTTAATGATTGTACTCTCATTGCCAACCTTAGTGCTGGTGATATGATTGCCCTAGAAGCTAAATATCACGCTGTTTGTTTAGTCAGTCTTTACAAAAAGTGCACTGCATTTGAAAGAAATGAACTGTCTGTCGGTGATGCAGATGAATCTGCTAAATATAGTCTGGCGTTTGCCCAGCTTGTACAATATATTTGTGAGGTAAAGTGTGATACAGCAATGGCTGCAGCTTTCAAATTGTCAGAATTAGCGCGCAAGTATACAGCTAGGCTAGAGCAAATGGGTGCTGTGACAGACAGTCGAGTACACACAACTAGACTGAAGAATCGTCTGCTGTCACAATTCCCTGAGATGCGTGCTCAGACATGTGGCAAAGAGGTCTTGCTTGTTTGTGACAAGGACATTGGTGTGGCTTTGTCAACTGCTTGTCAGCACGATACCGACATTGATGCACTGCATTTGGTGAAAGCAGCGCAAGTAGTTTGCCGCGACATGTTTTCCTGTTCGTTTTCTTTTTCAAGCACATTTTCGCAAAATTCCCAAGAGCAGTCTGTTCCACAATCACTTAAATCTCTCATACAGATGATTTTACAAGGTTCTAGCATTGATGACTGTCAAGATGATACTTCATGTCTGCCAGCAACTTTAACTGCTTTGCTTTGCACTGTGCTGTACTTAGAACATTTATCTATTGCTGTATGTAAACATATATGTGTGTGTTCTTGCTCGTGCAGAAGAAAGGCACGTCAAAGTCGTACCTGCTGGTGGTGCCTGCTTGTATTATTTATTTTTTGTGGTAAGCATTCATTAAAAACTGAAAGTTGCAGTAAAAACTGAAAGTTGTGAAATTGATAAACACAATAGAAAATTACCTGTACAGTCAACATCAACAACAAAGACACGACACAATCAGTCACAGGAAACACCGTTGCCACTCTACCTTTCCATGATGCTACATGCAGAAACACGCAAACGAGACCTAGTTGATAAGTTGTTTAGTTTTGGGCCTCCGTGTATCCTATGACCGCTTGCTGCAGATAATAGCAAGTTTGGCAAATGGCATTAGTGACAGATTTGACCTCACGAAAGGTATTTGTCCTCCATCTCTTCATACTGGCTTGTTTACTACTGCTGCAGTTGACAATATCGATCACAATCCTGGGTCTACAACAGCAGCAGACTCTTTTCATGGCACGGCCATTTCACTCGTGCAGCATACTAGTACTGATGAGGAAGAGTAGCTGTCGCGGTAGCCCTTTGACTGTAGTGATTTCACTCAACGTGTTAAGACTGTGAAGCCTTTACCGAGTTCGTACAGCAACCTTCCTCCGTGCGGACCCATTCGAAAAGATTGCATTGTATTCAATGTAAAATTCTCTCTTTCTGTGGACTCCAACATAATTCCAGACGCAATGGCAATGGAGTATTCCTGGTTGAATAAGGTCAGTGTGGCTACAGAGCAAGATGAAGTCCCTCCAGGTGACTATTATACGTGGGCTGGTCATCATGCAGACATTCTTGCAGAGCCTTGGCATTCATCAACCTCTCTGTTGCTGCCTTTATTTCGCGATGCAGCTCATTCTACAGCAATGATTTGTCATGCTATGTCCATTGTTAACAGTATTGTGCAATGTCTGAACCCTGGACTTTGGCAATCCAAACAAATACAGTGGAATTAGCCTAGCCATTATGGAGAACAGCGGTTTGTTTGCATCCTGGGCAGTCTGCATACGGAAATGGCTGCGCTGAAGACTTTAGGTGATTGGCTGGGTGGCAGTGGATGGACTACAGCCTTGGTTAATGCCAAAATAACTACATCTGGCAAGGCTGAATCAATGCTGCACGCTTCACACGTTGTGAGAAGTCGACATGCACATCAGGTCATGGCTGCGAGTCTGTACATTTTACAGGAACGTGCCTATTCATCCTATGTAAATAGGCAGAAGACAGCACATGGTCCTATTGATGACTTTGACAGGTGGTGTGAATTGCAGTCTGGTAATCACCCACAGTTTAACTATTGGAAGACTGTCTTGCAATTGAAACTGACCGTGTTACTGTTCGTGCGCTCTGTACGACAAGCTGACTTTGACCTGTATGTGCAATCACTGTCTCAGCTTGTGCCATGGTTTTTTGCATTAAACCACCAGCACTATGCACGATTGGCTTCTGTTCATCTCCGTGACATGATCACTATTGACTCACTTCATCCTGCCATCGCTAAGGAGTTCAGAGCAGGAAAATTCACGGTCAATAAACGACTGTCAAAGCCATTTTCGGCCATTGGTCTAGATCATGCTCACGAACAACTCAATGCTCGCGTGAAGGGTGTTGGTGGAGCAGTTGGTCTAACAGAAAATGCAGATGCATTGCACAGATGGATGGTCGCTGGCCCAGAAGTGGCACGTGTGGTTACAGAGTTTGAGCAGGCCAGTGGCTGCCACGAAAACTATAACGTATTCAGACACCATGAGCAAATGCCTGCACAGCAGATAGCTTTCATCAAACAGGTCTGTTCCCTTGTTACTACAATTGAGAACGTGATATACAGCCTTTTTTACCACTTCTTCAAAGATTTGTTATTTTGATGTATGATCGAGGCAGCAGTAAAGTGTCAGTGAATGCACTTTGTAAACATTTGTTTATGAAGAAAGGCAGAACCATGGAAGGCCTGCCTCCAACAGAAGCTGCATTATTGCATCACATGAAGAGGGCAGCTTTTCAGAGTGGCTATTGCTGGTTTCTGTCGCTTTCCGCTCAGCAGAAATTGCCATCTCCATGTGAATGGGGATGGACAACTGATGATAGTGATGAATGGAAACCGCTGTGGACCACTCTGCCTGATTTGGCTAACTGCTGTCCGGAGTTACTGAAGTGCGGTTGCAAATAAGGCTGTGGAAAATGCTGCAAATGTACAAAAGCAAAGACACAATGTACAGCCTTGTGCCAGTGTGATGGGTGCTGTGTGCAGCCCAGTGACAGATGACTTTCTGCATTGTTACGTCAGTATTTACCAGTCGAGCTTCATTTGTTTGCTTGTAGTCAATGATACTGCTACACATCTTTCAACAGGCGTTTGTTCATTGTGCCTTTCAGCAGTGCGCGTTGCAGTTGCTTGCCACGGCAATGCCGGTACGGAAAACGTTTACAACGGATGTCGAACAAATGCAGCAGCGGAGGCATCATATGACACCGCACACGGTTTTTAGCTGTCTAGCTGCTGGAGTAAAAGTAAAAATTAGTAAGTAAGGTCTGGGTTGTTTTATGAAGATGACTTTGCTGTAACGTTGTGACGGTTGTCCAAGACCAGTGTAACTTTTAACTAGGCCTACTTAGAATTTACACCAGATCAAATCATGCTATTTTTGTTATGGTATACTCATGTGTGTTATTGTCTGTCCAATGCTATGCATGGACAGAATATAAATTTACCTGTGTTTGTCTGTGTGTCTGTCACACTTTCTGTCAACTCACCTACAGGTCAGACCCCTCAACGGATTTTTACAGTTGATAGCTTACCAGACGCGGATTTACGCAAGGATGTGCCTTTTGGGGGTCTCGGTGATGAATAATCACATTTAGGGGTCCAAAGTCCCCCAAAACCCCCATTTTTGGAGGCCTGAATAGGCATTTCAAGCCAAATATGCGAAAAATTCAAATAGCTATATCTTCAGATCTGTGTATCAGATTGACATGAAATTTGACAGGCTGTTACGCCAGCCTCGGACATCGCCAGTAGACAGCGACTACGCTCTGCCAGTCGTCACCAACTTCTTGTGCCGCAATATCGACTCAGCTCACTTGGTCGTCGGTCCTTCGCTGTTGCTGGACCAACGACTTGGAATTCGCTGTCAGTTGACCTCCGTGATCCAACATGTAGTGACGAGTCTTTCAGACTTTCATTGAAAACATTCTTGTTCGCTAAGTACTAGTGTGACCAGCGCATTAGAGGTTTTTCTACGACGATGCGCTATATAAATCGACATTATCTGTCTATCTATCTATCTATCTAATGGTCTGTTGTTCTACGGTTTTAATGTGCCCATTAAAGAGCTAAGATGGCGATGGTTGGTGACGCAGGAGACCAGCCAAAGAAGCTGTGGCAATTTATGATGTTAGCAGCATCAAGCACATCATCGCCTGGACCGGTCGCGGTCGCGGTCGTTTCAAGCTCATCAATCCAGTAGAAGTACATGTAAGTAGCATAGACTTGAAATTCAGTATCGCCGAAATGGCCTGTTTGTTTATGACAATATATGGGGAAATTTTTAAAATAAAAAATAAAAAAATAAAACTCTGATCGATTATTATATATAAATTTAACACTTTTACACAATTAAACTAAAATTTTAATACCTTTTTTTCAGTGACAGGTTTAAAGTTATTTACAATTGAACATTTATTTATTTATTTAATTAAAAAAAGCAAAGGGCCTATGGCCACTAACATGCTTAAAAACCAAAAAACGCAGAGTCAATCAGTTACAGTTAACAAGCGATCAAACTGTAGCTGTCTCAAACATTATCAAAAAGCAATGTTTTCTGTTGCCATTGTTTATACCAGACATCTTTCTTGGGGGTGGAGAATTTTCCCCAAAGTTGTATTCCCCCAGAAAGTTAATGTTACATACACTGAAGTGTTTTTTACCGGTTAAAAAAACCGGTAAAAAATAAAGGGTTTCTTTACCGGTAAAAAAACGGTTTTTTTTTACCGGTAAAAAAACCTCGGGCATCACTAATCTGAGGTGTTTGATCGTGTGCAGTCTCTGCAGTCAGTCGTGATGGGAGAATTCACCGGTTTCTATTCCCTCATCTTCTGTGCACTGGCG
>Ga0209338_1000750_pt1 | contig 10163 bp, 7 predicted proteins | sample OlaalgELextract1_FD_187374 | JGI IMG/M metagenome (GOLD analysis project Ga0209338, IMG submission 187374) | Olavius algarvensis symbiont microbial communities from Tuscany, Italy - Type A ELBA extract 1 (SPAdes) (version 2) | ecosystem: Host-associated > Annelida > Digestive system >... | reverse complement strand
CGGCCTACGCACGAAATGGTGATTCAGTGTAATCCTTTCGTGGCAAACCCCCCCATTTTTGAAACCGTGGGAGATCCGTCTCCCAACCCCCCCCCATTAGTAGACGCCCCTGCATCTGTACATAAAAAAAGATGACTGATGCCAAAGAACCCAACGCAGGGTGTCTACAAATCCAACCAAACATATTTCCAGGACACATTAACAAAATTCTGGTAGCTTTTAAACGGCGATAGCCTTGTGTTTATCCTATGTCCTTGCTTGGCATTACTTAGTATTATTATCAGGCAGGGTCGCTAATCCCGGAGATCAGAGTGATCCTGCTTACTCAGTAAATATAGTGAGCATGAGAAAAAAGTTAATAAACTTGGTTAGCTAGTTACCAATAACTGGACTGCAGCTAAACTTTATGACTGGATGTCATTCTTGTCAATTATCGATCATCAACCTATTATACAAAAATTTTCAGGAGGAGCAATTAAATTCCAGTAGATTTCCAGAAGTTGTAGATAGGGTTTGCAAACCTGGCCGTCTTTTCCAAACCCGGGTTTTTGGGTTTAGAAAGCTCCATATCCGGGTTTTGGTTTTGCCAATGGTCAACGGACGGGCACCGTTCCGCTATTGACGGCCTTCAAGCCCGTAACGTTGCCCGACCATCGGTTATTCTCCGGCCTATTCATTGTCTCCAAATTGCTTTTTATGCGCATCAGCATCGTCTGCTGCATCATGCATGTACTAAATACTAAGCCAACGATAAGTGAACACTGAACACCAAAGTGACGACTTAAGACAGCAAAAATATCATCAATTACTTGCAGACAAAACGGGAGTCTGAAGATCAATCTTTTCACTTTTCAGCATCATATCATAATAATAATAATAATAATGGATTTGTATAGCGCCTTTAGGTCCGAAGATACAGAGGCGTTGTCATTGTCAATCGTCCGTTGACCACTTTATAGTTTATATGCATCGCGAAATTACACGTCTTTGTCATTCTGCAATCTGCACGAAAATAGGCTCTTGCCTCAGTTTGTATTCATTTTAAAAAATGGAACTTGGAAGTCAACGTTCTAATTTAGTTAGTGCACCGTTGTGCCAGGTAATATGAGCGGAGAAAACATAAAATATTGATCATGCGATCGGTGAGTGCTGCATAAAGCTGTACGGCTGTTTTTATCCATTTCGGCCGTGAAAATGTGTCATTTGCATCAAAAAATAGGTAAAAAATGCCAAACCTGAAAACCCTGGTTTTAGCACGACCCAAACCCCAGTTTTCGGGTTTGAAAAACGGCCGTAATTTCCCAGTTACGCGGGTTCTGGGAAACCCGAGTTTATAACCCTAGTTGTAGACACCCTGCAAATGAAGAAATGTACGCCAGCCTCGCACGCTGGCCAGAAAATGACGACTGATGGATTTGGACTCAGCACTGGGTTGTCAAGTCAGCTACCAAAAGAAAACAAGAACCTGCAGTGGATATTCTGTTAACTACAGCCGTTGAAAATGCATATGAAAAGTATCTTACGTGATAGTTACTGACATTAGGAACAGCATAAGTAACGTACTGCTTGTTTCATGTGACTGGAATACATAACTCAAAAATGATAACAAGGTACGAGACGTCATGATGATGAAAGTGAGATACAGTGATAGGAGATAACAAAAACAAGACTACTGGAGTTAGCATTTGAGCAGAAATTGCAGAAAATGGACTTGATGGATTAAACTAGAAACACGATTTATTAAGCCCCCGCTGCAAGGGGGCGGGGCTTTACACAACAGCGATGTCCATCTGTCTGTCTGTCTGTTCGTCTCTCATCAGAGTGGCAGGGCAGCCTTGCCGCATCCACCAAGGGTGTCCCACATATTTCCTCACCTGCGAAAAAATACCCCGTGAAATTCTTCCTTGCGGCGGAACTTATTCGTGGTGTTCATAAACGCATCACATTCGTTCAGTTTTAATCCAAAGAAGGTGAATAACGGACAAACAATTACCACAGTGAACTGCATCATATCACACAACTAAAACTGTCTCATCTCCATCCAGGTGTTCAACTGTCGTCTTGTGACCGATTATAATGTTGTTTTTAAATGTACAACACAGGACAAGTTTCTACACACAGCATTTAAACTAAGAACAAAGACTCGGACAAACAGTCGAGTTTCACTCTTCAAAAAATTAGTGTGTCAATCAAGCACACTGTCAGTTTATTTCTAGAACATGCATTCTGACAGTTCATCATTCACGATCTTTCGACTGCTCGCGGTCTGCCGAATGCCTGGCCTTGTTGGAAGCAGGAGAGTCAGACTTGGACCTGAAATCACAATAGCAAATACCACGTGACACAACTGATAACAGACTGCTCCATAGCATGCAACACACAGAAAAATATATCTCTAGAGTGATGTAAGCTGTGTCTATGATAGACAATTGCAAACAACTAAGGAGACAAACACAAAATAAGATAGTTTAAAGACAGTTACGATATTAATCAGTAATTAGACAAGAAGCTCTGCTGTCGCAGAAAGGCCGTGCGATACTTCACGTCTGTCAGTAGTTAACTTCAACAGTACAATACCTTGAGCACAGACTTTTATTATTAGTTACTTCAGCTTCAGATTTATCCACGCATACAATTAAAGTTTGTCCTGTTGTCTTTGGCTTTATGATTCGCTGATGCCTGGTGCTTTGTTGTCCATCTCCCATGATCAACAAACGCCACAATTAGTGTCACAACTATTTACAACATCTGACGGTTGCACCGTTAACAACACGCGATGAAGCGAGATGATCGTTGAAAATAGGGATTTTTTTCGTACCCTATATTCATTCAACGGGCGTCCACATCAGAAGTTTGGTATGGAAAAACTAGAATGGTGTCGCTACTGGATAGTGAAAAAAAGTCTGAGGATATGATAACTTGTTTTGACACGTCACACATACATGACAGACTGAGACAGCAGGACAGACAAACACCACACGACAGCATAGGTCGTGCTTACGGATAGCATTGTGCGGCAAAAACCAGCTGTGAAGTGATTATTACCTTTTGCGCTCACTGTGACGTTTGCGAGAGCCAGAACGTGAACGACTTTCTGAGCGTGATGCAGACTTCCTGCAATCAAACAATAACAGCAATGTATGATACATAAGTGGCAACAGTTCTTAAAGTGAATCCATGTGAACACGATATGTGGCCCTTCATCTTTGCGGAGACACACAACTATCAGGGTGACCACTCTCCACACAATGTGAAATTCCCTGACGGTTCGCAGCAGTCCTCTGCGGCACTCAGCATGTTAAGTGTTGCCCACAGTGGTGGGGGTAGGAATGCAACAACGCATGATCTGAAACCATATATTTAATAGAGACTCCTACTAAATACCTGCATGGATGCAAATATGCAGCCTACAATAAACAGTTTTAGGCAACTTTTCCCTTACAAGATTTTTTCCCTGACATTTCCATGATAGCTGTCAAATTCCATGACATTTCCAGGTTTTCTGGACAAGTGGTCACCGTGGACTATGCAGGTGTGCCATTTACCTTAAACAACACATCAGCACAGTGGTGTATCGGCACATTCACCACTGTGCCAACTGCATCTTCATGACACAACATGTTCCCTCCTGAACAACGTTGCCAAGTTATCTTGAAAAGTGTGCATTTTTGCCGCTGCATTATACCACTGTGTCCACATACGAAGCAGCTGTAATAAGTACACCAAAATTACAGCGATATTGCTAATATGTAATCACAGAATCTACAACAGTGTCTAACAAATGTGCAACATTTGGTTCAAATTAACGCAGTAAATGTAAAGAAACTGAACGCTAAAAGTACTGCTCGAAAGTAAAAGTTTACACCCAACCCTTATTAACATGCTGTCAATCACGACATCGATGGTGATGATGACTACGTGATGACAAACAGTAAGCTGTTATATACTACATAACAGGCTCACGGAACTCTAGAAACTGATACTGACTGGTCTGTGATACAAGATAATGGAATATAATAACAGTGACAAAATTGGGATGACCGAACATCCTGTGTCGACACTTTGGCATGATCTATGAAGGCATAACTGAAGCCAGCACATACAGGAATACCACGCATTATAAATAATTTAATTCTAAACAAAATACCTGCTGCCACTGCGACTTCTGCTTCTTCGTCTGCACAAACAGAGAACACTTTATCAATCAGTGACTCAGTGTCCATTAAATGACACATTTTATTTAAATGTACTATTAATTCAATGAAAGCAGACTAGAGCCTCTTGGCTGAAATGGCTCTCCTGTGTTTTATGGAAACCTTTGATCTAATTAGTGTAATTTAGTCCCTTCCCTCATATCATTCATGCCAAGTTTCATCAAAATCAGACTTAACAGCAAAAATAAGAAACACTTTAAGTAAAAGTTGACAGATGACGGCAGACAAAGGACAATGACAGCTTACCCAGTTAGTCCATCAGCTCTGCTGACCTCTGGTCATAGTGGAGCTAAAAGACTTCTCTAAGGTCAAATCAAAATCAAATATATAGTTAAAAATAGGTATAATAAATGAAGATAGCAATAAAAATGACAACAGTTTCTATATTAAATCAACTGCACAAAATTTGAGATATTTTCCAACTTGCAAATAAATTTACCTTCCACCACTGCTACTTCTTGACCGATGCCTGTTAAACAGTTTACAAAAATCACGTAAGAACATTGAAACCACAAAGCTGTTCTGACAATGCCGTGTCACACGACAATATGCAGGCTAACACCACAATGTCATCTCTTCTTAATAGTGTCGTCATCATTATTACATCCTGTTATATGCACAGCTTCATAATGCAGCAAATGCTGCATAGCTGATTTTGCCACTAGAACAGAAGTGTCTTCAACAAAGGTACCAAAAGCTAAGGTTAATCAATCAGAAATAATTCCATGAGAATTAGGGATGTGATGGAGTTTGAATTCGAAATACAATGTTGTCGAATTCTGGAGATTTTTCATAAATCCAAAATGCATCGGATTCACAGACTCGTTTTATTGAATTCGATTTCCGTTCTGGTCTGATTCTGTCTTTAGTCAAATCAGCTAAAAATGAGTTAAGTATTTTATTTGCTTGTTGTATTTGTAAAATGCTCGGTCCACGATGGACAAGAACAAAAATCAAGTACAGCGTGGAACTTTTTTTTGAGTTGAAATACAAGAATGATAGCACCACTGTTTGTGAACTGTGTGATAATGACATTTCTCGCGGTACAGTTGTAAATCGCCCATTTTTGTTTCATATTGTCAACTTTGTTTGCAATCAGTCACTGCAGCAAATCCACATCCACATCCATCTAGACTGGATCCGTGAAAAACACTCCGGACGGAAATGGATTTTAGCTGGCTCAATCACATCCCAAATTAGAATAAATGAATTAATATGCACCTAATTACATATATGACATGAAACAGCAACATATGAAGTCTGGCAAATATGCAACAATTTCTTCTTAATATTAGCACAAAATAATGCACGCGAAAGGCGGAGGAAAATGTGATACAAAGTTGGAAACCTTCTTCGGCTGCTAGATCGACGTCTTCGTCTGCGGTCGTTGCCATCATCATATCGATACCGACGCTCTCTACCTCGCATCTGGTTAGGACCTGCAAGCACCCACATGTGCTTTACACCAACTTATATTATGATATTACAATATCTTATCTGCTTGTCATTATACTGACAAACAGTATTACCAATATGCCAACATATTTCACCTTCATGCAGTGAAATGCAAGTGTTAACTAATATTAGAATATCGTGAATAAAGTAAAAAACTTTGGTACTTATCCAACAATTTCTCCGTCAACGGTCCTGCTGTGTGGAACAGTCTTCCTGTCGATTTGCGATCACCAGACATCTCGCTGGACATCTTCAAACAGAGATTGAAGACGTTTCTCTTCAGTACTGTCCACTGACTGCGCATTTGCTGCCTCGGCGAATTTGCGCGTTATAAATGTCTTTATTATTATTATTATTATTAATGTAGAACATAAAAGAACAAATATCAGCAGCGCTGACAAAATATTTATACAGTGAAAGTATGTATTCAAACCAAACAGTTATGAGTGTAACTTTCAAACTAAATTAGAAACGAATACAGTACAGGTGTTTGGAATGTATCCATCCTGAAACTTGTGGGCATTTTAAGTGAAAAATAAGAAACAGCAGTAAAAATACTACAACACAATTAACACAAATAAGTAAACGATTTTTGCTACACATGTTAAAACATGTTAAAACCAACCAGCTTATCATTCACATACTTTTTCTGTCTCCACGAGCAAACTCCACTTCTATTTCTCGACCGTACACTCGAGTTCGATCGAGGTTGTACATAGCATCCTCTGCATCTCTGGCGTCATCAAATGTGACCTGCTGTTAAGGATGTGCCAATGAAACTGCAAACCTTCACAGCTGTTTGAAATTAAATAAAATTTCTCGACACAACAACTTACGTCTTAGTTCTTAATGTATCATCATCATCAAAAATATGTTTAATGTGGCCTAAATAATGTCAATTATTGCAAGGTGCACACGGAATGCCAGATTAAAAAAATTAGTAAGTATGTAAGTCGTGTAATAATGGCTGGTAAGAGTGAATAAACAGGATAGTCTTGAAATGCTGTCAGAAAACCGCGAATGACTGCAGATGTGATGTAAAAGGCCATTCCACATTGGTGCTAGAAACTGGGAAATGCCCGCTTTCGAACTGTAGAGAGATGAGTAGGCAATACTTCTAGATGACGAGAGGCAGAAGACTGCAGCCATCGTCTTGATGTCATGTTGGTAAAGTACGACTGTAGATAACTAGGTGAAGTTGAACAGCCGTGGACAAATCGGCACGGTATTTCAGAACAGCCAATTTGAATGAGATGTTCTCTGAGATGCACGGCAAATGAAAGCGTGGATCAAAAATGGTAGTAATATGCTCCGACCGTCGGATTCTAAAGACGAGCCATGCAGCAGCAATCTGAACAGACTGGAGGTGCTGACGAACATCTGACATTGAAGAATTAAAACAACAGAAGACTACTGGCATCAAATATGTTCCACAAGACTTGTACAATTTAAGATAAAATTTACTATTCTTTCTGTATGCAAAAAAATCAAATTACCGCAACATCAGTAGACAATGTAAATATGGTTCTTTCTATTAACATCGTTTCTGTTGCTATTAAATGTAAACCAGCTACCAGTGTATATAATTACCACTTGAACGCCTGTGCATCAATTATCTTGCTTGTAATCTTGTTTCCCATATCTTGCTTGTAATCTTGTTTCCCATGCTAGCTTGAGCAGTCTTGACTCTTGCTCGACAGAGTCTTGCTTGCTTGCTCATTTTAGATGTCTTGCTACTTGGTCTGGCCAATTCTTGACCAGTGGGATGAGCAGGGAGTGGGACTTGACTCGACTTGCCCTAATCTTGCAAGGCGAATCTTGCTCTACTTGCTTGTACAGGCTAGTGACTTGTGGTGAGACTTGCTGGTCTACCAACACAATCACAATGATACACGAGTCGTACAGTGGCCACACAAACGCACTTGCAGCATCACATAACTAGACAACACAGTGTCAACAGTTCGTATCATTGCTTAAATTTATCAACTTTCTTAAGTTCATTATACTCCTAAATGTAATCAAATCACAGCATTGCTCATTACATGCCCAATTCCTCCACAGTGTATCACAAAACAAGAAGCTCAGCTGTCGCAGAGACCGCGCGATGCTTCTCGCCCTTGAATATTTTGCTAAGTCACTCAAGGTCATTCGAAATGACGCTGTTGAGCAGGGCGTGTGTAAGTCCCTATTAGTATTTCATTGAGACTATGTCTGTATGTCGTATTTCTGAGATATTCAGCGACAAAAAATGGCGTGACCTTGAAACAGGGGATAGGGGTCATTCAAGGTGAAGTTCGATAGATCATACACGACTTTCTATTGATCAGCCATTGTAAGCAGACCATTTTAAAGTTATTTGACGTTGCATTTCAACTTGCATAATCGTGATCTTGAAAAGGTCATTGAAACTGGTACCATTCAAAAGCTTGGGTGCGGTTTCCTATTCGTCTTCCATAGTAACTGTGGTAGTAGCTTTAACCGTTCATGATATACAACGTCAAAGTATAGCGTGACCTTGAAAACTGGGTTAGGGGTTGTTCAAAGTCATTGAAAATGGCTCCGTTCAATAGACCATATACGACTTTGTATTGTTTCCACAATTGTAAATATAGCTCTATCTGCTACCATTTTTGAGTTATTTGACGTTGAGTGATATCACGACCTTGAAATATGGGTTCGAGGTCACTCAAGATCATTCAAAATGGTACCATTCGAAAGCTTGGGTGCGGTTTCCTATTCGCCTTACATAGTAACTATGGCTCTGTCTCGCATCAGTTCCGACATATTGGTCGAAAATCGTGATTTTTTCATACCCCCTTGTATTCGACACCTCTGTTAGGGGGTCAGAATATTGCCATCCTATTTGGTACGGAAAAACTAGAATGCTGGGGCTACCCGACAGTGAAAAAAACGTTGAGGATATGTGTAACCGATTGCGCACAATACCAGCGTGTGACAGACATCTTGCCACGGCATAGTCAGCGCTATGCATACGCGTCGCGCGGTAAAAATGGAATACAAAACATTTTCATTTGGCCATTTTCACTGCAAAGTCAGATGGATGTACTCAGACCTAAAAGGTAAGTACAGTTGCTCACAATTCAAAGGTAGTGCAAAACATCCTAACAGTAGAGGCACTCTCTTTAAGTAGCCACATGTGATGACAAAAACTGAACTCCATACTGCACTCAACAATTTGGAGCATGGCCTCTCCCTCACTTACAATATGCCAATAACTTGTACAAACATTTCCCCATAAGCAAATGTAGTTTTATGATAAACTCAGTATCACAGCTCACTGTTGTGAAAAATAAGGATATTGCACATATGCAAAGCCACGGCAACGTCTGGTGTAATAGTCGACGGGAACATAGACATCACTTACAGGTCCATATTTTGCAAACATTCTCTTAAGCTCCTCTGGTCTATCAGCACAAAATTACCCACAAGAATTTTCAGTACAGTAAAAAAACACCAAACAAGTGTACATGGAATGGTAAGCATCTGCAAACAACTTTCTCAGTAGAAATACAAAAACACTACAAGACTTCACATGTAATCCTGCGAACAGTCACTCCACCAAATAGACAAATACACATACTTGTATATTCCGTACTACATTATCTCCTGTACCAGTAATAAAGGCATCCAGGATGCGGATACCATGGTGGCACCAACAGGAAGTGCATACAGTTTGCTTTAGTTTCCAGCTCTCAAATGACAATGCGTAACGCCGTAACATGTTATCATTTCTGGGGCGTTGCTACGTTTTACCCCAGAAGCGCTTCAATCTACTCTAGTGCCATCAATCATCTCTATATTAATCGTGGTAGGTACGTGCCCACGTCGTTGTGCTTTGCCGCATAATATATATATAATCCGTGCGCGGCTTGCGAGCCCGCGTATAATCTAGTCTAATTTAATACTGCACATTACAATAGTGGATGTTTCAAATCATAACGTTTAAAACATTGACCGGGCAGTAATTCGTAAATATTTGAGCAATAAAATAACAAAAGATTGGGCAATGAAACAATAAGATATTTAGATATTGGCAACAAAATGTGTGGCACCAATGCACCATATGCATTTGTGGTACAAATGCACACTGTATGCTTGTGTGGAATTTCTATTATTAACAAATAACAATAACTAAGTAACTCACACAGCAGGCTCCAGAAAAAGCAATGAAATGCGATTTAATATTCATTAACATTTTCATATTAGTGAATGTCAGCAACTTTGGTCGTATTGTCAACTGTTTCCGATATATCTGTTCTTCTGTCTGTCTGTCTGTCTCTGTTTTGCATTTCTGTGTTGTTGCTGTTTCTGCCTTCTGGCAAATAAATGTGTTCATAAATCATACTTGCATCACAAAGTGACAAAAGCAGATTTCACACACCGCATGTCATTTAACCACCCTGCATGCAATGACCTCTGGTAATTTATGTACTGTACAATCTGTACATTGCTGAAATCTGCAGACATGGCACT
>Ga0209338_1000748_pt1 | contig 10173 bp, 6 predicted proteins | sample OlaalgELextract1_FD_187374 | JGI IMG/M metagenome (GOLD analysis project Ga0209338, IMG submission 187374) | Olavius algarvensis symbiont microbial communities from Tuscany, Italy - Type A ELBA extract 1 (SPAdes) (version 2) | ecosystem: Host-associated > Annelida > Digestive system >... | reverse complement strand
CAAGAAGTGGAATTACCGAAGCATCAATCGGTTTCTAGCGAAATATCGTCACACAGGCACTACCGATCACAAGAAAGGCAGCGGAATGGCATGATGTTGACGATCAGACAGTCAGAAAAGCTATATTGCAGTAAAAAAGGCGTTTAGCAGCAGTAGCAAAGCAGAATGGAGGACCTATTCAGCACATTTTCTGCTGATCAGTTGACTGATGATTACTGTGACGTTCTGGTGTAGCCTACGTACGAACAACAACATAAATGATGAACCGCTTGCAAACATTGTTTTATGACGTGTAACACTATTTCGTTTGTATCACGGCTAATACGGAAGTGTTTTAGGTGAGAATTCCTAGACATATTCGAAGGTGTTTGCTCATTACATACGTGCTTTTCCGCTGATTTATTTTGACTACTCTGTTGCATAATGCCATGCGAATGTTCGGGACGTTTTTTTGTGCCACCCGGTATCACTGAATAAAACATTTGCTCGACTTGTGTCAAGTGTACTGCACATTTTGCATTGTAATATGTCATCTGATTGTATTATAACGATTTAGTTGTCAACTTACACCGACTTCACTGTCATTGTTGTTACCTTATTTGTCCATTAATTTTTGACAAATTTTTTGTTGAATTTCATCTTTAATTTGGCAGATTTTTGGCAGTCAGTATACATCTATTAAAATTTCAACTTGTCAACATTATGTGCTTTAGGACTGTATGTCTCTACATACAGTTAATACATTAATAGCTCCCATTGAGGTCCACTGACTTTTTTGCTTTTAACAAAGTGACACATGGATGGTGTCTTTGTGGCTCTCCAGTTTCACTTAGTACTAGATGTCTGTTGCAGAGTCACTCAAGACACAGGACAGATGCTATTGTAGAATCCTAGTTATACCCAGATTTACAAATACAAAATGCAAGTTATAACGTTCCTGGCCATTTTGCATTAGATTGTAACTTTCAACAATGTCTGGATTTTCTTTCTGGGTGTGATCATTAAGTAAGTAAGTAAGTAACTAACAAATGCATATTGTTTTGTTTAGTAATGTTAGTTATAGAAATGTTTCCAGCCAGTTCAGTTGTTGTAGAAACTATGGTGAGGAAGTAACGTATTGTGGGTTTTATGTGCTAGAAAGTATGTGCTAGAAAGTCAGAACTGGTGCTAAATGCTAAAAAGTAGTATTAATGGAATATTATATGGAAACTGATAACCATTCATCTAATAATTACCTGAGTGGTGAAATAGTGATTCACCATGAATCTAGAAATTTACACACAAATGAAGCTTTAGACTATATTTCAGTTGTAAAAGTATTCTAGTATACGGTGATTTGAAAACTTGACATGGCTGCTTTGTTGTCAATGCTGACGTGACGGTGACTTGCTGTTAATATTGGTCTGTAATCAATGTGTTGTTAATCATTTACTTGCACCTCCATTTACCATACATATTATTAGATGAATGCGGTATAAATTTTTGCAGGATATTAAAACAAGAACTTAGCTATCACAAACACATTGCACGTCAGCTGTGTACACAATACGTTGAGGAGGCATCTATGATAACCCCGTGACCTTAAAGTCTAGCTAAGGGTCACTCGAGGTCACTGGAAATGGAACTATTGGATAGATCATACACGTCGTTACACAACTTACTATTAGTCAAGTTATTTGACGTTAAATATTGTCGTGACCTTGAAATGTGGGTCAGAGGTCACTCAAGGTCATTGAAAATGGTACCATTTGAAAGCTTGGGTACGGCTTCCTATTCGCCTTCCATAGTAACTATGGCCGTATCTTTAGCCATTTCGGAGATATTTAACGTCAAAGAATGATATGATTTAGAAATCTGGGTTTGTGGTCGTTCAAGGTCATTGAAAATGGCGCTGTTTGATAGACAATGTATGACTGTCTGTTGGTCCGCCATTGCAACCATAGCTCTATCATGTACCGTGACCTTGCAATTTGGCTTAAAGGTCACTCAAGGTCATTGAAATTGGTGCCATTCTAAAGCTTGGGTGCGGTTTCTTATTCACCTTCTATAGTAACTATGGCCGTAAGGCCCTATCTGTAGCCGTTTGTGAGATATTCAGTGTCAAAGAATGGCGTAACCTTGAAAACCAGGTTAGGGCTCGTTCAAGGTCAATAAAAATGGCGCCGTTTGATAGACCATATGCGACTTTCAGCCGCTGTACCATTTTCGAGTTATTTGACGTGACCTTGAGATCTGGTTTAGAGGTCACCCAAGGTCATTGAAACTGTTGCCATTCAAAAGCTTGGGTCTCGTTTCCTATTCGCCTTCTATAGTAACTATGGTCGTATCTGTAGCCGTTTGTGAGATATTTAGCGTCAAAAAGTGGTTCAACCTGGAAAACAGGGTTATTGTTCGTTCAAGGTCATTGGAAATGGCACCATTTGATAGATCGCATACGAGTTCCTATTCACCTTCTATAGTAACTATGGCGCTACGTTGTATCGTCTACGAGATATAGCGACTTACGTTAGAAAATCACGAAATTTTTATACCCCACCTGTATTAAGCGCCCCGCAGGGTGTGACTCCGTCGCAATTTCGTGAAGATATTTGATGCTGATAAAACTAGAATGATTGGGCTACCGTATGATGAAAATATGACAATTCCGTTTTCATCTGATACCGGAACGTGACGGACGGACAGAATTGCTATATCAATAACGCGTGTCAGTGTGCTGAGGCGCGATAAAAACTATATTCTTAGGCCCGCAGTGTGCTGCAGACTGCAGTGCAAATAGCTGAGGGGATATATTGTTGGTAAACTGAGATACACTTTAGACGGCAGTACAGTAACTAATGGACGACACGTACATCGCATGCAGAGCTGTCACAGACCAGTAAACGAAAATTAACGCAAGTTGAGAAGCAGTGGGCTTGATGGCTGACTAATGATAATGTTGAAAGCTCTGAAGGAAAATTGTTGTCGCCATATTTTGAGCACAAGTTCTGTGCGTGAGGCGAACACGAGTCCACTGTTTTGCACTGCCCATGCTTGAAACATTTTATGCGAAACAACTGACAGACAGCAATACCTGACGGCCGACTCTCTGAACTGACTTTGAACTGCAACGTCACGTCACGACTCTATTGTTCGACGATAAGACTTACACATTTTTATACAACTGGTCATTATACTGTATTTATACAACTTTGTCATTACAAAAAAATTTCAATTTACAGTTCACACAATGCAGTGCCATCATCGTAATCCTTTCAAAGTGAGTGCATCGCGCCACGTATCCAGCACGCCAAGCAATTGAAGCAAAGCAGCCCTAAGTAAAATGTATGTGCCAATTTGCCAAAAGCACGAGCTGATACAAAATGGCCTGATTTTAGGGGCGAATTAGAGATGACCTTTTTGATGTACCATGCGGCCAACCCACATCGATGACCTTTGTTACCGCTGCTATAACTTACTGTTAAGTTGTAATCATTATTTATTATTACGCAAAGAATGCAGCCAACTGTAAAAAAGAAAACACAAGCAATACAATCATAAAACTTGAAAAATAAAAGCAACTTGACTCGTCCATCCCCGACTTTTAAACCTAAGCCCATGAAATTACGATACTATATAAAATACAGTTAATTATTTTGATCGCCTTTTTACAAGTCGTTTTTACAAGAGACTTATATTTCCGGTTATAAGAGTTTACGTTTTAAGAATATATCGATTAACGCATTTTTTAGTGCACAGTTACTGTGCATATTTTGCAGTTTGATGAACGTTTCTTACCATCTAGCGTAAATTTTGCATCCAGCTGTTGTGAGAACTGAAACATGTCAGAGGTTGTTGCAGACTCAGAAGTTGCTCAAAAAGTCACCGAATGGCTGGACTGGGACAAGGCAGGCATTCCACCACACGTAACAGATACACGACATCTAAATGTTGTAGTGTTCAAGTTGTCAATACATACTGCATTGGAGATGAAACCAAAAATTTATCGTTATGTTACAATTGTTTTTGCAGTTTCTTTTTTCATGCTTACGTACAGAATTCGGTTACCCGGAATTCCACCAATAAGAAACCATCCTCATGAGCCAGAATACAATAAGTCGCTAAATCTGTGGCCGCCATTAGTAGAACACACCATGATGTGATTCCAGTGATGCTGGTGTCATCCGGTCGTCAATTTTTATAGTACAGTATCACAAATGATGTGAAGAAGTTTTGATATAATCAAAAGTTGCCTATAATATCTGCCAACATTCGTGAAAAGTTAGTCGATTGTTGGCTTAGTGAGCAAGAAGAAGTGTAACAGCTAGTCAGATTGCCTTGATTGCCACTTCCTTTTTAAGCCCTCATTATGTCAACCAAAACTGGCTGTAAATCCTCGTACAAAGGGTGAATCTAAAAAGCGGCGGCACAGACGACGGGTCAGCCAAAGTGGTCAACTGGCCATTCACCTGTCCCGTCAGCATACTAAAAAGCGACAGGACAGACGACGGGTCAGTTTTTCCACGTGCACTCTCCCGTCATGTTGACAAATCAACCCACATCCACAACCGAATTGTTGCGTAATCTATTGACGTACTATTTGATGCCAGACAGACTAAAAAGCAATGTAAGTTACTGTTGGGATTAGTATTAATGCAATCATAGAAAAAAATCAGCTTCTGTGAAACAGCAAACACAGAATTGATTAAGTACATGGCATTACTTGATCCTTGCATCATAACGGAAACATTGTTGCGGGATCTGATGCTATCAATTTTCTGTAAGTAATTTCAGATCACCGATCTGATGCTTTAATTACCGTAAAAAGAAATTTTATGTATTTAACTGAAGATGCATTTGTTTTTGGTCTCAGACAAAGGTTTAAAACTTTGGTCTCAGCGAAAGATAAAGTGACGACCCAATATTAACTAAATAAACATTGTAGCCCGCGACCGATCAGCTGATACCACGGCCTGTTTATGATGTCACTCGGCGACGGATCAGTTGCACGTGGGCAGTTGACATGATGGGACAATGCATGCCGGCCCAAGTGACGATTGTCCTGTGCTAAACACAACGACGGGACAGGCGAATAGCCGGTTGACTGGCTTAGGCTGACTCGTTGTCTGTCCAGTCGTACCGTCGTCCCATCGCTTTTTAGTACCACCAGTACAAAACAAAACAATACACATTTATGGAAAAAGTGATAAACATCATCATTTCCATGTCCACATTCACACTGCCGTGATATGTCCAATGCACACCTTTGCTGATAGGTCCTCAGTGCTGATTCATCCTAGAGTTGCCTTACATAATTGATTGTACAGTACCGATCATCTGGAAAGAGTAGTTTATGTCCAAATCCAACACTTGGAATTAATTCATGAGTTGTTTGGGCAATATTTGCCTCATCTCATCTTGTTTGCCATACTATATGACACTGCTTGTATTATCATACATTTTCATGTATCATACATCTGCTCTGCCGATGTGCATATATCACGTGTATCTTTTATTGGCATCTTTATTTTTTCTTGGCACTCTTGGCACTGAGATCAGCTCATTATAATATATGTCAGACTGCACCGGCATCCATACCAGTGAAACGTGAATATGCATATCAAAAACTGTATGAAGGTGCAACTTGACATGAATTAGGACATGGATATGGCAGTCAACTGGATGTCTGTATTAAGCACGAGGTCAACTGTCACAATACCACGCACTTCTGGTTGAACGTTGTCGGTTAACATGTTGAACACTTCAATTGTAACCCTTTCGGTATTTTCTGTTCCGAATGGCAAAAGAGCCACAGCACAGGTGCCCATCCCTAACCCATCTGGCTCTGCCACTCCATACAAAAAAATCATACCGGTAACTGAGCTAGCATGATGAGATTGCACAACTCATCAAATTGAGTTTCACCATTCCAATTCAGTGGCCATAGGTATCATCTTCACTTTGATGTCGTCCAGAATTTGTGCACATATCACTGATGCAAAAAACACTGCAAAACTTCACAAATGCCACCAGAACACATTTTTACTATTAATAACAACCTACTTTTGCATCAAGATGTGAGAACTGAAACATGTCAGCGATTATTGCAGATTCAGAAGTTGCTCAAAAAGTCCAATGTCAACACAGAGGATGATCATTGCAGTCATGATATGAGTGATTGCACTGATCAAAATAAAACTACGTATGCTCCTTATGTCCTTATCATATAGTTCTCAGCATTATAATCGTCAGAGTTGTGTAATTGGTGAATTTAGGGCTGTATAAATTTGTTGATGTTGTCAATAGACTTGGTTGAGACTAGTGGCACCAGCACTAATGGCATTGCTATGCTGTGGACAGGAGTAGTAAATTGCATCATTTAGCCATTACTTTTGTAGTGCTGTATAGCTAACACTTTTATCTTAATAAAAATAGGAATGTTAAACAAAATTCACACTTTTGAACCTTGTTTCGAAACTTTTTAGACTGTTTGACAAGTCATGTATTTCAGTTAATTTTGAGTAAATGAAGCTCAAATTTAAAAATAGTTGAATTTAACATCTCTGTATTAGACATAAACATGCAACATTATTGTTGAATTGTGTGTTTGGCAAACATTTTACCTTTAGAGTGAAACTACACGAGCTGAAATGGAAGCAATAGTCAAGGCAAATGATGTTGTCAAGCTGAAAAACATACTATGTACACGCATGGAGTTTGGTACAGCTGGTATGTTTTTCTACGTGCATCTCCACTTTGTATAAATTAATTTTGCATGTTACAATGTTACAACATTAACTGTTAAATGTCCATTGTTCTGTGCATACCGTATACTTATTATACTGCGTATTACAACCTGAGCAGCTGTGTCATTTACCTTTAGTTATCCTTATTATCCTTACTGAGTGTAGCTGAGGAAAGTGCAGCATGTGCTAAGGAATTCTTTCCATCTGTACATATGTCGCTCCTGTGTTGTGTCGAAATGGCTGAATATATTGTCAGTCTAGTAACCTGATAATTATATATTTTTCTGATGTCAGATACAGTGTTGAAATTCCAATGGATTCACCCTCATTGTTGATGATGTCAAATAGAGGTGGGATATGAAAAATTTCCACGCGTCAGCATACTGACGCAGACGCACGATATTGATATAGCAAATCTGTCCGTTCGTCCGTTACATTTCGCTATTGTATGAAAATGGCTTAACGTATTGTCGTAGTTTTTTCACTATACGGTAGCCCAATCATTCTAGTTTTACCAGCATGAAACATCTTCACGAAATTCCGATGGGGTCACCACCTGCGGGGGCACTAAATACAGGTTGGGTACAAAAAATTTCGTGATTTTGGACCAATAACTCGCTATATCTCGCAAATGATACAAGATAGCGCAATAGTTACTATGGAAGGTGAATAGGAACTCGTATGCGATCTATCAAATGGTGCCATTTCCAGTGACCTTGAATGAACAATAACCCTGTTTTCAAGGTCACATCACTCTTTGACGCAAAATATCTCACAAACAGCTACAGATACTGCCATTGTTATTATAGAAGACGAATAGGAGACCGCACCCAACCTTTTGAATGGCAGCAGTTTCAATGACCTTGAGTGACCTCTAACCCACATTTCAAGGTCAAGATAATATTTAACATCAAATAACTCGCAAACAGTACAAGATAGAGCTATAGTTACAATGGCGGACTAATAGAAAGTCATACATGGTCTGTCGTATCGTGCCATTTTCAATGACCTTCAATGACCCCAAACCCAGATTTCAAGGTCACGCCATTGCTTGACACTGAATATCTCCGAAATGGCTAAAGATATGGCCATAGTTACTATGGAAGGCGAATAGGAAACCGTACCCAAGCTTTCAAATGGTACCACTTTAAATGACCTCGAGTGACCTCTAATGGTAACCCACATTTCAAGGTCACGATAGTATTCAATGTCAAATAACTCGACTACTGCTAAGTCGTGTATGATCTGTCCAGTGGTTCCATTTCCAGTGACCTTGAGTGACCCTTAACCTAGATTTCAAGGTCACGGTGTAATATCTACCCGGGTATGCATTGCATATAGATGTTGTCAGCATATTATGTCTGCAGCTGACACGCGATCTGTTTGTGATAGCTAAGTTCTTGATACTGATATGTCGCAATAGCTTGGAAACAGTACAAGCTGAGTTCACAGCCATGGCTTAGCATTGTAAACCAGTGTCATTGACTTATATAACACATTGTGCCAGAAGTCGGTAATGTGTATTGTCATAATATTTTATGCACCTTTTTGTTTTGCATCAAAATTTAATTGTTTACCGCTCTTTTAATGCATATGATTGAACAGGATTGCGTGCTGCTATGGGTGCTGGATACGCAAGGATGAATGATCTGACAATTATTCAGACTACACAGGTAAATGTTGATCAGTGATGACATTTGTCTTCATTTTCTCATAATTCATGTTTTGCCAGCATGTAGTAGTATAATAATTATAGTCATTTTGCAACTACTCTATACAGAAGTACCCTTTGCAAACTTTAGCATTGAAAATTGTGACTTTGTAAGTTTTTTGCTGAGCTGTCCATTTGTGAAATTGCATTATCCATTGAATTGTTCGTTTCCGAGGTAGCAACAGTCCTTTTCTTTTTGTAAAATGGCTCGTAGTTTTAGGTATAGTGTCTGCAACTTCTAATATCTACTTATTTAATGTTTGTCTGCTTTATTGATGGAAACCTGCAAATTCTCTGTTTGATGCTGAAGAGTCTGTAAAGTAGTTTGTAGCAATGTTGGCTGTGTGAGGATTAATAATATTACAACATATGCAATATAAGCAATATTTGTGCCATAGTGTGTAAAAGTAGAGGTATTCTTGTCAGCTGATTGAGTCTTGTTATAGGGTTTTGCAAAGTATATGCTGGATAAGACGCCCACAATCAAAGAACATGGAGTTGCAATTGGTCATGATGCAAGACATAACAGTCTTCGGTACTGCTTCACTTTACTTATCATTTATGTCAATTTATTTGTACCGATGAATTGAATTGTGGCGTCATTATGAACACTGTCTGTGAATGCACTGTATTTGGTATTTTTGGGAGAAATACATTGTCGCCACGTGCACGTGGTAAATGATCGCACTCTTTGTGCTTTTTCTTGGCCTCGTTTGGCTTAGACTCAGAGAGTTTACAGCCAGCCCAGTGTTACTTATCTCACAGACAGCAATTGTGAAATTAGGTAATCAGGCTGATAGTTTAGTGAGAAACAAAGCTTTGGCTTTCGTACTGTTAAGTTTCTCAATGACAGTTACATCTCGTATGTCCGCTTGCAGTTCATTGATAGTTTTCTCTTATTTTTAGCTCCACTTTGACCGAAAGTTAGCAGAGCCGATGGGTGTACAGGGTGAGCTGTGGTCTTTCTGTCTGTTCGTTTGTCTGTCGTCCGTCATCTTTTACTTAAATTGTTTCTTCTCTGTTAGCTTAACGGGGTACTCCCCCCAAGAAGATGAATTAGCTAAAACTATACTCGTTGTGTAGTACATATATTGCACAAGTCATTTTAGATAGTTAAATTAAATTTACTTTGCTTGTGTAGTGAGAAAACAATTTTCAAACTTTTTATTTACGATGGGCTGAGGACCAGCTGTTGGGTGATCTATTGTATGACTCGATGTTGTTATCCATAGAGTTTTTTTTTATAAACAACGATGTAAACAAACAAATGTAAACAAAACTAAACTAAATACCGCTATGCTATTAGTACCTCTATGATTAATACATTGCAGCAGTTATTAAAGAATTAATATTCTTTTCCGCAAGCAGATGAAATATTGCAGAAAATTAATATGTTTAAACAATATTACGTACGCAAGCAGCAACTAGTTTACCTAGCACATGATGGCATTGTTGACTGTGGTAAAGGCGTACGAACTCTAGAAATTTTAAAATAGTACCTCTATGGTCGATCTATTTATAGCACAAAATATTGACATAATAAACTTCGTTTTTTAAATAAAATACTGCTTAATTTTTTTAATTATTACAATTTTTGTAATACATGTACACAAGTCGTTTGTTTGTTGAAATAAACAAGAAGTCAAAGTAATTTGACAAAAGCGCCTCACGGGGGGCCAATTCCCCGGTTAGGGGTCACCCCAGGGGGTCGAAATTTGTACCATTGAATTCCTGGGGTAG
>Ga0209338_1000747_pt1 | contig 10176 bp, 10 predicted proteins | sample OlaalgELextract1_FD_187374 | JGI IMG/M metagenome (GOLD analysis project Ga0209338, IMG submission 187374) | Olavius algarvensis symbiont microbial communities from Tuscany, Italy - Type A ELBA extract 1 (SPAdes) (version 2) | ecosystem: Host-associated > Annelida > Digestive system >... | reverse complement strand
CCCGACAGAGGCAGCGTCTCCCGCCCTTACCCCGGCCGAATCGGCCGGTACTCGATTTATCCACCAATTATCACACCAAGGTCCCAGACAGCAGTAGTAGACAGTACTTAGATGTCACCAGTGAATGTCTTTTTTTGGCACATTTACTACAGTTGTCATACTGTGTGAGTTAGTGACAATCATACATTTGATAGTTTATTGTTTCAGATTCTGAAAGGTACGCCAGTAGTAGAGGGTCGTCCAGGGGCAAGCATGCCACTTGTCGACTTTGCACAGCTGAAGAACGATCTCTCAGAAACACTCGGTGTCAGTGATGTGACAGACAAGGATGTTATCAGTGCTGCAATGTTTCCCAAGGAGTTTGAAAATTTCTACCGGTTTCGCCAGGAGTACGGTCCTGTCGACAAACTAGACACACCGACGTTTTTCGTTGGGCCTAACATTGCCAACGAGATTCAGGTTCATTTGTTTTCTCTTAACATTTATGTCACAGATTACTTTGTAAACTCTGAAGTAAATATGCAGAATATGTATGTTATTATATTACTGCTACTCTACTCGAACACATTGTCAGTCGGAGGCACAACAGTTTTGGAGATGGGACCTTTGCTGCTGCAAGACCACAAGTCTTGAACAGTCTGCCGCCCAGTCTCAGACTGTGTGGGCTGTCATACGGCCACTTCCGGCGGTTGCTGAAGACATTGAAGCCATGGCGCAGTGTGAACTGTTTTTTAACTGTGCCAAATAGAAATATTCTTACTTACTTACGGCTGCTACTGTCACCACCACCACCACCACCACTACTACTACTAAAGATGGTGATTTTAGATGCCGATATTAATCGTTACACTTTCCTGTTTACCTGGTTATTGTATGTATTGTATAACATGGTTTAAACTCTTTAATGATTTGATGCTGTTGGTATTGTTAAGTAGCATAGCTTGTGGAGTCATGGAGTTTTAGTCTTTGTTCTGAACTGATGCGACATATGCTGATCTTACTCACAATGTGTGGCCAACTTTGCGTGATGCGCAGGTTGAGATTGAACGTGGTAAGACACTACACATAGCTGTGCTGGCGAAGGGTGACCTTAACAAACAGGGTGAACGTGAAGTTTTCTTTGAGTTGAATGGACAGATGCGAACAATGCTGGTCAAAGATAACGAAGCTGTGAAGGTACGGGTATCGTATGTGTGTCAAAGCCTACACTAGATATCTAAACATGTTTGTAGCAAATGTAGCCATTATTATTTGCAAATTTTATGTTCACTATTCACTGTTTAGGAATCTTTTTGTAAGAATTTTTGCATTTTACTGTTATCAGAATGCCATAAAATATAAATTAAATGATAAATTATATTGTTCTCTTCTTTTTAAATTTGGTGTTTGATTTGATGTTCTGTCTTTGCGGCATTCTTTTGTAAAATTATCATATAGAAGATACGTGTGGCAGAAAAAAAAAACAGTGTAGTTAATATAATTTTTGGTGCACATTACTGCCAGTGTGATCACTAATTTTTGCTGTAAATAACTGCTTATGAAGTTGACTTTAGTGGATGCTTCAAGTACTTTCATTTTTATCGCGCCTCAGCACACTGACACACGATATTGATTTATAGCAATTCTGTCCATCCATCTGTCCGTCTGTCCTTGACATTCCGATATTAGATGAAAACAGCTTAACATATTGTCGTAATATTTTCACCATACGGTAGCCCAGTCATTCTAGTTTTACCAGCATCAGACATGTTCATGAAATGCCTAAATACAGGTGGGGTATAAAAATTTTGCGATTTTCTACCAATAAGTTGCTATATCTAGCAGACGATACAACATAGCGCCATAGTTACTATGGAAGGTGGGAAACTGCACCCAAGCTTTTGAATGGCACTAGTTTCAATGACCTTGAGTGACCTCTAACCCAGATTTTATGGTCACGGTATTATTCAACGGCAAATAACTCGAAAATGGTACAAGACAGAGCTATGGTTACAACGGCGAACCAATGGACAGTCATACACGGTATATTGGCCGCACCATTTTTAATGACCTTGAACGACCCCAGACCCAGTTTTCAAGGTCAGATCATTCTTTGACGGTGAATATATATCCAAAATGGCTAAATATATGGCCATAGTTACTACGGAAGGTGAATAGGAAACCACACCCAAGCTTTCAAATGGTACCATTTTCAATGACCTTGAGTGACCTCTGACCCACATTTCAAGGTCACGATAATATTCAACGTCAAATAACTTGATTAATAGTAAGTCGTGTATGATCTACACAATGGTTCCGTTTCCAGTGACCTTGAGTGACCCTTAACTTAGATTTCAAGGTCACGGGGTTATCATAGATGCCCTCGACATATTGTGTGCACAGCTGATGCACGATCTGTTTGCAATAGCTAAGTTCTTGACCTGTGTGTTGCTATGCATACATGTAGATATTGCAATACACAATGTAGCTGATGTTGTTGGTTGGTTGGTTGTGCGGCTGTATTGTGGCAAATAAGCTTTATGGATTAAGTTGCCGCTTGGTACAGGGGTTGTATTCTACCGGTACCACGTTGTGTTAGATAGGGGGGTCAGAATAGGGGAACACTAATATAAAATATATAAATACTCTTACTTATATAATTACTTACTTACTAAACTACGTGTTGGAGTAACTCGCCCTCTTGAGTTTGTGTTTTCATACTTGCCATTGCTGTGCTGCCGTATGACACATACATTTGCAGATTTTGCCATACTTGTGTGGTCTTGTTATTGGTACTTACCACCTGTACTGATGTTGCTAAATTTTTAGGAGATACATGTGCATCCGAAAGCCCTGAAGGGTGTGCGTGGTTCAGTTGGAGCGCCAATGCCTGGTGTTGTACTGGACATAAAAGTGAAAGTTGGAGATCGCGTTGAGCGACAGCAGCCGCTCGTCGTGCTGAGTGCAATGAAGATGGAGATGATCGTGCAGTCGCCATTAGACGGAGTTGTTAAGAACATTGCCGCCGAGCAAGGAATGAAGCTCGAAGGAGATGATTTGCTGATGGACATTGAGTAAAAATACAGGGTCAGCATGCCAGATTATAAACGTCTGCCATGTTTGAATTACTGTTTTTATTTAAATTCTTTATTGCATCCTAGTTGTTAGTTTGTTGATTTGTAATTACAATATGTGGTATTGTAGTGATACTGTTGTTTGCAGCCGATATTGCTTGCATATCACACTACTGGTCTCATGCAATTTGAAGTAGTTAGACTTGAATTTTGATGAGCAGTTATTGTTCAGTTCTCGTATTTATTGCGTGTATTTTAGTGTTTTATAATTAGCATGTTGGTTTGCTGATTTGTTGACATTAGTGGTGCTGACATGTGCATAAGATGTTGCCTGTTACCTTGATAAATGTTAATGCATTCTGCTATTTCGATATAAACCCCAGAGGTACTTACTTTATTTCAGGCAACAGTGGTCCATAAATGAATGGAGAGACAGTCTATACAACAGAACAGACATACAAAAGACAGTAGATAAGCGTACACACATGTACATAAAAGCACAGAAACATAAAACCTGATTTTTTAAAGTGCCCGAAAGTCTTAAAGGAAAAGAATTGAGCAGAATGCTTGCTTAAGATGTCTTATGACAGAAAGTGAAGTTCTGGTGGTTAAAAGGTTCAGCAAAGCAAATCAGAGCAAGACCTTCAAGTTTGTCAGCGTTTGCAGCTGTACTGAGAGTATGTGGTTGATGTCGATCAGTGCGGCCACTGCTGTCATCTTCCCTTATCACTGTCCTGTCCCTGATATTGTGCCTATGTACAGTGCCTGCATTCATCATTTCTGACACTTAAATAGTTTTTAATACCTAATACATATTTTAGCCGACTAAGACTGCCTTGTGTCTCATGAAACATCTTGAGGGTTTGGCTTCATACTGTTAATCACAACCATTTAACGAGATAATTATTTTAAATGCTAATCCAGTTGCTGCACCTACAGTTGTACTGACTTTTACTCTAGTAAATTGACATATTATTTGATGAAAAGAATCGGCTTTTCTCAGCTGTATGTCTGAAATTTTCGTTCAAATTAGTTAATTTTTTTCTCGGCTGTAAGCCAGCAAACAAAAGGGTACATACAGGGTTTGCAAAACACAGGGTACGTAGCAGATTATTTGATTTTCCATTGATGTGATAATATATTTTCTAACCTACAGTCAACTATTGTGTGTTTTTACACGTTTATATATGCTGTCTTTTTTCATTCAGCCAGTATCTACTCAGTTGTATGGATCTCATTTTGTATTGGTTTTGAACCGCTACTGTTGTATTGTAGACTTGATGTTTAGTGTTCCTATGGAGTGTGTTCACTGAGTGAAGTTAATTATTATTTATGGGACTTTTGTTGCTGTTTTAAGAACTAATTTAATAGCTTAAAATTGTGTACATATATTATAGCTGTTGTAAACCATTTCTTGCCTTTGCAGTTGGGTCTGTATTTTGTGTGAAAGTGTGTATTTATGTGCTCTTGGTACAGTGAAAGTAGTCTTATCCAAATATGTGCATAGACCACAGAAGGTGTGTGAATTTGGGGGTCAAACTCCTATCCTCCCTTTCCCCTTCCCCTTTTGGCTGTGAACTGCCAAAATTCCTGCATGCTGCAAAGTTGCTTTTCCTTAAAACAGAGGAGGTCTGGGACAATATGAGCCCTGGACAAATCAGGGTCTGGGGCAAAGCCCCAGCCGCCAAATGATTCTGATGGGTATAATTGGACAGTAGAATGCAGCTGACTTGAAGCAAGTTTAACAAACTGGGCTGTGAAACTTGATTTATGCATGCAAAAAGTTGTCTCAAACAATATCCCAGTTGACTCCCACTTGGAAAAGTGGGGTCAGTTGACTGCCTGAGCGCGTGCTTACACAGTCTGTGAATGTGTGCAATATATTTTGTTGTCAAAACAGCCATTTAAGCTGCGATAGAGATTACTAAACCTATAAAGTGGTATGTGGGTGTGTTGCTGTTGGGTTGAAGAGGGCAGCTACGTTGATCAAAACCCTTGCATTATTGTCACTTCGATGAACTATCGTTATTAATTATCATCATCACTGTCGACGTTGTTGAACTCTTTAAGAGCTGCGTGCTGTTCTTTCTGTTGAGAGCAGTATGTCATCTCGAATATGACCTATAATGTGTTGACTGGTACGTTAAACCCTACTTTATCATTATTATCATACCAGAGCCATGTGCGTAATGTCCACATCAACCATTCCAAACCAGATGATTGATGGGCTTCTGTGATGATGCTTCCAATCTGTCAGTGGTGAAGCCTCTCTGATGAATGATCCTCATCCTCAAGGTGATATGCTGGCAATGTCAAAAATAAAATGATACGCCAAGAAGGGACTTTATCGCGTGTCATGATTTGTCTGTATAATTATCTTGCGCTGGAAGCAGCCAGCAAAGTGTCGTTTTGTTTGCCTGCACTTTATGTTTTAGCAATATTACGGTTAAATGTTTCTAGCTGTCACCATGAAACTTTGAGAATAGATGGGCAATGGCTCTGACATCAAGCCATTAAATTCGCCAGGTGGCAGCACCCTGCAGTTGGGCATGGAGCGAGATTTGCTGTGCCTAGCTTAGTGTTGCTGTGATGACTGGACCTCGTGCACTCGTGAGTTATACTGGCAGTATTCTGTCAGAGTGTCACGTTGTATACTGTGATCACTTTAAGACCATCACTTGAATGTGACATCGACATTTGTGTCCAGTTTTTTTGTAAGCTTCTTTTGAAGTGATGCACATTGTTGTTTTGATTGTTACATAGTGCATCTAAAAACGAGATCCATGTTACATTTTCAAATAACTGCAACATATTCTGATCCAATATCAACAATTTATGGTACACAGAATCAACATTATGATCTTTTACTAGCAGTTGCTCTTTTGTGAAATGTTTGAAACAGAGAACCAGCTGCAGGTTTTTTTCTGTGGCAGCCAAAACAGAGGCTATGCACAGTAACTGAATTGATGTTTTTTTCCAATTAGCATCAGCTATGAGTTTGATCATTTCACTTAACACTGTATCTTCACGACATCATTGCGCTATATAAATTCTATTATTATTATTATTTATTGTTATACAACTCTTGAGACAGTAAAAATGTTTAAGCAAGGTATGACTGTGATCCTATGTGCTTATATGCATCTCTTCAATAGTGTTGCTAGTGCATGCTGTGACTGCTATGCTTATAATCTAATTGGTTTCCTGTTTTTGTCACATTTCACGAACATAGTGTATGTGTAATTTAGTGATATTAAATTGCTTGTTCTTTGTAACAAAAAGTTATTAAGACTTAAGAGGTCATACTTGTTGGAGTTATTTGAATATGTAATGAGTCCGTTTTTTATTAAATTGCTTGTTCTTTGTAACAAAAAGTTATTAAGACTTAAGAGGTCATACTTGTTGGAGTTATTTGAATATGTAACGAGTCCGTTTTTTTGTGACACAGTGTATTACTGTATTACTGGTTGTATTTCCATTTTTACACATTTTAGCATGCCAGTATGGTTGATTTTTATTGCTCATTCTGTTCGTTTGTTATAACTTTCTGTAATATTAATTCTTTGTTGCCATACATATTACATGATGATGATGGGTGATGTAACATTGTTCGTGGCTTGATGTCATAGTATTATATGAGGCATGACCATCGTTAGTGCTATACTACATGTTGAAAAATATATGATGTTGCTGAACTGTGTTGAGTATGCTGCATGTGTAATCGAAGCTGAGGAGAGTTATGTGCAAGATATACATGAGCAGTGCGACAAAATATGTCTGTTCACTTACACCTTCATTTCTTAAATCAAAACTGTATGTCAAGACAGTATCACACTAAATTCAAACTGTCAGCATTTAAGCTTAGAGGTTAAATATTGTTTTGCACTGTTTTTTTTTCGTGGTAACGTATTTCAGAATAGTCAATAGATTGCCTGATTGTGGACCAGTGAGGGGTATGCTGTGGGGGTTTACCATTCAGGGGTACAGACTCCGCCAGCCGAGGCCAGGAACATCCACAATATTGACACAAATTCAAGTGTTTTGGGGGTGGGATCCCCTTACATAATTATTATTTGGTGAAGAATATATTGGAACATTATCACCTTGTTTTTTTATTCACCTGTGGTTGTTTTTTCTTTATTAGTAAGATGACAGGGAAATAGTTTAACAGCTGTTGTCGTGAAACTTTGAGATTAGATCAGCAACAGCTCACACTCATGGGTCGTGTCTGTTGATTTTGGGCCAAAATTGAGCCGCAATTGACATCACAAGGCCAATAAATGCGGCACATTACTGTGGAGCAGCAACACCTAGTGAATGTTGTCAGTCAAGCTAATGCCATGAAGTAATGTCACACAGTGGCGCTAGAAACAATTCAAAAGTGGAGGGGCACAAACTGCCGGCGCTTAACACCGGCCGAAAAAATTTTGATGTGCCCCTCCACTTTTCTGTAGTGCCCCTCCAGGTGGGAGGGCACAACAAAAAATAGGGTGGGCACGGTTAACAGTTTCCTTTCAGTTCTGACGAGGTGACACTAAAAATGACGAAAGATGAAGATTACACCAATATTATGCAAGCATGCAGCAATATTGCCAATCACGGTCTCTCTGGCGTGAATATAAAACGTGTCTGTGTGCATGACACCAGGATTGGACGTAGCCTATGATGAAAATAAATTTTCCTCAATAAAAACCACAGAAATTAGAAACAATCAGTATATTACCACTTAAAATACTAAATGCTTCTTGTCATGTAATAGTTTGCCTAGAAATAATTGCCAATGAATTGTGATCGTTTGTCATTGGCAAAAAAATTCGTGCGCTACTGGTCTCAGATCAAGCTGTCCTACACGGTCCTTGTGGTTGTGGCAGTGTAAAAATAGCAAGTGGTTAAGTCTTGGCTGCCTACAGTTGACATGTGCGTTTTCAACCGACGCAAAGCAGAGAAGCAGAAGCTTCGTTCCGCTGAAGCACGTTGCTGGTATGACGAGTGACTACTTCACTAACTTCTGTTAGCAGGAGACTTACACCTCGATTTGAGTTCAGTGCTTCTGCAATATCGGTCACAGTCAAAATAGAAGATTTTTGGTGGTTGCTTTCCTCTAACAAATGCAAAATATAGGCTATGAACTACAATTATGCTATAGTAAATAATGCAAGGAATTTTATAGTTGCAGTGGCCAGTTGCAGTTACCCTCTGTGCCCCCTCTTGCCCCTCCACTCTCAAAAGTGGAGGGGAATTTGCCCCTCCTGATTATGGCTCCGGCGCCTATGATATTGCCACATAGTGAATGTGGTAAGGTGTGTTGAGCCTAGCACAAACCACAGCTTGAGATTATTTTGCAGCCTTCTTAAACGTGTAAAATCGAATAATATATTGGACTGTAATGTGGTTTCAGTGAAGTTATGCATACTTTTGAACTTCATTTGTCTTTTTCGAGTTTTTTTTTACTCAGCACTAATACTAAATCAGAGCACTGTTTCGAATATTTGATTGAAACTGCAGCGATTGGTGACTTGTTTTAGGTGCTGTTAACCTGTTTACAACTAATCTGAGTGATTATTACGTGTACGCATATAGTACGAGTGATTACTGGTTAATGGGATATGGTGCAGAAGTTGAGATATTAGGCTCCAGCAGCTACTATAGTAGTATAGTTAGAAGTTTTTAACTGTTACTTCACCATATGTTTAAATTAAAGCAGATATGGGAGTCTCAAGATAGGCCTACTATTTCATCTTGAGACAGTATTTTCACTCTATTCAGTATTCACTGTCTTGAAGGTTATTGTCTTGGTCTCGGTTTGATGATCACTGTTTTTGGTCTTGGTCTAAATCTTGCCGTTATACGACACGTATAATAATTCCATCATGTAACGTCGACACGAGGATGGTAGAACTTGACAACGTTGAAAGATGGACCAAAGGAAATAACCTCACACTCAATCGTGCGAAGTGCACCGAGATACACGACATCAGGAGAAAGTGCCAGGTGGTGATGCCGCACCTACTGCCGTATGTCGCTAGAGTTCAGTCGATGAAGGTGCTTGGTGTCACAAGTAACTGCAATCTGTCCGTTCTCGACCACGTCAACAATATCACCAGATCGTCTGCACAGACTATTCGCGCCCTGCGGATCCTCCGAGCGCATGGCATGGTAGACTCATCACTCCACGTGGTGTACCGAGCAGTCGTCGTAACCAAGTTGACGTACGCTGCAAGTGCCTGGTGGGGCTTTGCCTTTGCTGCTGACCGTCAACGCATAGCAGCGGACAGCGGTCCTTCGACGTGGCAAACGGTCCGGCTTCAACGGGTTGTATTCTGGCGATGTTCAGACGATAGCCGAATTAGTCGACTAGTGCTGACGACGAACTGTTTGAGAAAGTACTGTGCAACCCACATCACGTTCTGTACAACTCTCTGCCGAATGAAACAGTCTCGTTCTATGAACTTATAGGCCTACACAGACCACACAACAGAGAACTGATAAACAAAACTAGTCGTCTGTCTGAAGCCAGTTTTATTGTTCGTATGCTGTATAAAGACATATATTAGTCACACATTTCTTTACAATTTTATTATTACATTCTCTAGACTGTTTTATCTCTAGGCCTATCTCTACTACACTTTATCGTTGTTATTTTGCGTTTTGTCAAAGTTCTTTAAACGAATATGAGTGAATGAAATGAATGTACTGTATTGGTCTTGCATCTCGAGACCAAGACATTTTAAGGCACCGGACAGCTGATCACTATCGAGACTCACTGTTCGTGCAGGCTCCTTTGTCCACCACTGGCCGTCACGGATGGATGAGCCAGGTATCAATCAAAATCGATGACGGCTACTATACCGCTGATGGGAAGTCTTGAAAGACTGCGCTCGTCTAGAGAAAGTATTTTCTAATTTTCACCGTCGTCTTGTCTCTTGTCTCGCCTTGAACCTAGTGTCTTGGTCTTGGCACGTCTTAATTGGTCCGATCCCTGCTTAAAGTGGTGGCACCGCAACTATTTTCGTTCCGGTTCCGTCCACACTACGTCCGCTAGATGCCGCTACGGTTACGTCCAGTGCAATACATAAGAGAACACCCAAATAAACATGTACATTTTGAAATAACTTTTCGGTAG
>Ga0209338_1000746_pt1 | contig 10183 bp, 9 predicted proteins | sample OlaalgELextract1_FD_187374 | JGI IMG/M metagenome (GOLD analysis project Ga0209338, IMG submission 187374) | Olavius algarvensis symbiont microbial communities from Tuscany, Italy - Type A ELBA extract 1 (SPAdes) (version 2) | ecosystem: Host-associated > Annelida > Digestive system >... | reverse complement strand
TCAGTTAAAGAGTTACAGATACTACGCGGTAGACTTGATCTCAAACACCTGATAGATTTGAGCAAAATGAGATTTTATCGCAGTGTGTCTACTTATTCAACAGATGTCGTGCGTTGCTGCTTATTTAAAGCATTCAGGTTACCTAGTGTGAAGAAAATGTTTTACTACTATGGTGTTAGCACAGGATGTTGTGTTGGTTTTGATTGTATCTTTAGTAAGCTAAAGACTTTAGTCTCATAAACGTGTGTATATCTTTGGATAATTCTGTTTTCTGTCTATCTTTTACATTTGTATCTCTGTCTGTGTGTTTGTGTTCTTGTTGTGCTGCCTTCATTGGCGAATAAACGTCTTCGTTTGACGTAACCGCGCTAGGCAGGCTAACGTAACGTGGTTGTAAATGTGAAACTGTTGTCAGACGCATGCGAGGAAGACACGTGTCTGTTCTATTCCAACTGTCAGACAGACGACAACGGACAAGCGCACTGTGTGTGCCCCACTTCGTGTCTCGAGGTAGCATTGGTTGCTGTTGTTGTTGTTGTTTTACCTACCAGCCTGCGCCCGTATTGCCTTTACTCAGTGGTGCAAAATTGGGTTTTTCGTCCCACAGGGGCGACGCATTGGCCCGATAAACGTGGTAAATTTTACGTTTATCGGGGCAGAAATCTGAGAATACAGCCCCAAAACTGTCAAAATTTGGAATTTTGGCCATAAATTTGCCCCTCAGGGGCGACTCATTGCATAATTTTTATCGCGCGTCAGCACACTGACACGCGATATTGATATAGCAATTCTGTCCGTATGTCTGTCTGTCCGTCCGTCCGTGACGTTGCAGTATTAGATGAAAAGGGCTTAACATTATTGTCATAGTTTTTTTCAACATGTAGCCCAATCATTCTAGTTTTATCAGCATCAAATATCTTCACGAAATTCCGACGGGGTCAGTCATAAATACAGATGGGGTATAAAAATTTTGCGATTTCCTACCAATAAGTCGCTGTATCTCGCAGATGATACACGATAGCGCCATAGATACCATGGAAGGTGAATAGGAATTCGTATGCGAGCTATCAGATGGTGCCATTTCCAATGACCTTGAATGAACCCTAACCTGTTTTCAAGGTCACACCACTCTTTGATGCTAAATATATCACAAACGGCTACAGATACGGCCATAGTTACTATAGAAGGCGAATAGGAAACCGTACCCATGCTTTCAAATGGTATCATTTCACAGACTTTGAGTGACCTCTAACCCACATTTCAAGGTCACGATAATATTCAACGTCAGATAACTCGACTAATAGTACGTCGTGTATGATAATCCAGTGTTTCCATTTTCAGTGACCTTGAATGTCCCTTAACCAATATTTCAAGGTCACGGTGTAATATTTAGGCCTATAGATGCCCTCAACGTATTGACGGTATTGTGTGCGCATCTGACGCACGATCTGTTTGCGATAGCTAAGTTCTTGTTACGAAATTCTCAGCATTTTGTACGCGTTTATATGTTCGTTTTAAGTTTTTAATTTGGTCGCTTTCGAGGGTCAAATAACCAAGTTATAAGCATTTTCATATGGTGGGGCATTTCCCACAAATTTTCAATAGCGGCGAAACTACTCATCGGATCAAAAATGTTAGTTCTTTAATTTAAATAAAATTTCACAGATAATCCGGGTTCAATATTCTTAATTAAACATCAGTATCACAAGACAGTTGTTTTACAGCAGTCTATCAGCTGACGCAGTCACGATAGCAATCCTCAAGTACGCGTCATTCCACAGTTGATGCTGTCTTATGAACAGAAATTTAAATCTTTTAAATAAAAAGATTTTTATCGGAACAGTGCGCGGTGTCAAAAGTTATAACAAGTGTTCGAAGTTTTCAGCCTACGATTGTTTCGCTACTTGTTTAAATCAGCACAGAAATTCGTTGTTCGGGTGTGTCATGTCGCTACTGTTGATGGAAACGACGTAGCTGATTCTAAGTTATTTGAAAACTTTATTATCATATCAATTGAGAATTAAATAATAAATAATCAGTAAATCGTGTGAATTGGTGAAGTTATGTGATATTAATCGTAGCGGGCCGGAGTTATTTTTCGACACAGTGTATGTTGTGTCTGGCACCACTGCTTTGGTGTCCCTCTCTCTCCCGTCCCGAAGGCCGCTGGTTGATTAAATTTCGGGTACAACAATATAGGATTGATGCTAGAAAATATTTTTTTAGCTCGCGTGTGGTCACCATATGGAACCAGTTACGGGTAGAGATTTTTAACGTCGTTACTGCTGCAGCATTTGCTGCAGGCCTACGCTCGTGCAACTTATCTCATTATTTGTTAGGCTCTAAGTAACTGAACTGTACCTTTTTATTCATTTTTTTTATTTTTTGGGTATAGACTTAAGTGTATACGTGCTGTACCTGTCTGTACCTTCACACGCACTTACTTTTATTGCTTATGTATGTTGTCTACATATTTTCAAGTGTTGTGTTGTGTGTAAATTTAATAATGATATGATATGATATGATATGATTAACTGTTGTTTACAGGTCGAAAACGAAGTGTGTGGTACCGATGGGCGGACGTACATGAACGAGTGTTGGCTACAGACCGAGTCGTGTTACACACTACGACCGATAGCTGTCGCTTGGCGCGGATCCTGCGGTGCGTTGTCGATTATTCTGTGATAATTAGTACACTGGCAATAGAGAAAGCGGCGCCGTTCGATAGACCATATGCGACTTTCTATTTGTCGGCCATTGTAACATTTTCAAGTTTTTTGACGCTGAATAATATCGTGACCTTGAAATCTGGGTTAAATGTCACTCAAGGTCATTGAAATTGGTGCCATTCAAAAGCTTGGGTACGGTTTCATTCACCTTCTATAGTAACTATGGCCGTGTCTGTAGCCGTTTGTGAGATATTTAGAGTAAGAGTTATGTGACCTTGAAAAAGGGTTACGGTTCGTTCAAGGTCATTTGAAATGGCACCATTTGATAGATCGCATACGAGTTCCTATTCGCCTTCCATAGTAACTATGTTGATATCTTGTATCGTTTGCGAGATATAGCGACTTATTGGTAGAAAATCCAACATTTTTATAACCCACCTGTATTTAGCGCCCCCGCATGGGGTGACCCCGTCGGAATTCCGTCAAGATGTTTGATGCCTGTAAAACTAAAATGATTGGGCTATCGTATGGTGCAAAAACTGACGATATTTTAAACCGTTTTCATCTGATACCGCGGAACGTAACAAACAGACGGACGGACGGATAGAATAACATTATTTGCTATATCAACATCGCGCGTCGGTATGCGGACGCGCGATAAAAATCAACGAAAATGATCTGAAATGAATGTAAATTATAAATATAATGTAAATGTCGATTTACATAGCACATTGCACGCTGTATCTAATGCGCTGAAACAATGAGCATGATAAGCGGTCATAAGCCACTAGTGTTACAGTGTTACGTGACATTTTCTGCTAGGAGCGGCCTGGGCGGGCTGCGGCCTCGCCGAGTCCCCTCGTCGCTGTACCAAATGTAACAGCCCACACTTCAACGGCCAGTGTGCCAATCACTATATTGCTATATGATGATCTGTTGCTCTGCGGTTTTAATGTGGCAATTAAAGGGTTAAGTGATTTCGAGAATTAACTCAAAAGGCAGCCTAGGTAATGGGTACCGGCCCGCAATAGCGAAGGGCCGCCATAGCGAAGGTCCGCCATAGCGAAGGTCCGGCATAGGGTTAGGGTTAGGGTTAGGGTTAGGATTAGGATTAGGGTTAGGCATCCTATGGCGGACCTTCGCTATGGCGGACCGGAATCAGGTAATGGCTATTTTGTCGACAACATGACGATCACAATCTCAACACAGCAACTGTGCATTCGACTACTATAGGAAAGACACGCGCGTACGAGCCGTAGCAGCCGTAGCAGTCACGTTACACTGTCCAAGCCTTAGACTGTTAAGGATATAGCAGTTCACTTTATTACTAATTAATAATAATAATAATCAATTCATTACAGTTGCCGGTTTAGCGTAGCGGTAACACGTTGCGGCTGATCAACGTAGTTACTCTACGCTGGGCCCTGTTACCGTCTTTAACTCCTCTTTTTCACTCTCGACTCAAAACCCACCTTTTTGCACAAGTCCTTCCCACGACAGACTTCTGGTACCTCACCCCTGAACTGCCTTTCCTGACTCAGACTGCTTTTCGGACGTATTATGCTCATCGGTTCGTTTTATTTTCTTATCATTATTTCTTTTAAGTTTCTGATTACGTGTGGTAGACTGCACGTTAAATACTTTGTTATCTTATCGTGTTAAAATCTTGAACGTTGAGTTGAGTTGTGTCTTTCATTGTGCATTGGACTTTACAGTTTGTTTTTGCGCCTGCGCCAGCGTAGATTGACCTGCTGAGGCATAGTGTCTTATAACGTCCATCTCATCTTTCCTTCTCAGTCCGTTCGTTTGTTATCACTCTCGTAAACAACGACATTTTTAAAACGAATGAACCGATTTTGCCACAAATCGGCACAAGTGGTCTACGGGTCAAGAGGATGAAACGGTCAGCTTTTGGGTCAGGAAGTCAATGGTCAAGATCACAGGAGCCCGACATTAGATATTGAGGCCTAGTGGAGACATCATTTGCCGCGCCGCTGGGTCGAGTAGCTTTTATTGTAGCTAGTAGCTAGTTTATTGATGTACATTGTGTTCAAAAAACATTTACTTTTGTTTTCTGGCACGACTCTTAGAAAAAGTAATCAATTTGAATGAAAATTTCAGACCAATAGCTAATGAAATGCTGATTCTGACAGCATAAAAATAATTAGTATTCTTCATAAATATTATTTGCTAGCAGCGATGTAAAGAAATTCAACATTGAAAAGTTATCAGATGTTTGAATAAAGGGTAAATATGATGAATCGATTGAACAGAAAGGCAGACGATACTAGCTCAACAATTCGGTGATGTATAAGAGGAATGGAATAAAATCAAAACCACTATACAGGACACATCCCAAGAGATAATAGGGCATAAGAAAGGACCTGTATTAAAAGAATGGCTGACAAAAGCTATGTTACAGTTGATGGAAGAAAGACGAAAATTTAAGACTAAGCGACATGAACATGCTGACATAGCAAAACATCATAACTATCTGTGTCGAAGAGTTAAGAAGAGCGCAAAAGAGCCTGATAAAGAAAAGGGTATTGCAGAACTGTGTCAGAAAGTTGAGACTGCAGATATACAGAACAAAGCCAAGACTGTGTTTGAAAGTAGCCGGAAAATCACTGGGAAATACCCATCACAAGTTAGTGTAGTCAAGGGTGCAAATTTGAAAATAATAACTGATCTAGATGCTCTGAAAGCACGAAAGAGAGATTACTTTAGCCAGTTATACAACGACCCAAATGAAGTAAACGGAGAGTTCATGGATAACATTCAAGATTCGTGTAATAGTGAGAACATACCTGGAATTGGAGAAGACGAGGTGTTAGCAGCTACAGATAAACTGAAACACAGAAAAGCAGCTGGCTTAGATATCAGCAGAAAAGATACAGGCAGCAAGACAAAGGTCAGAGTTAACAGCAGTCCAAAAACTCTGCAGCATGGCATGGGAATAAGAACAGATACCGTCTGATTGGAAGAGTGCAGTTATAATACCAGTACACAAAAAGAAAGACACTTTGGATTGTTCAAACTACGCAGAGTTTAGCCTATTGTGTCACTGTAGTAAGATATTTTCATGGATCAACCTTCAGAGAATCAAATCCAGAACGGAAGAAATACTAACAGAAGCCCAAGCAGGATTTCGAGCAAACAGAAGCACAATACATCAACTATTTACACTCTGACAACTGGCAATAAGTTTGGGAAAGAGCTATACGTCTGCTACATTGACTTACGAAAAGCTTTTGATAGTGTGTGGCGCCGCAAGGGACTATGGAAGGTCTTGATACATTATGGTTATCCTGAAAAGATAATTAGGATATTGGAGAATATGTATAAAGACACATTTAATACAGTGAGAGTTAACGGTGAGATTTCGGATTGGTATAGTACCATCGTCGGTGTCTTGCAAGGTTGTGTGCTTCCTCCACTGCTTTTTATCATTTTACTAGAAGCAGTCATTAGCTCTTGACAACAGTCACAGTGGCGCTGTAATCAACGGAGTTGTCATACCTGATCTACATTTTGCTGATGATATTGCTCTCCTTTCTGAGAATGTATCCGACTTACAAGTAACAGTGGACTGTATTGCCGAGACAGCCAAGAACTTGGGCATGTGTATTAATGTGTCAAGAACTGAAATCCAGTATCTCGGTCATGGTAGTAACAATTTTCAGATATACATAAATGGACAGCAACTGCAACAGACAGACAATTTTGTTTACCTGGGTGGTAACGTCGGTACCCACGATGGAGTGGACAGTGACATTAACAGAAGAATTGGGTTGGCTAGAACTGTATTCCAAATGTTAAGGAAAGTGTGGTCGTCTACAAACATAAGTAACGCCACGAAGTTGAAGGTATATGAGACAATGGTGCTCAGTGTGTTGATGTACAACTCTGAAACTTGGACTTTGAAACAAACACAGGAAAACAGATTACGGGTATTTGAAATATCCTCTTTGAGGAGAATTGCAGGAGTAACTCGCAGAGACAGGATCAGGAATAAAGAGGTGTGTGATAGGGTTGGTCTACTCGAGGACGTAGCAAATCGCATACAGCAACGGCGAATTCAGTATTTTTGTCATGCAAATAATGGATCATACGAGATATCCGAAACTGGCACTTCACGGATATGTGCGTGGGACAAGAAGACAAGGAAGACCCAAGAAGAGATTGATTGACATGGTGAAGGACGACTGTAAACAACGTGACATCGACATTCATCAAGCAACAGAGATGACTCAACATCGTTCTGCATGGAGCAGCCTCGTGAAGCTGCCTGTGCGCGCATCTGCGTCGCCACGGCAATAAGTCAAGTAAGTCAAGCAGCGATGTAGACCGTACGTACGTCAGTAAAAGTGTCGTCACAGCAATCAGAGTTACCATTGACGATAAACATCTGACTAAATGGAGGCGAGTGAAAAATACGCTTGTTGAAGATGTTTCTTGACAAAATACGAAGTTTTGATGGGGTAAAGACACTTATCAAAATATCAGTGCGAGATCTTTAACTTTTTTGATGTTTGGAGTGGGGTGGGCATTTTTGGTCGACCACAACCCAAACCCCAGTCAGTGATGCCACTGCTGTTACTTTCTCTGTTAAATGTTTTAACTCATTAAAACTCTATCCTCTGTCAGGAAACATCTTCAGGTTTGCTTCATACTTTTTATTTAGTCACGAGCATTTAAGAATAATGTGATCTCCAACGGTAAATATTATTGCTGTAACGACACTTTTACTGACGTCCAGTTTACATCGCTGCTAGCAAAGAATAGTTAAGAAGAATATTAATTGTGTTATGCTTTTAGAATCAGCATTTCATTAGCTATTTTGGCTACTTTTTCCAAGAGTTATGCAAGAAAACAAAAGTGGCTGTTTTTTTCTGAACACAATGTAGTTGTAATATTTGGTGTTGTTGTTGTGAACTGCAGATGAACCGATCAACAGCTGTCGCGACACAACGTTTGGTTGTTGTCCAGACGGCGTCACTGCTGCTCTCGGTCACGACAATGCCGGGTGTCCCGGTCAGATTTCGTTAAATTAAACTATATTATATAATTTTTTTTAAAATTTTGTAAGATTTAGCGATGGTCTTAGCACTACAGTAAAGACAAGATCTTAATTGAAAGAATCTGGAGAACATTTACGAGAATGATCCCGTCAGAAAATTTTTGTACGTAACCAAATTAAAGAAATTGACATTGCGGTCTTTGAAAACAGATGTTATAGAGCAAATCTTATTGAGGTATATAAGATTATACAAGAACTGTTTTCAGCAAAATCATTTTCTCCGTGTTTTTCGAGTATTCATCAGAAGATCGAACGACAGAACGATCCATGAAACTGAACAAGAAACGTGCAAGATTGGACTATCGACAACACTTCTTCACTGATAGAATTGTTAACATTTGAAACCGTTTAGATAACGACACCGTATGTTTGCGTCACTGATCAGTTTCAAGAGACATTTTCAGGGTTGGGCCAAAAACACCGGACTGTTTTGAGAGCAGATAACGTTGCAACGACGAATTATAGACTGGCGTATAATATGTCAAAAGTTTCAGAATTTTGTCTAAAGTGAAATGCATAATTTGCACATCAGCGCACTTAAATATTCTTTGCCTGATTTGCATAAATCGCCAATACCCCCAAAATTGCATTGAATTTGACAATGATGCATGAGTTTTACTCAATTTTCTATGGAAATACAGTAAAACAAGAACGATCATCGTTAGTCTGTCCGAACTAAATTCAACATGACCACCCTTTGCCTTCCTTGATAACCACCGTCAGTGTCTGGCAGCTGATCAATCGCTCGGTTTAATGTGTCCTGGCTTAGCTGAGCCAAGCAGCCGATCAGAACTTGCTTCAGCTTGTCCGTGTCTGTAAGTTCGTGACAATACTCAATCTGTTGCAATCACTTCATACAGATGGGACATTTTCAAGACTCTGCCAGTCTGTATGACCCAAGAGGCTGAGGCCTCATCTGGTAAGTAACTCGTGCCTATAATTTTTCGTACCTACATAATCCTCTGTACTTTGACCTAACTGCAGTTATAGGTACATAACTTACCCTAATCCTAACCCTTACCCTGATGCTAATCTTATGTTATTGGCACGAGTTATTTTATGTTCGACATTGAATGGTACGAGCTGAGATGGGTACGACTGCTGTGTTGATGTATGTAGGAGTGTGTCAATGCAACCCGCTTGGCTCTTACGGTCTCACATGTGATCCGGTCACTCGTCAGTGCACGTGTAAACCCGGAGTAGGAGGACGGCAGTGTGACCGCTGTGAGCCCAATTACTGGGGTCTGCTGCAGATCGCTGACGGCAACAGTGGATGTCTGCGTAAGTCGTGTTTACAACTGACACTTCTTTAACCCTAAAACCATAGAGCAGTGGCAATACGGTGATTGGTACATTGGCCATTGATGGGTGGGCCGTTACATTTGGTACAGCGAGGATGGGCCTGTGCGGGCTGCAGCCCCACCAAGTGCCCTCCTCGCTGTACCAAATGTAACAGCCCACCCATCAACGGTCAGTGTACCAACTTCATATTATTCGATGCAATTGCCAGTGCCCGTTAAGGGGTTAATTACAGATAGTTGGCCAACGTTTAAATTGTCTAGGGTCAAGAGTCGGTTGACTAACTCCCATGCAGCTATTTGCTGAACTCCCGTCACATAGCTTAAGTTATACCAACGGGTCTGTTTCTAACGCCAAGTCGTCCAATCCGGTCATCGACTATTAGCCTACGTACAGCGGCTGTCGAGGAAATGAGAAAACTGCAAACAATATGGTCGTCAACAGAAATAACAATAACAACCAAAGTCAAAGAATACGAATCTCTGGTGCTCCTTGTCTCTACTGCAGAGACTTGGACAGTCATAGCAAATGCACAAAGAAAGCTGAGCGCGTTTGAAATGGACTGCTTGAGAAGAATTGCCGGAGTCACCAGAAAAGATCGTAGACGAAACAGTGACATTGAAACCACGCTGAACATCCATGAAAATATAGTCCAGAAACCGGAAAGACGTCTCTGATGTTTTGGCCAAGTCTGATAGGAGAATCAGTGGTCGGAGAAGCAGAGGAGGTTTCAGGAAAAGATGGCTAGACTGCATACTGGACAATTGTAATGAACGTGATCTATCGGTAGAAGACGCATTTTGCTTAGAAAATGATCGACACAGATGGTGGTGTGTAAGTTGAAGTTGTCAAGGCGCACGCTTGTGTCGTCACAGGACTAAAAAAGACACAAAGCGTCCATACCCATCATTCTCGGCATCTGAGGCCTCATCACTGACCGCAGCTCATCACTCTCGGCCTCTGAGGCCTCATTACTGACCGCAGCTCATCACTCTCGGCCACTGAGGCCTCATCACTGACCGCAGCTCATCACTCTCGGCCTCTGAGGCCTTATCACTGACCGCAGCTCATCACTCTCGGCCACTGAGGCCTCATCACTGACCGCAGCTCATCACTCTCGGCCACTGAGGCCTCA
>Ga0209338_1000744_pt1 | contig 10198 bp, 5 predicted proteins | sample OlaalgELextract1_FD_187374 | JGI IMG/M metagenome (GOLD analysis project Ga0209338, IMG submission 187374) | Olavius algarvensis symbiont microbial communities from Tuscany, Italy - Type A ELBA extract 1 (SPAdes) (version 2) | ecosystem: Host-associated > Annelida > Digestive system >... | reverse complement strand
AGACATTAACACTACATCCAATTTATTCATGTGATGTATTTGGCTGTTGTAAGTGCATATTTTGATTACTCCAATTATTCATATTGAAGATAGAATAATAACAGCAATAGTTTTGTGCACATTTTTTATTAGATGCAGAATTCTCTAGCATTTGTTATTCAGTTGTTTAAATGTGATGATGGTTGTCTCATTAGGTGACAAAGTACTGGTTACATTATATATTTTCACAGTGTCATTTACTGGGAAAAATTCTGGTTTAACTCAGTGAAACTGATATATTGCATTTCTGGTTGCTGGCAAGTTTTGAATGATGTGAAATGTTTTAGTGTTTGTGTATTAAAATATGATGTGTCATGTATTAATGTTAGTAATTAATAGTAGAAGTAATATAATAGAAATAAGAGCAGCTTTCTGGCTTTGTTCATAGCTGCTTAAAGACATCTTCATATATGCTGTTGATCATTTTGCACTGGTAGATTCATGGAGTTCTGTGTGTTGTTTAAACAGTTGGAATGCATCAGCTGGTCATTGGCAGGATTACAGAATGTTGTTTGTCCGCTGGAGTTAAATTAGCATTGTGATTTTTGTACAGTATTCACTGTGTTGAAATGTAGTACAGTACCGCTTAAGTGCATATCACGTTTATTTGAATAGGATGTTAAAACCAAAACCATGACACATTCTTCCTTGCCTAACATGCCTGCTTAATTGCAGATCGGTTTGTGGAATAACACCGTTTATATGCCGATATGCAAAAACATTTCCGCTTAATGGAATAAGTCAGCACTCAATGCTGACTGATGCCATTTATAATGAGCCCTCAACATACAACTCACACTGTAGTCTGTAAACATGATCCAATCTCAGCTTAATGAGCTGATAACAGTGGTGTCAGGTCTGTCTGCATGTCTTCGGCAGAGGAGGAGGCCTGATTACAAATGAAGCGTTGGCTGGCACTGTGGTGCAAGTGGCTTTCATTCTTGGCAACTAAAGTTTAGTTTGACAGGATGGCAAAGAGAAAGTGAGCAGCATTATTTGGCTTTACAAGACAGAGTAAAAGTTATTAATAGGCTATGCTAGTCTACAATTTCAGACTGAAACAGCCAACAAGTTAGGCATTTGACAGTTGTAGCTGTGAAGAACAGCGGAAAATCAGGAAGACATCCTGAAAACGACAGCCGAATGACACGACAGCAAACTGGACGACAAATATGGATGTCGAAACAGCAATGAAGACATGACTTACCAGTTCTAGATGTCGCGATTTGTTACCAAGTGGACCAGTTCTACAGGCACATTCGCTGCTGCTTATTAACATATCCCATATAATAGCACACAACCTGCTTGAACGACTCGTATGCAATTAAGCTGGTTGCACGTTAATTGTAACCACCATGTTAGTCGTGTATTTGATGAACTAGATCTGAAGCAGTGGCACTTTAGGAGACCAAACATGACACTCTGTTGAATTGTGGCAGAGTTCACTTGAATATAAGTATTGAAAAGTTTTATATGACTTAATGTTGTTTGAAAGTGATATGTTTATGGATTAAGCATGCTGAATCATTATTTATTGCCATCTGTCGGTTATCACTTTGGAATAGCATATTGAATTCTTTCAACATGCCGTTGATACTACAATATGTCCCCAAAAAAATGAGATTCTCGTAATCTTGAATATCTTGTACAAGTGTACATATGTTGCAATGAAATTTAGCACGTGATATCCTGATGAACTATTAAATACATATTTTCCACCTCACCTTAGTTATGTTTCTACACTAGCTGACATTACACAACAGACCGTATTTCTCAAGGCATCATCGATAAAGCCATTGACCAATGGCAAACAAGGCTTCGTGCATGTGTAAAGGCAAAGGGATGTCACTTCAAACACCTACTGTGATCTAGGCACAACTGGCTCTTTTCAGAGCCACTCACACTATTGAGAGGAAGACAACATAAGTTTTCGATTCCAGGTTTTTGTGTAATGTCAGGTAGTGTAGAAACAACTAAGGTGAGGCATCAAATTATGTATGTGTTTAATAGCTATGGCCATCAGGATATCGCGTGCTAAATGTCATTGCAATAGACTTACAACTGTACAAGATATTCAAGATTACTCGAGTCTCAGTTTTTTGGGACACAGTGTACATGCAACATGGCATGATAGTGTTGTTGGTCTTGAAAAAATCACCTGACCCACTGTTGCAGCGCATCTGTCTGTCCTTAAACAGCGTGGTAGTCTGATGGTGAAGGGAGTGTGTTTCAGAGGTTGCAGTTACTGCCACTGGCCATCATTCCACTGATGATGTCTGCTCTACCTAGATAGATGTGACTGATGATGCTGTTGCAAAATGACCTATAATGTGATGAGTGGGACATTAAACCCAACTATACCTATACCTGTGATACAAGTACATGGGAGATGTGTGAAGTATTTATTTCAGCATAATGCAGACAAGATCTTGCTGTAACACAGAAATGGGTGATAACACTTTCTAAAACGAGAGTGCAGTGTATTTACATAAATGGTTGCCTCCCTTACTGCCAAAAATGGCCACATCTGAGATATAATGTTGGTCTGGAGAAAGGGGAATATTAAAAAAACTGTCTGTGTTACAGTATTGTGTACTATTATAATGGTACATAAAGGTTTAGCTGTCTTCCGAGTGCATACATTAAAAAAAAATGTTTGCTTACATCCTTCTCTTTACCTTTTAGTGAGCTGAGCCTGGTGAGATTGGCCCTTGACGTGGTTGACTAACCATTGTCCTTAGTGACACTATTGGTTGGGTCATCTAATCCGTAAAATTGTCTCCGAAATGACCTATAATGTGTCGAGTGGGACGTTGAACCCTACTGTACCATACCATACTGTAATATGACTCGACTTTTTATTCAGTAGATGTAACCACTCCGGAATAACATGGCTGTGAAGCCATAATGATCAGCTTCCAGTAGCTGCACATTTGGGTTGGCGGAATTGATGTTTAACAGCACGCGATATGTAATTCCATGTCACTTTATCTTATTATATGTTTATGTAATATGCAGTTGTAGAGGACATTTTCATTTTATTTTATGTGATGTGCAAGCTGTTTGTCTGGTTAGTACGATGTTCAGTTAAACTTGTAGATATCACGACGTGACACATCACCGTTATTTCGTCCTTATGTTAGCGATGGGTTAGTGGATCTGTTTTGTTGATCTCTGTACAGCTGTCGCTGTTTCAGTTAATGTATTATAACTGTTCTTATTATGACCGTTTATATCATCCAGAAGTTTTTTTTGATTATTACTTGGACAGTTGATGTGTTTAATATGCATTACAAAGACATTTTTGTATTGACTGTGGCATTGCAAAATCATGTAGTGGTTGTGTCTGTTATTATGCAGAACTAGTGTCGACAGATATACCTCTAGATGTTACTAGTATGGATTTTGCACTAAATTGTCAATGGACGTCGTCACATACAGTGAAATCGTCTCAGTTTTGCAATACTTATGCAGCGGTAATTGCATGAATGGCATTTTGGTTTACAGTCTGAACCGTTTGTATTGAATGAGTGGCAGATACAGAATATATACAGATTCTGGCATTGTTTCACAACATTTCATCACATAGTGTCATAATTGTTGTTTGTGTAAATTTCAGAATTTTGCAATTTGGTGATTATAGCTGTATATGTAATCTTACGGCACTTGCTCAAACAGCACAGTGCTGATTTGTGTTATGCATTTTGTTAGCATGACTAATGTATGCTGTTGTCATGTGTATAGAACAGTGTGAATTTAAATGTCAAGTTTATTAAATCATGGTTCAAGGCATTTTAGTTCTTGATTTGTTACTACGCAACACGTTGTATGCAACTGCAGTATATGCTACAAATTCTGTCAGTCACCACACTTGTAAGCCCTGTGAAAGGGTCGAGCGTAACATCAAACTTTTTTCAGTCCTACCGTTTTAGTTAACTCTACCAAACACTATGGAGCATTTTTTCTTACTTGTCAGCATTAGATACAGTATGAAAAGGCTGCATTACAAGATGATACAAGATGTGCACATACAGAACACTAATAGAAATTTATGATGGGATCTAAAGAAATGATGTCATAACTGACCTTTAATAATAATAATACACAATCTTATAATGTACGCAGTGTCAGAGTATACGACCGAATGTGAGGCAATTTCAGCTACTAGGTACCTCTCCAAAGCCAATATCTTGAGAAATACAGCAAACTGTACGTAACTTATTTCTGATTTCTACAACTGAACTGTTAAACTGTTGTAATTAAATTAAAAGGTGTGTTGGAGGTCACAGGCAGCCCCGTAAACAAAATGAGTGGTAATATCTCTGAAACAGTGGGAGAAAAGCTGTTTACTACGATTTCAAATTGCAAAGTGTATATGCTCTGTTGACTGGTATTGTTGTATATGAGTGGCATTTAATGGTCAGTTTAGCGATTTTAGCTACAGTAATTATAAACTTGTACTTTAAAACAGCCACTAATAGAAATTCATATAGAATATACAACGTTAATGTCCGTTCAGGGTCATTCAAGGCAGAACAGAAAAGTTTCATGTGAAGTGTATGAAAGCAATGTGTACATTTATAAAGTGTTACTGACGTAGCTTTTTTGCATTTTATAGGCAGTAAAAAAAGAGTTGCACATGATGAATAATTCATCTAACAACGCTGTCAGAAAGGTTGGTTGGTCTTTAACGGCTCTTTCAGCACAAAAAGGCTTTATCATGCCATAGGAGAGTGGTCTGTTAAGGCAACTGCGATGGGATGATCATTATGAGACGCTGTCAGAAAGCCTGCACTACTAACAAGTAGGCCTACTGCAGTAAGTTGCCAACAAACAAGTTCAGTTAAGTTAGGTAACAAATTATCAGAAGCGAGAACTGATATTAATTTTATTCATTCCTTCAGTAACTTAAATGCCAATTATATTAATATACCAAATCCAATAGTGCACTATTTTACCAGATCATCAGCAATTCAACATGCAATGGAATGCACAAGTCACACATGATGAGCAAGCAGCCAACATAAAGCAGCCATAGCACAACTTAGGGATGACAAATTATCACACTTGTTAGAAAATACTGGTACTCAACCTAGGATGCAATGCAATCATTCACGCTGACTTTAGGACTACACAATGTAATCATTTTCAGTTTAAATGGCTGAAAATTAAACCCATGAAACCCAGGTCTTACGCTCTGTACAACGTGGGTTTGCAGGGTTAAAAATCTGCTCCATAAACCTGGGTTTGGATTCCCTAATCTACACAGCAACATCCCCTCTCGAAGGGACCAGCTGGCTTCACTGCAATTTCTGTAAGGCCTGTTAGTTACCTCCCCAGTTGCACTGCATCATCACTTTTCATCAGTAGCAAATTACACTGCTTGGTAACAGGCACAAATGTGCGAACAAACTGCACAACTTTGTGACGAAACAGCACAAGAAACGGATTGCAAATAAATTATACATTGTGGTGGTCTATAGAAAACATGGCAGTAAACTTCGGTCAATAACTCCGGCAAATCTTAACTGATTTTAATGATTTTTTGCACTGTCATAACCAGAAATGAATAACAAAGTGTCACAGTCATTTACTTTCTTATCATTTTATCAGTGTCTGTCTTATTGATGAGGTCATCAAAACGTCATTGTGCGTGTGCTCATGTCGATAAAGTATTAATCTGAATGATGCCTCTGATGTCGACTATAAGCCTGTGTCAATAAGATGGACATTTTGAACATCACCTGTGCCTTCAAATGTGAGAAATTTTATGTCAGTATTTTAATGCTTTTATGAAGAAAATTCAGCATTCAGATGAAGAATTATTTTCTGATTTTGCACTGTAGCGTGCTTTCACATGCCTGGTGAAGTGAAACATTTTGGTACTGTCAGGTGCAGAATTCATTTCTGGTGAATGTGGTGCAGAAGTTGTCGAAATCGGTCAAGATTTGCCAAAGTTATTGCAAAAAGTGTGTTACTGCCACATTTTATGTTCCACAGTGTAGTTACATGTATAACAGCCATTAGTCATGATGAATACTTACAGCAAATCAAGATGCAAACATAAGTGCCATGCCACATAGTCAACTTACTGCAGTTACACTCAAATGCTGAATGAAACTGTTCAGCTCTCCACAATTTCTATACACGAGCTGGTATAAATTATGAACGGTAACTGCAATTAACCTCTGCGCAAAATAACCCACACATAATTTGAAATAAAATAACGTGATAATAATATACTGAATGGCATAATCAGCATCACAGCATGTAAGACTAAGAAGTCCCTTGAAGCCTGATTGAATCTGTCAGTACATCTCCTCAAGGCTTACAATATTTGTTATCTTGGGACAAAAGGTGTCAGCAGATGTTGGAGTGTCAGCAGCAACAAGTTCAGCTGTTTCATCTTCACCAGCACACTCCACCTTTACGTTTTCTACCACTGTGTCCAGCATACTGTCTGTTTCTGTCTGCAACTTTGGCATGTTAGCAGTTGGCAGTATTTTGGATTTACTTGTACCATTCCCAGTCCAATCCTTCAAGGACATGTCATGGAACTTCCATGACAACGGTCCCTTTCTCATCTTGTCAACGCCAGATGCAGAAGCAACAGAACGAGGACGTTGACTGTTGGACAGCATCTGAAGAAGTTGACCAGTGACAACTAGTCGACCTGTCTTTACAGCTTCTTCAGCTTTTTTACTTGCATCAGTCGACAGTGACTTGCTGCTGCCTGTAAAGCAATCACAGATATTCCTCTCACAAAACAAGTATTACCAAAACCGCCCGAATAGTACCAAATTTATGGAATGTAACAAGTCGTGCAAGGATAATATACTGAGTAATGTTAACAAAACATGTACAGTGTATTTCAAAAAAAGTATACCCCTTGATATTTGACAATAACTTTGGCAAATGTGGACCGATTTTCAAAATTCTTTTACCAACTGATTCACAGCAAAATTCTCTATGTACAAAACCACAAAGATTTCCACCTCACCTGCAGTATGTTGCTACACTACCTTGTGAAATTCGAAAATCGAAAAATGTTGCAGAATTTTTGGCCATGAAGTTGTCACAAAAAGCCTTTGTGTAACAAAGGTCAAGTGACAGGCACTCGACAGAAAACAAAAAAACATGCACAGATATTCAATAAAGACGAATATAAAATATATGGACTGAGAAAAAATTGCAGAGAACTAACTGAACTGTAGCAGAATGATTTGAAGAAAACTTGGTTTGGACATATAATGAAAACAGGAGACGAGTCATCCAGAAAATCACTCAGCTGTTAATCGCGCGATTAATTTTTAATCGTGCATTAATTTAACGCACGTTTTGTTAGTTACATTTTCAATTTGTGTTCCGTTTGCAGGTATACATCGTCAGCCCATTGCTGTTGAACGCTAGTCTACTCCTAGTACTGACAACTGATTACAGTGACTGATTAGTGCAGGACCTGAACTTATTGACAACTGACAATGATGGAGTCTTTTGAGTTTTGACTAATTATTCGTTCAATGTCGAGAAACGTTCAATTCTGGAATGTTTGTATTCACTGTTGGCACCACTAGTTTGCGTAATTTTGTCCCCCGAGTTAAAATTTTTAACGGCATTAATATTTTTAACGCGTTCGTTAATCCATTAATTTTACAGCCCTAAAAGAAATACAATCAAATGATTAGAATGACAATTTTAAATAATATCAGAAGTATAGAATGAAAACAGGAAACACAAAACCCGACAAGAAACAGGTAAAAATGCAGTAAACTTGATGTAACCTCACTGTCAGCAACACACTGATGAACGAAGAAAGAAAGATAAGAAATTGTTTTCCGTCTTCAAAATAATTCTTACACTGACCAATTTTGAGATATCCCATTAAAATCAATTTGTGGCAGCTTCTTTCTCAAATTTCACTTAATGCACTGCAAGAATTAACCATGTCCAAAATGTTTTCTACAAATATGCCATTACGTAAAATTGAATTTTGACTATAATAGACTGAATTAAATGAGACAATACATGCAGAATTACACAGTAACGAACTCAAAGGTGTATTACAACACTTACAAAGTTCACCTGAAGGACTTCCATTAGCGGTGCAAATGTCATTCTCCTCTTTATCACTTGCATCGCAGTCCAACTGCAATAATCAACAGGACTATGCCAAACTCAGTCAGCATAAACTCACTGGTTCACAACAACTTCAAATTTATAATCCAAAATCTAATTATTTTTATTTAGCTACATACAACACAGAATGTTTGTTACAAAACACAGACACTGTAATGCAACTGAAAGAAAAATTAAGACTAAAAACATTACATTGTAGGCCTGCCCTAGTGGTGCAGACATGCAGTGGTGTAAGTCACTCGCAACAGTGCGCTTGGCCTGTGTGGCCGCCAGGCTCCGGAGGTCTACTCCAGGCTCCGGCAGCTTGTCGGTACATGCAGGTCAACTAAGTGCATATTCAGAGATTAATATCTTGGGCAAGCATAGAGGGTTCGACGGTGTCCTCTTAAATCTGTGAATGCTGGCTAATGCCTGGTTTAGAGATGCTCAGTATTAGTCGTTGCTTGAACCACTAATAACAGACGGCAATTTGCTGTATGCTCTGATCGGTCACTAATCACTTTGTTCACATGCACACCACTAAATTGGACCTTGTGGCCCACGGCGCGAGGTGCACAGGGAGCTAAGGCCGTCTATCATGCAGTAGGTATTAGCCGCCAGAGAAACAGTGATTATAGGCTGAGCACGGTAAATGTATCATGGCACAAGGTCTCTCAACTTCCCTCTCCAGTTCCCTCCCTTAGCCCTTATACACACCTCTCTAAAAAAGGAGGTCGCACAACAGCTACACTACACACACCATTAGGCTAGCCTGATGGTGTAACGCTACACTATACTAGCCCCATCCCTGGAGTTGTGCATTGGGCTAGCCTGTGAGGAAGGCCTCAGCGCTGGCATGGAAAGGGAACGTGTGGACGGTCAATACAGAGATGTACAGACAAAAGTATGTAAACGTATGGCAATCTATGCAAAAATTACTCTGTGTGCAACCAAACGAAATGACGACTAATAACACTATCTTTCTACTACACAGCGTGATAGAGAGAGTCAGATGATACAGTCTTACCGGTCGTTTCACAGTGTCCACAGCATTTGCGACATTGTTACTGGCTGTACTGTCATCAGCACAAGATGCTGTATGTCCTGCAGTAAACTTGGTTGGTCTGCGAATACAGCCAGGCATAGCGTAAGAATGCATACTGGCCACAACGTCAACTGCAGCAGTTGCCTGTGAACAAGCAGTGACTTCTTTATCCGATGCCACGCTATCAACACCAGCAACTGAAGTCGGCGCAGAAGTACGGGACTGCCAAGCTGAAGATGCACTTCGATATTTGCGTCTCTGTGAAATGGCCACCGATTGTGGTGCTATACGGGAGTTCTTGCGGGCTCGTAGAGAAGCTGGCGAATCCTGTCTGTCGTCGGTGTCGGCAATTAACAGGTCAGTCTCCAATCCCATCCGACCTACATAATAAACATTCCAAAACATTAATAACGACATTTTATCCCGCAAGTACTCGCATAAGTGACAGCAGAAGACTTATTTTCATTCCTTCAGTGGCACTCAACGACTATTACAGCAATAAACCATTTTAGCCATCATACCTCACGATGAATGAGACAGTACGCAACCTGCCAACGGTTGCCAAGGACGGTGTGACTGTGTGACTTTTCAATCATAAATCTGTCGTGCCATCTCATGTTAGTTCCTCATAAAATAAGGTTGGCAGTATGGGCACACCATCGGGTGCTCGGAGTCAGCATAACTTTGGTGGTTGTAGATAACTTTGAACATTTGGTTGTACTAAACTAAACTAAACATACAATACAGCTTACATGACTAGATGACCAGCTGTTTGTTTACAGATATATATGCAATGTGTAGTAAAAAGGGGATGATAAAATACAGTAAAATCAGCATAGATGTTTAGAGAAAAGAAAGGTCTCGAGTTTTTTTTAAATGTTAGTGAGTGAGTGTAGCATGATGACACATTTCAAGTTGGCGACACTGGTTCACAAGTGCTTGAACGGCCGAGCACCTGGCTATCTGGCCGACGACTTCCGTCTTGCCGGCCGCGGTCGT
>Ga0209338_1000742_pt1 | contig 10205 bp, 4 predicted proteins | sample OlaalgELextract1_FD_187374 | JGI IMG/M metagenome (GOLD analysis project Ga0209338, IMG submission 187374) | Olavius algarvensis symbiont microbial communities from Tuscany, Italy - Type A ELBA extract 1 (SPAdes) (version 2) | ecosystem: Host-associated > Annelida > Digestive system >... | reverse complement strand
CAGTACTCGTAGAATAGCAGAAGTAGCTATTGAGTATAGTTTGTAGTACAACAGTTGAACAGTAGACGTAGACGTAGTGAAATTACGAGCGCAGGCAGATGCCTCTATGCCCGCATCTAACAATAACGTTAACTCAACTAACTCAACTAACCACCTCAAAAGAAGAGTGGATTAACAAGAGGAAAGAAGCTAAAAAGCTTATATATATTCCCGATTCTTAAGTAAACAGTCAAGATGTTTCTTAAAAGTTGCTATTGTTTTACAATTAATCAAAGATATCGGTAAACTATTCCATATGAATTTGCAGAGAAGCAAAGATATTCTTCGGTCGTAGTGTAAACATCGTTTTTCATGTAATACGCTTTAAAAGGACACAAATAGCGTATCCCAGTGTATATGATACGCACTTTCTTTTTGATTAATTGCAAAGTACCGAGTACTTTACTTAGTAGCTGCTAGAAACGTGTTCATAATGCCGAAGTGTGATGGTCTACCCGAAGATGGGCGTTGCCCACAAAACGTAAACAATCGTTCTGTTAAACCCTCTCAGGGAGAACTGATGTTGTGTCCGTCATGTGAAGCTATCCGGTTCCCGTATATCCGTGCAAACGCTGGTAGTGCCGCACAACAGACTGCAACCAAAAAGGCACAGTCTGTTAACAAGAAAAGATCTGCCTCTACCAGCAAAGGCACTGACATTGGTAAGAACGGTGCCGTTATCCCTGAGAGACAGTACAGTAAGTCAGATGACGAAGATGAATGTGTTTTTTGTTGTGATGCCATCACTACTACGACTGACAGCATTCGCTGTGATATATGCAAACATGCGTACCATCAAGCCTGCACTGGTCTGTCATCTGATGTATTTACTGCTCTTACTACCATCGTCTCCCAGACCGGATGGGTCTGCCGGCAATGTCGCATCCAGTTTGACAGTATGAAGTGTTCGCTCACTAAAGTTAATGAAGAACTGGCCAACATGCGTGTCTCGCTATCCGATGTCATTGCGGAAGTTAACTGCCTGAAAACTGACTTGTCCAAACAACTACCCACTGGCCTAAATCCAGCGATGCAGGTGACACAAGAAAGCACAGACAGCAGTTCTCAGCCTAACAGTAATCCGGTAACAATCTCTCAGCTAAAGGTTGAATTGCAACATGCTCTCAGAGACGCCACAAGAAGAAAACAGAACATTGTGGTTTCGGGCTTGCCTGAAACATGTGCCCCTGATGGTACAACTGACAAGGAAACTGATGGTGCTGCATTCACGTCATTCTGTGAAGAAAATCTGTCTGTTAAACCACCGCTTGCCCAAAGTGGATGTGTGCGCTTGGGCAAGTCTGACGGCATACGACCACGACGTCTATTGGTCCATCTGACGTCCGAGCACAGCGCCACGAGTGTCCTGGCAGCCTCAAAGGTACTCCGACAAAGCAGTGATACCTACATCTCTAAGAACATTTATTTTAATCCGGACTTAAATCCAGTCGAGGCCAAGCTGGCGTATGAACGACGTGTGCATATACGTCAGCGTCGAGGAGCTGCTACTACTGTCAAGCAAATTGCACCACTAAATGCGAACGCTGTACCTTATGTGACTTGTTCAAGTCACCACTCTGAAACTGCCGACTCTGGTGTAACCGAAAACATACAGCATACGTCTGGTCCGTCAAGACCAAGTGACACTCCTTCCACAAGTTCTGACACTGGTCAGCTTTTTCTCTAGTAGCAAGTGTGATGTGCTCACTTGCTTTTACTTTAATGCACAAAGCATCGCTAATAAAATCGGTGAACTCCATGACATTTTATACCACATTTCACCAGATTGTGTTCTAGTATCAGAGTCCTGGTTGCATGCTGATATATGTGATGGTGTATTAGATCCCAAATCCATGTACAATGTTATTCGTAAAGATCGTGTTGCCTCCAGAGGCGGTGGCGTTTGTGCTTTTGTTAAAAGAATTTATTCTGTATTACCTATAACGTTTCACGATAAATATTCAGACCTGGAACTGTTAGGCATTGATTTCGTTGATGTCAAGCCAATTCTTAGACTGTTCGTTGTTTATAGACCACCGTATTATGATTATAGTGCTGTATCGTATGCCAAGCTACTTACCGATTGTTTCGCAAAGCATAGCACCAGTAGAAAATATGTGCACCTTATCGTTGGTGATTTTAATCTGCCTCATATTAACTGGGAAGCATTAACTGGCCCCGATGATGATGTGAATAATACTACCCTTAACTTCTTTCGCGATAACGGTTACAGTCAGCTTGTCAATTTCCCAACACGAGGCAGTAACTTGCTAGACCTGGTATTAACCGATGTGGACATGTTAGTTTCGTACGTTGTGTCTCATCCTCCTATTGGTTTTAGTGACCATGCTGCATTAGAGTTTACTGTCACTGTATCTCCTATATCAAACTGTGATGTTGAACAACCCAGCACCACCCTAAAGTATCAGTGGGCCAAAACAGATTTTCAGGCTATGAGTATGTACCTGTCTAGCATTGATTGGAAGTATCTAGTTTACACAAATCCATCTGGCAGTAGTATGTGGGCCGAGTTTGTGAGGGTACTAAAATGTGCTATAGATACCTTTGTGCCGTCCTTTGTTTACTCAAAATCTGGTAACAAGATGCGCAAGCCTAGGCACTCTCGTGCTGTTCGTAAACTTGATGTAAAGAAGCGCCGGCTTTGGAAGTGCCTCTCGAAATCGCCTAATGATTTTTCTTTGCGTCAGAAATATAAAGATTGTGCTGTGGAATGGAGGCGCGCTGTGCGCGATGGTGAAATACGTGCTGAAGAGTATGTTGTTGCTGCTAATAACCTTGGTGCATTTTACAGATTTGTATATAAACGTACTACTAACCATTGTGGTATTGGTGTAGTTATGGACAAAAGCGGTTCACCTATCACTAATGACCAGGACAAAGCAAATGCTTTCAATACCTATTTTTCATCTGTTGGAGTTCCAGACAATGGTGTTATTCCAAGTTGTAACGATGTTAGACTTTGCAGTGTACTCGATAGCATCGAGATCAATGAGACTGATGTATTACGGTCTATCAACAGGTTGAAAACCAACTCCAGTTGTGGGCCTGATGGTTTACCACCCATTCTCTTCAAGCGCCTGAAGTTTTGCCTCAGCCAACCGCTAGCATTGATATACAACCAACTAATTTCTATTGGTGCAGTTCCTGTTGACTGGCTTACTGCTCATATAGTCCCAGTGTTTAAGAAAGGTACTGCTGGGGATACTGCTAATTACCGACCAATTTCCCTCACTTGTGTACCTAGTAAAATAATGGAGAGAGTAGTTACTAGCAAAATACTTGATCACTTGCATTTAAACAATATATTGTCTTCGTCTCAGCATGGCTTTCTTAGGCGTCGTTCCACTAGTACAAATCTACTCGAGTGTTTCAATGACTGGACAGTGAGTGTACAGACAAGACAGCAAGTAAGGCCATTCTTTGATGCTGAATATCTCCGAAATGGCTAAAGTTAAAGTTAAAGTTAAAATGGCCATAGTTACTATGGAAGGCAAATAGGAAACCGTTTTATTATAAAAGGGGTAATAATGTACACTAGTGGTAGTGGTGCAAGATATAGACATGGTTACTACAGATTCTGTTAGGAAGTTGCATATAGTTTTTATTGATGACAACGCTATTGATGACGTTGACGTCATTCAGTGACCATGAAGAGTGGTTACAACGTTTCTACATACAGCGTTTAAAAAATTCGGTATTAATAAAAACGTATCCAATAAATATAAATTCGTATACAGTTTTTGCGAGGGTTCAAGGGTTTTAGAGGTCAAAATGAAAGAAGAAAAATATCTATATGCACTGTGCAATGACAATAATTGTATGCAGGTGACACCTAGGCAGCAATGTCCACAGTGTTCGCGGTCCAAGTATAGGCATGTTTTGTATAGGTAGTTACGATGCCTGAATAAATTTGCAAATAAAGTTTGAAACAACTCGCTAACGAAATCAGACAGTTTTAATTTACTATGTACAAACCATGATGAATACTTGAATCATTAATGGGGAAATGTTAGAACTTTAGAACGTATGGGCTACACTCGGTTTTGTGCTCGCAAATCAGTCTCACGAACTACAATGTGTCGCCACGATTAATGTGGCATAACTTCACAAATTCACATTTACTAATTATTTTGGTAGACACAGACCTTATTCAATTGTCAACCATAACAACAGTAGCGACTTGACGGTCCGTGTCTCAAGCAAAAACTTAGCTATCGCGAACAGATCCCACGTCAGTCTGGGTTCGGAGTCGTCAGTCTCACGAACTACAGTGTGTAGTTGGGTCATCTGGAGCACTTTCTTCGTTTCTCGGTTTTTTGTCTACTTTGAAGGTTAAAAAAGAAAACTAGAGAGGGTGTCCTTCTCAAAATTGTGGGCGGAAGTTGTAGGGGGCAAAAATCCAAAATGGCTGCCATCGGCCACCTTGAAAACTACTTATTTTCATCGTTTGGCTGACATTGCAGTTTAATATAGGGTTCCTGGGGTTTTAGTGGTCGAAGAATTCATATTTTATATCATTTTTACAATTTGACCGAGTTTTGACTTTCAAATCCAAGATGGCTGCCGCTTACAGCTTACAATTGGTCAGTTTTCAAATAATGAATTACACTTACATTGTCAGGTCTTCGATGGGCTGTTCTGTTCCCACTGCATGGAGTGTAGGAGCTAGAACCATTGTTAATTATCGTGTAATTGTGTATTTGTATTTAAATTTGTATTTGTACACTGTGTCCACAAAAAAGATTTTACAATATCGTGAGTAAACTTCACCGAATTAAATATAATTTTACGTAAAGATGGTGTGAAGTTTCTGCAAAATACACCTTAGCGTTTGTCAGAAATCAAACTCTAAATTAACAAACACAGCTGCTGTCAAGTTAAATAGTCTGATCGTTTAAATTTGATGCTCAAAGTGTTTTCCGTTCTCTCTGACACACCCACGAAGTCGCTCCTGCCACTGGTTGACAGCTCTGTCAATGATGTTCTGGTCAAATCGGCGCCATTCTGCAATCAATCGTTCTTTCAGATGGTCGACGTCACGGATCCGTCACGTATCCGCTCTTGCAAAATGCTCCAGACCGCGTAGTCAACCGGATTGAGGTTCGGTGGCCAGTACTGTGGACCGACGAAGTCGGGGTGTCTCTGCTGAAAGCAGTGCAACTGTCTCTCGGGCATGGTGGGCCGGAGCGTTATCTTGTTGAAATGTGAAGAAGTCTCCGGACACCGAACGAATGCGTGACGTAAGTGACGTGCATCGTGCGTAGTAAGCAAGTCATGTCAGTAACTGAAATCTGTGACAACAATTTGTAAAAATTGAAAATCTGTTAAATGAAATTTGGCAACAATAACTCAAATAGCCTACTTCTGGGCGAGTGCATGCTTAATTTTGTTTAATACAGGGCATGTTTGCACTTGTCAGTTCAAAATGTTTGGGGGCTCACTTTTTTTCTGGACACACTGTATTTTCAGGTCTTTGTGTACACCGCTCTACATGTGCCATAATGACCGAGGAGCAAAAACGAGGATAGGCTGCCGCATCAAAGACATTTGTGATAGACATTTTGGGATCGTTGCTGTCCATTAGAACTAAAATAACCATGGCTTATGAATGCATACTCAAATGTGGCGTGGCGTGCCATTCAACAGATACCATATCCCAAAATAAATGGGACAGTTTTAGTCACCTCCACCGCGAACACATTGTTCATCTCCCTTCTCTCTTTGAATCCACGTGTCCTGATATTCATTAATGAGCACTTCCTTGAGATAGGATGATTTCACGCCACCTACTTGATACCCATAGTCACCGTCACCGACTATGCGTTTGTAGTCTGCTAAGAGCGCCTGTAATATCGGATTTCATGCTCGTTGAAGATGACATTATCCACGTGTCTAAAGAACAATCTCCTCGCTTCAGAGAGGAACACATCCTGGAAGTGCATTGCATCATCAGCCCGCAACTGTGAATGGCTGATGTACTTTTGCCAACATGCATGGTGGTTCATAATGTGATTCGCAAACGGATCCGACAGCGCTGACGTTGACTCAACTAGTCACGTAAGACGATCCCTTGACTGGGTGGCGTCTGAACGTGCGCCAAGCTGAAACTGTGTTGAGTCTAAACAAGTTACTCTGTGCTCGGTCAAATTGTAAAACTGATATGAAACATGAATTCCTCGATCCCTAAAATCCCAGGAACCGTATATTAAACTGCAGTGTCAGCCAAACCAGTTGTTTTCGAGGTGGCCGACGGCGGCCATTTTGGATTTTTGCCCCCTACAACTCCCGCCCACACTTTTGAGAGGGACACCGTCTCTAATTTCCTTTTTTAACCTTCAAAGAAGACAAAAAGACCCGAGAAACGAACCTTCGCTCTCCACGGTCACGGAAGTGCTCCAGATGACCCAACTAGTGCCTAAAAAACCGGATTGCCATGATTAATGTGACATAATTTCACCAATTCACAACACTTACTAATTATTCAATTGTCAACTGACAGATAAAAAAGTTTTTAAATTGGCTTAGAATAAGCTGCTCAGTTTCCGTAACAACAGTAGCGACTTGACTCGACTTGTGTCTCAACCAAGAACTTAGCTATCGCAAAGAGATCTCGCGTCAGCTACGCACACAATACGTTGATGGCATCTAGCGGCCGAAATATTACACCGTGTCCTTGAAATCTAGGTTAAAGGTCACTCAAGGTCACTGGAAACGGAATCATTGGACAGATCATACATTAGTCGAACTATTTTACGTTAAATATTAGCGTGACCTGAGATATTCAGCGTCAAAGAATGGCCTGAGCTTGAAATCTGGGTTTGGGGTCGTTCAAGGTCATTGAAAATGGCGCGGGTCGATAGACCATATATGACTTTCTATTAGTCCGCCATTGTAACTATTTGCAAGTTATTTAACGTTGAATAATACCGTGACCTTGAAATCTGGCTTAGAGATCATTGAAAGTCATTGAAACTGGTGCCATTCAAAAGCTGCGGTTTCCTATTCTCCTATCTTGTATCGTTTGCGAGATATAGAGACTTATTGGTAGAACATTGCGAAATTTTTATACCCCACGTGTATTTAGTGCCCCCACAGGGATGACCCCGTCGGAATTTCGTGAAGATGTTCGATGCCTATAAAACTAGAATGATTAAGCTACCGTACGGTGAAAATAACTATGACAATATGTTAAGCCGTTTTCATCTAATACCGGAACGTCACGGACGGACAGACGGACGGACGGACAGACGTACAGAATTGCTATATCAGTATCGCGCGTCAGTGTGCTGACGCGCGATAAAAACCAGCCCCTATGCCAACGATATTTTGATCTAATTTGATAATAGTTCTTTTAAGTTAAATAAAATTTCAGAGATATAAAGATTGTGCTGTGGAATGGAGGCGCGCTGTGCGTGATAGTGAAATACGTGCTGAAGAGTGTGTTGTTGCTGCTAATAGCCTTGGTGCATTTTACAGATTTGTATATAAACGTACTACTAACCATTGTGGTATTGGTGTAGTTATGGACAAAAGCGGTTCACCTATCACTAATGACCAGGACAAAGCAAATGCGTTCAATACCTATTTTTCATCTGTTGGAGTTCCAGACAATGGTGTTATTCCAAGTTGTAACGATGTTAGACTTTGCAGTGTACTCGATAGCATCGAGATCAATGAGACTGATGTATTACGGTCTATCAACAGGTTGAAAACCAACTCCAGTTGTGGGCCTGATGGTTTACCACCCATTCTCTTCAAGCGCCTGAAGTTTTGCCTCAGCCAACCGCTAGCATTGATATACAACCAACTAATTTCTATTGGTGCAGTTCCTGTTGACTGGCTTACTGCTCATATAGTCCCAGTGTTTAAGAAAGGTACTGCTGGGGATACTGCTAATTACCGACCAATTTCCCTCACTTGTGTACCTAGTAAAATAATGGAGAGAGTAGTTACTAGCAAAATACTTGATCACTTGCATTTAAACAATATATTGTCTTCGTCTCAGCATGGCTTTCTTAGGCGTCGTTCCACTAGTACAAATCTACTCGAGTGTTTCAATGACTGGACAGTGAGTGTACAGACAAGACAGCAAGTAACCATTGTCTATATAGACTTTGCCAAGGCATTTGATGTTGTATCACACAATAAGTTGTTTGCTCGGCTTAACAGCTATGGTGTGCGCGGCACAGTATTATTGTGGTTACAAAACTTTTTCACTAACCGCACGCACCGAACTAAAGTTGGGACGCATCTCTCAGACATTGCTGATCTAATTAGCGGTGTAGTGCAAGGCAGCGGCATCGGGCCACTCATGTTCCTTGTCTACATAAATGAGCTCGCAACTAGTCTAGAAAATCATGGCATAAAAATCAAACTTTTTGCTGATGACGTTAAATTGTATATTCAGATTGTTAACGACATACATGTCATGCAGCTACAGCTAGCTATTGATGCACTAGCCAAATGGGCTAATGAGTGGCAACTATCCATTTCCATAACTAAGTGCTGTGTTTTGAATGTTGGTAAAACCATTATTACTACTAGTCTTAGCATTGATGGTATTACTCTGCCGGTAGTCAAGTCTGCTCGTGACTTGGGCGTTTTGGTGTCTCATGATTTGTCACCTTCACTGCATATTAGCACCATTGTTGCCAAAGCTCACAAGCGATCAGCAGCTATATATCGTGCGTTTACATGTCGTAACACTGATGTACTTATTCGCGCATATCTGACATACGTTCGGCCACTTGTTGAACACGACTCTGTAATCTGGTCACCCTACACTGTAAAAGACATAACAGCCATTGAAGCTGTTCAGCGCCGCTACACAAAGCGGTTACCTGGATTTGGTGGCCTGTCCTATACTGAACGACTAAAACGCCTTAACCTACTTAGCTTAGAGCTACGCCGCCTTCATGCAGACTTAATCTACTGCTACAAGATAGTTTTTGGACTTACCAACTTATCACCCGGTGACTTTTTTGAGAAGGCCCCGCTTTTGTCTACCAGGGGGCACGATTATAAGTTGTACAAGAACCGCTGCTATACTACTGTCCGTTCCACGTTCTTTAGTGAACGCATTGTCAACACGTGGAATATTTTACCAGCTGATGTTGATTTCAGCTCACTTGTAAGCTTTGTTCGTACCGTCCGACTTGTTGACTTGTCAGGCTGTCTGAGATGTTTTGGTAGTCAACTTGCTGTCTAAATTACATTGCTTGTAGCCGTAATTTTTACGTGTAAATTCCATGTACTATTATCCTGATTTAATTGTATCCAATTTGTTCTATTGTACTTGTACCATTAGTGCAGATGTAAGTGCACCTTGTGCCTGTCTGTCCTGCTCACTTGCTTTTCTATTGCTGTATGTTGTCTTTTTGAGCAAATATATGATGATGAAGATCAAAGCCCAATACAGTCGACCAACCTGTAAGAACTGCTCATACCTTTGTGCACCATTATAATAGAACACAATACTATTAACACAGAGACAGTTTTTTAATATTACCCTTCCTCCAGACCAACATCACATCTCGATGTGGCCAAGTGGAGGTAAGGGGGCGCCAGTGAATTGAAATTGAATTTATTAAACTACACCAGTAGCGTAAAATTCTGTCTAAAGTAGATTACATCTTACTGCAGTGCATGGGCCTACAATGCGCATTGGCCGTGTGGCCAAGAGGCCGCGAATCCCGCGCATTGCGGCTAATCTGCGCATGTTCAGAGACTAACGTCTCGGGCAGGCACAGAAAGTCAGTCTATGTCATCTTAAACCTGTGACAGGCCACTAGAACCGGGTTTAAAAGTGTCCGGACCTCTAGTACGAGCCAGCGTTGGGACAAAGATGAGGCCGGCACTAAAAGTAATACACCCTGCCTCAGAAAAACCTAAGGTTGAGGGCTAGCTCGTAAAATAATAGGCACAAGCCCTTTAATTAAGACAATTACTACATCCATCCATTTATTAATAACGGAAGGACCCGAAGGCCACTAACACCGATAAAATACATAGAAAATACGTAGAAACAATGAGCACAATAGACAGTAATAACACAAAAGAGAATATATAGAAAAAAATCAAAAATTAAAAATTAACACAAAAACTACTCAAATCAAATTTGAACCAAGATGGTGTGGTGCATCACG
>Ga0209338_1000741_pt1 | contig 10208 bp, 5 predicted proteins | sample OlaalgELextract1_FD_187374 | JGI IMG/M metagenome (GOLD analysis project Ga0209338, IMG submission 187374) | Olavius algarvensis symbiont microbial communities from Tuscany, Italy - Type A ELBA extract 1 (SPAdes) (version 2) | ecosystem: Host-associated > Annelida > Digestive system >... | reverse complement strand
ATTTTGTCGAAAGCCTTTGACAAGTCAATGGAACACATATTGACAGTGCTACCAAACGAAACATAATAGTCCACTGCAGAACGAAGCGTATAACTTCCTGTGCACAACGTGAGTTGCGTTTGAAACCAAATTGGTTGTCACTTGTCACAAAGTATTCACTATAACGATCAAGTATACAATGCTCGTTTACGATTTATGGGCCATTGGGCCAACACGGCTCACACTGATCACGTGACCTTGCGACCTTGACCTTTGACCTTGGAGGTCATGGCGCCTTTGGCTGATGCGGGTCGACGCCCTCCATCAAAGTTCAAAGTTGGTAAACTTTGAAGTTCGTAGGCCTTGGCATTCGGAAGATATGACGCACGATGTGTGTCAGCATTAATGGGCCTCGTGACCCTGACCTTTGACCCTTTGATCTTGAAACTGGTATATGCGAATCGCATCTAAGGGTTCTCGAATTATTCGCTATGTACGCGACGGACGGACAGAGGGACATAGGGACAGACAGACGGACGGAAAAAGCAACGCTTATTGCCCCTTCCCTACGGTCGGGGGCATATTAAAAAGGGTGACGTTTTTGGACTACAGTGTAGATATAAATAATGCATATAGGTGTATAAGAGGTGTATACAGGTGTATAAAAGCAGTGTGTATTGGTTGTCGGCAGGTGAATGCGGTGTGTGTGGGTCTGTCGTTGTGGGTGACTGGTCTGACGGGAGCGTTTGGTGTCGACGTAGATCTGTCTCTACTTGATGCTCTTGTCTTCTCGTCTCTGCTCGCCGCTGTCGACCCAGTTGCCGTGCTCGCCATCTTCCAGTCGCTCCATGTCAACGACGTTCTTCAAGTCATCGTCTTCGGCGAGTCGCTGCTTAACGACAGCATTTCAGTCGTACGTCTCATCTGCCAGTTGGCGACATGCAGTGTCTGTCCGTCTCTCTGTCTGTGTGTCTGTCACGTTCGAACATTCTGTCAAAACGAATAAACAAATCTTCAAAAATGTTTTACTTTCGGGTAGCCACACCGTTTTATTTTTCCGGACTACAGTGTTACACAGCGAGTGACACATACACACACACACTATTACTTGTAAACCATGTCAACTCGGATTCCGGCGCTAGACATGTCAACCAGTTCTGTCAACTGCGGATATAAGTCAAATGCAGAAATATGACACACGGCCAGATTCAGACACACATGCACAGACAATAACCGGCAATATAGGTCACGCACCAAACTGCAGACACACACGGCTCGGCAAACAGCGGATACATTTTAAACTGCGGATACACAGCTGAACGTGTCGATTACGGACGCACAGTAGGCACCATGCAATTTGCGGAAGAATTTCAATTATGAATTTTCGATCCTGTTTTATACGCACTGGGTATACCGGATGTTAATTTGTATGTGTGTTTACGCGAGTGGGAAAACGCTAATGGATTTGGTGATATCTGTACGTTATGCCATTGCCTAGTTTCCATCCCTACGTAAGGTACGTTGCCGTTGACGTTGTGCCGTTCCGTTCGCACCGTGGCCATTTACTGTGATGTCACAACGGACGGTCATGCTAAATAGCGCGGACAACATGAACACCGGGGACCATGGTAATTAGGCCACAGACGCTCCGATCAAAGGAGTCGCCTCCGCTCTCCCCTCCCTATCCCGCAGTCGGTCCCGTGTTCAGACGCCGACGACGAGTACCTCAGACAGCTGATTGTCCGCGTTGTTAGCAAGTCTTAGACAAATTGTGTCATGTTGCAACGCTGTAATGGAAATTGGACATAACATGACCATTGTTCCCTAATATTTTAATTTGAAATACTGGTGATATTTTCGCCATCTGTAATTTAATTTAATTTAATTGATTTTAATTAATTATTCAGTGAGTTGCGGCATTAGCAATTTTTGATGCGCTTGGTCACCACAACAGCACTGTGCATTTTGTTTACCAAATATTATCGGAATTGCCGTCTCGTACACACCACGGACAGTGGACACGACGACCAAATGGACGTCTACAGCGTACAGCGACGATAGAACCGACTGAAAATAGTCATGCACGAGCTATGACGTCATCACAGTCGGCTGACAGTGAGATTGCTCGACTGAAAGCAGAGAATGCTGAGCTTAAACAACAGATAGCGCTGTTGATGCAAGCATCGTCAACTGCTATCACACCCCAGACTTGGACTAAGACTGTACCGGAAATAACGTCACACAATAGTCATCAGCGAAATGGCTATGGACATCATCAGATCCAGAGGTCACAACAAAATAATTGGACGCCGCAACAGTATCCGGCGTCTGGACAGGCTACTTTTGGCAACATGCCATCAATGTCTTCAGGGACCTCTGCCCTCCGATGTTTTAACTGCCATGAAATTGGACACATGCGTCGTCATTGCCCTCAATTGGGTCAAGTAGTTGGAAATGACTGGGACAGCAGTACTGTGCCAACGCAAATACGGAGCGTTACGTCACGTGACACAGACTCAGCTAAAGTCTGTCTACGCTTAACAATCGACAGTACACCATGTCTTGGACTCTTAGACAGTGGATCTGATATCACTGTTATACCAGCTAACTTGCTCGGCTCATCGAGTCTGCTTACCACAGAGCAGCGATGTGTCGCCGCTAACGGAACTACTATATACGCTCTTGGCCGAGCGGTGGTCCGAGCACGAGTCGGGAATCAACAGTGTACGATTAATGGACTCGTATCTGAGGACGTCAGCGAGTTAATGCTTGGCATTGACTTTCTGAAAGACAACGACGCATTATGGAACTTTACCTGCAATGAACTTGTACTTGGAGGCCAAGTTCACCAGCTTGAGACGCGAGAACGACACATTTCATTGTGTAATCGCGTCATCTTGATGGACGACGCTGTCGTTCCATCGACGTCGCATACCGACGTGGACATCAAGACATTGCTCAGAGACCCGCTTGATTCGGCCTACTCTGAGAAGGGTCATGACACCCGTCACTTCACAGGTGGATGGCACGAATCGTCGTGCGACACCGCCAACCAACCGGAAGTAGTATGCCGACATGTGAACTCAACGCCGGAGCAAGACATTAAATTCGCTAGAAGCGAAGACGCCGATCAATTTGATTCGGCGTCTGAACAACAGAACGATGATATTTCGGTCGATGAGAATATCGACAAATCTAGCAGCTCGTCAGATGACGATGACAGTATGACGCTTACCAGTGCGACTGAACGTCTACAAACTGACGGACTTGTTCGTCCAGGAACAAAGAGATCAAGACCGTTTGTTATATACCGAAATCAACAGAGGGCAGGTACTGGGCCACGGCCAAAGTCCTGGCTAACCGCCAAAAATCCGGGAAATCTACTGCTAAATGATTCTCGACTGATGGCACAGCCTTCAGTGCCGCGACGTAGACCGTCAAAACGACTGTCATACTTACCGTATGGTAATGACTGCAGCTACTATGGAGCTGACAGCGTTCAGCTGGCGCCTTTTGAACGAGAACGTCGCTCACCGGCGTATTATGCTGGCTACAGCATGTAAATGACGGATTTGGACCGGGTACAGTCATTGGACAGACTCGTCCAATGGAGGGGACATGTGGCCTCTCCTCCCCACTGAGCCACACTGACAGACTGCTTTCTGCCAGATAACATTAGCTACACAACTATGTCACCATAACGCCTGCTATGAATCAGCGACGAAAAGAGTTTTATCGTCGTCAACTGTGTTATTAACAAATAACACCCAAGGAGTACAAACCTGCCAATCGTCAACCAATACTGACGGTACACGACTGAAAAGAAAGGCAGTATCACATCAATGATGACAGCGCATCACTACTGCGCGGCTTCATGTTTACGTCATCAGTATCATCCGACGTGATACTACCGGAAGTGATGACATCATCAACCGTCATCACGCACCGCCATCCGTCAACACGACAGAGCGACATCTGGCGACTACTGATGATAGTAACCGGAGCAGCTTACGACTCGACCACGAGTGCGGGTGCGCAACCGCACGCTTCGACGTCTGTTATCTGCCTCCGCCAATGCAACAGAGTGAATGAGGAGAGAGAGCAACTTCTTTTATTTTTCGGCGGAACCAGCACTTCTACTGTTGAAGAGCCTGGCTAGCCGATTGTTTCGTCACCTGACCTGATTCTACGAGCTACAACGCCTTTGAGAGGATCATGTTGATGGGGGCAACTTCTGAGGGACTTAACCACCCCTCTGAGGGAGTCTAAATCGACGACAAATGCTACTGGGGCTGGTTACCCCAGAGGAATCAACTCAAATGCGACTCAGATGTCCAAGTGGCATAGTGGACTCGGCTCACGTCGACAGAAACTACAAAATTGATGTGACCGACCAACTGAGGACTTCAGTGTCGCAACATCGTGTGGAGACCTAACTGAAGAATGTGTTATGTGATTAATACGTTCTGAAGAGATAGAGAGGATTTTCAACATCCGTTGATCTGATCATCATAACGCTTTGATCAGCATATTGACAATGACGGTTCGGCCATAGGTCAACTGAGACTTCCTACTAGAGTCAACACAACATCTAACTGATGACGCGACTATTACGACAATGACCAGCGCCATGGACTCACGTCAGACAGAAAGACTGACGATATGTGACGTTCTCGACACGTGACTCAGCCAGTATCACTGGCTTGGACGTTTACATTTATTCAGTTTGACAGAGCTTTACATGACGGTCGGAGGGACTGCTATTTTCTACATAACCTGTACTCTGATGCTGTTTTTGCATTTGTTACAGGCGTGGACATGAAGACTCACCCTCCTCACCAACAGTTGACGTCCAGTCAACGTTACCTTATCACGAGAGTGGCGAGGCTGATGTATTCGATGAATGCTCATAATGTTACCAGAAGCCAGCAACTTAGTTTGGCAAGGAAAGCCGCTCCAGAGCTGCCAGAGCTCATGAGGGAAATTTGTGTTATCGCTTCAAAGACCTGTTTTGTTAAAGCTACCAAAAACATCCAACTAACCATTAATAAAATAAGTCGGCGACAGTCTGCCATAAAGCGTGACACACGCGACGTTTGTCGATATCCACCGACATCCGACGACCTGGGTCGAAACAACAACGACGACTCTACACCAGCCGATAATATGGAACGGCTACCAATCGAGCTTTTGTCACAAACAGACATGGACATCTCTGGGAAATTGGACGATTTCAACAAGAGCCAACCACCGGACATCACTGGAGGACCAGAGTCTAGCCAACTGGAGGAACGTCGAGAAGAATTCCGACAATATCCACTGGACAAAATCCGTCAGAACTACACAGTCAAGAAGGCTACTTCCTCAGCCGCTGCTACTTCAACAATGACTGCAACTGGGGCGTCATCAAGACAGCTACACACTGGTGCAGCCGGCGGACAATTACAGCACCCACCAACGAATCACCATAATTCGGTAACAAAGCGCCGTCAGCAACACCAGGACTACCAGCTTTCGCCGGTAGTGACTCAGCAAGATGACGACGTCGACCTATCATCAGCTGAGCACCTGACGTCAACACCGTCACGAGCCAGGATACCTATAACCAACGACCCAGTGGTCAAGCAACGAGCCGAAACTTATCAACGAACCAATGTAGCGGCTCCAGCCTACGAGGAACATGGAACTCCTGCGTTCCAAAGACTAACGACCGAGGCACAGGATCCACCAACGTATCACTACAATTCGGTAACAAAGCGCCGTCAGCAGCAGCCGAACTACCAGCTTTCGCGTGAGGATCAGCAACCCGGCGACAACAATGGAGACTTTGAAGCAGTTATCAAATGTTTGAAGGCCATATGGGATCAAAGGGCCGAAAAGCATCCGACTACTTCTTCACGCCAAGTTCGTAATGGTCAAAGTGTCACTCGTCATGGTGACACCAACTGGGCTAGGGACCGACCAGGACAAGAACAACGTCCAGAGGGCACATCAGAGTCATGTTCGAACTATGATTCCGACTGGAATGATCGAGATGAACGCACAAGTCGAAATCGAGACCAAAGCGGAGGACGGAGTATCACGTTTTACCGTGGTACCAACTGGTCTCAAGGCTATCGAGCGAGACGAGGAGGACGAAATCGACTACATTCAAGGGGCGAAGTGGCGCGACCTAACCGCGTCACCGACTGGAGACGAGACGTACATGAGGGTCACGAGCGCGAAGGCAGTAGCACGGTCTGTCACGGCCGTACCAACTCAACACACGCTAGAAGACGCTTCTGGTCATTCGCTTGAAGCAGCAGCTAGCAAGTTCTGGATGAGAAGATTCGATCAAGCAAGGGACACTGACAAGAACTTTCACTCCTTCCCCTGTATCGTGAGAAAATCTTATGCATTCTCACTATTTTGAGTTAATTTACGTATATCAGTAAGGCCATCGGGCCGATATATCGTTTGAAACGATAATGAACATTTTGTAATTTTCGATAACTTTTACGTGTTTTCTGTCTCACGATTTTCTGAGTCACCATGTATATGTGTTATGTTCACGTTTCAAGTGAATTTATGGGTCTAACATATCGTTTTATACGTATTCGTACTTACGTATCCACGTTAGCAATACATACGATTAGGACTGCTGCACTATTTAGTCATTTCCCACGGTAGACAGTATACCTACTTTACTAATAATTTACACTATTACCGATGGAGTGGGTATCCAGTAGATCCAGAAAGTACAATCCTGATAATCCGTAACGAGAATCATACAATAATTACGTTATATTTGCTTAAAATCGTAGTTTTGTACGCTTAGATACTCTAGTTTTGTACGTACGCGATTTACTGCTAGCGATCAGCTGATCTCCGCCAGCACGTCTACGCCGCCGGACGCGCTATTCAGCGTCGCCGCCCGTACTAGTATTACGTAACACCAGGCACGCCGCCGCATTCGGCCGCGTCGCCCGACGCCGCGCTGTCTGCCCGACGTCGCCGCAGTACGAGTCTGCAGCAGAAGCAGCCGCGACAGCGGAACCGCCTACGCACAATACATAGCTATACATACATTAGTCGCAGTATTCCTGTAGTAGAACTAAGAAACTAAGTACTGAGTCATCTGTATGGAGATCTTTTGGAAAGGATCGTCGCTGGACATCTCAAAGTGAAGATTACACAGACAGATCCAGTCGAGCTATGGAATTTACAGAGTTTTTAGTGTAATAACTTCTAGATACCAGTATTATATTACAAGAACGTACATTTATTAGTTTGTAGAGCAGTACATCGATTACAGCCGATACAAAAAGCTAGATGCTCGTTGGGACTTAACCAAGTTACGTCCCCATACCTGTAGTTATACTTAGCACTGAGTCTAGATTACTTGTATCTAATTCTTACTAATGTGAAAGCAGTTTGAGTACGGTTGTACTCAGTTCTACGACCCTATTTTAGTCTGTGTTTACAGCTAATTCTGCTATTCCGAATGGTATTTTGATCCTCGTGATCATGCGAGGGGCTTACGCTTCTTTTCCGCAATAAGGTAGTAGAATTATTGGGCGCATCTGCCCTTATTCGGTTTTAGTTAAACCATACCAATCCCTGAGTGGATTAGGCAGGCCAATCTAGGCCGATAGCCATCTATGGCCATTGTATATTGAGAATCGTTATCGATTTTCACATTTTTAGCATTACTACTGGTGCTACAGCTTTAGCAATGTCGTCATGCTCATTCAGTTTACTGCTCACCTTTAACGGTTTATCACTGCATGACTTGCGTTTGATAACGCGGAATTTCTCTCCATAATAGCTTTTAAAGGGGTCAGTTAGGATCTTTCTCCTGTGCTACGATAACCCAATGTACCCAATATGTTAGTATTCTGAATGCGTGTTGCACGCTTATTCAGTTTTAGTTATATTATATTCCCCCTTCAGCACCACAGTGGCTTGGGAATTCATCTGAGACAACCAATACCTGCAGCAACAGTGAATTGTAAACTGTCATTTACTGTGAATTGCCAGTTTTATATCTGATAGCATTGTATCAACAGTTTAATGCTGTTACGCTTATTCACTTTAACGTTCTAGTCAACTATTAAGCATTGAGGTTGTATTATGAAATTAAGGACTGCTCACTGCATTCCTTTAGAGCTGTTAGTATGCACCTTTAGTTTTCATACCCAGCTCTTACCCCTTAGCACCGTATTTCCCCGGAGTGGGTTACGCTTATTCAGTTCCACGTTATTTCCAACGTAACTGAATCTCAGCATGTCTTATAACAAGTTTGATAACTTGTACGCCGGATTTGAACACTGAATTATTCCATTGTTTCTCTTTATGTGAAACAGTTTGCCGAGTGTGTATATTGTACCCGATAGTGGAGACGCACCTTTATTGCCAACACCTGCCAGCTATGAGACATCGTTAGGAGATCTTCTATCTCCTTTGTTTGCGAATACTGTAATGCAGCTACAATAGTATTAATTTTACACGAACTGATACATCTGTATTATATGTTGAACATTCGTTTACTTACTTTATTGTTCGTATTTGTTGAAACTGTTTGCATTCGACTTGTGCAATGGACACTCTCCTTAGCTTAGAATTGCTGAGAACTTTTCTGCACTGCATTCATTACTGCATTGAATGTTGATATTTAAACAGTTGTGAACGAACATTATTGATGTTTTGAACATTGCATTCTTGAATGATACATTCTGAACTTTGCATTTTAACTGATAAATGTGATTACCATTTTCACTTAACTGTTTGTATCATTATCATCTGATGTATCAATGGTTTTGATGAGATCTCGCATGAGACGAGAATGAGTTAGTTATGAGTATGAATGTGATTGAATTTGAGTTTTTAAAGTGTCACTTGGTTAATTCCTGTGTACGCTTGTACGAGTTTGATGATGAGTTGGAAATGACTTTGAGTTTGTGAGTGAGCTTGAGTTTTCACTCTTTGAGTATTGTTTGAGTGTGATTGAAGTCAAGTGAGTTATTCAATGCATTGAGCATTGAGTGTGTACGTATGTTTTTGTGAGTTTTAAGACCGCTTCTTAGGTCTTTGTACAGAAGTTTTACAGTGTAGTTATCGGGCAATGGCCCACGAGTTCGAATTGTTGATGTTATTCAACTTCTCCTTCATGTTTGGTTATTTTCATGGTTTAACGTTACGTATTCTATTAGTAGAATGGTATTATGTTCTGGGATATCGCATTTTACCCATATCTATCTGCTAATGATAGTTATTAGGTCCGTTTACTCGGACTTTACATAAATGCGGAACACGCGTCGGATTAGTTCGGCGTGTATCCCTACGCCTTTCACTTAGTATATAGGGGACTACGCAGTTCCCGCCGCATGATTCGGACGTTTTGGAGCGATAGATGAACTACGGCTGTTCGATACTGGAACTAGTGTGGTATTCTGAATTCACGCTAGCCCGGTTTCGTACGGTTTTTACGGTTCGGTTTCGGGTATTCGGAAGACTGAAGATCTTATTGCTTATTATTGCTGTAGTCTGTGAATACGTTTTTACTGTTTTAATAAAAACGATATAAAACACTTTCAATCTCAACATTTATTCTAGCAGGATTGCACTACACTTAATCTACATGAGCATTAGATTGTCTGTGTGTTTGCCTTCCATACTATTTTGTAGGGATTCTGGTACTCCATCAGCTGCTGAGGCCGTAACCAGGCCGACGAGTGGTATCTCAATACCCAGTCACCGACATTGTCGGCTGGAAGTGACCGACGAGTGGTATCTCAATATACAGGCACCGACCTCGAGTCGGCTGGAAGTGATCTCGGCATATCCCCACGTCCACTCACCATCTGGTGACTGGCTGGGAGAGATCAATTCGCCAGTTCAAGGCGAAACGACAGATCCACGTCCGGTCACTTGAGGCCGTAACCAGGCCGTCACGCCACGCATTACACGGACACACCCACCCACAGTACTAAGATTCTTTTCTTGCTAGACGATTCTTTGTACTGACTGACATAAGACATGACTGACGACTGCGCTACCAGTCATAGCAAACCGTCAGCAGTGGAACCACAACTGGACACAGAGGTCAGCGATTCCTCTGATGTTACCACTGCTGGATCTGATGATGAAGTGGAGCCGGACTTGGTAAATGCCCCGTTATTACGAAGCACTGACGGCGGAATAAGAGACGAGTCAACGCGGCAGTGTCCAGCCTCTGCCGTCAAGCGTAC
>Ga0209338_1000740_pt1 | contig 10210 bp, 2 predicted proteins | sample OlaalgELextract1_FD_187374 | JGI IMG/M metagenome (GOLD analysis project Ga0209338, IMG submission 187374) | Olavius algarvensis symbiont microbial communities from Tuscany, Italy - Type A ELBA extract 1 (SPAdes) (version 2) | ecosystem: Host-associated > Annelida > Digestive system >... | reverse complement strand
TAAAGATATCTCGATGAACTGAGTTATTCTTTACAGTTCTCCATCTGTCTTCCAATATCTTCTCTGTTGTTAGTCCTAACCATGAACTTACTTTGGCACCATAATGATATCGACATCCACTCATAACACTGCAATGTACAAACCACAGTCTAGACTGAGTTGGATTATTCAACATTTTAACATGACTGACTCCATCGTCTCCTTCAATAATCATCCATGCTGACTTAGCTGCTGGCATTGCTTCTGGTAAATACAACTGAAATACGGTTGAACAGTCATCATGCCGTTTTGATATGTCACCAGATGTTCCAACAGTACATTTGATTATTTGATCCGCCTAATACACACAACAAATAAAACAAAATAGTTCAATAATGTTCAAATAGCAAACATGGATCCTCACTCAAGTAACACACTAAAATGCTTAGTTAAACCTTCAGTTCATTTATCTCTTACAATAATAACATGCAAATATGGCATGCAGGGCACAGCAGACATATCTGCCCTCAGAACTGGAATATTTTGGTCTTTACCTGAAGCAAATTGTACCATTTTGGGGAACAGTCAGAAGACCCACAAAACTACAGCATGGCATGCTTAATACAGTACACATCCACCGACAGTAACTAAAGAAAGTAAAAATAACGGAAATGTGAGTCATTTCTCCAACATAACCACATTTCTGCACAACTATCACACCAATTTTATCGAAACTATTTGCATAAAATGCTGTTAGAAATAAATTTACAAATAATTAAATACACAGTGTTTTTTGCGCATACATTTGTTATGTGTACTCAATAAAGAGAGAGTACATCTGAAATTCAGTAATTATGGTCACACTGTACATATTTTGAAATTTAAAACACAGAAATAAATTTGACAAAAAAAGATCCAATTTTGCAAAGCTGGCCAAGATAGATAAAGCAGATTTCATTAAGCACCTTCTGATGTATGTTGGCAGCTGCAAATTTACAGCACACATCTTAATCTAAGGTCTGAGACATTTTGTATCTTAGCTTAAAAACTTGCATCATTGCAAGAAGTGGTGGGTTGGTAAACATCTGGTAATTGCAAACAAAGTTCTCAGTCTCAACCTTAACATCTTCAAATAGCTCCCAGAGATGTGATATAGGTTCAACGTAACAACATATCAGAAAAGCCAGGATCACATTTTACCAAGATAGCAGTGGCTGCCATCTTGGGTTTTCATGTTAAGTGAATTTGGCACGTTCTTAAATGTTTGTAGTCTGGTGCTTGAGCTCTGTACGAGGTTTGGTTCAAATAACTTTATCTGATACAGAGATATTAGCATTTTATTAAATTCAAGATGGCCGCTGTGTGCCATTTTGGATTTCTTGATGAGCCATGGAACCGCACACAAAGGCCAGTTATTCATGATGGGTACCTTCTGTAAAAATTTCGTCATAACAGGCTTTGCAGTTATCAAGTTATAAGGATTCGTTTTTGTCTCTAAGGCTTGAAAGTCCTATTCATGTACCACCCCAAAAACTTCAGTTTTGGGGTTTTGGCCCCAAGAATTTAGGACGTCATTCAGACTTCGAAAAGGCACATCCTTATAAAATGACGCATTGTGAGCCCTCATTAGTCCCAGATATTAGTTTTTCATTATGTCTGTTGCAGATTGAAATATATTGCATTTTTACAAACAGCACATTTTTCTGTATGTCCAAAAATGGTGAATTTTTATTTTCAAACACACACATTCAACACGACAGAACTGGCTGATATCACTGTATGACCTCAACTTACAACTTTCTCGAGTGGTACCAATACCACTGGTTTGGGGAAAGACTGCTTCCATAGGCTACACACGGATGAACAGAGGGTATCCTTTGTAACTCGTCTCCGAAATGACCTATAATGTGTCGAGTGGGATGTTAAACCCTACTATATTGTAACCCAAAAGAATCTTGTTTTTGGATCTGGTTCCACCCATGTTGCTAACTTTCCAGAAATTTCATGATGGTAACACAAAACCACAACCACAGTCTACGTTTTTGACAACAAGATTGTGCATGTATGTGTGTTGGCTATATAGTGGACAAAAAACACATTCCTTCTTTTGGTTTGAAGCCACCTCTGCACCAATTCACTCGCTATTGCCCCCAGACATCTTTCGCAACATAACGTTTGAGTACCAGATTTTGTAAAATCGGTTCCCATTGGTGTAAATGGCGCCTGGAAAAATCGGGGTCCGAAAGTAATTTCAATTCCTGCTGCATTCCATGCTCTGTGGCTGGCAATAAGAGTTGGTTTCAATCCCACTCGACACATTTAGGGTTACTTTGAAGATGATCCTTCTGACCAATCACTTGACTGGTATAAGTGAAAACAAATCAGTAGTTTGCCAAGAAAACTGTAAAAAATACAAACACAAAACCTAACTACACTAAAACAAGAAGCTCAGCTGTTGCAGAAAGACCGTGTGATGCTTCACGTCATTGAATATTTTGCTAAGTCACTTAAGGTCACTCAAGGTCACTCATTCTAAATGACACCCTTGAGTAGGGCGTGTGTAAGTCCTTATTAGTATTCCATTGTAACTATGTCTGCATCTGGAGCCGTTTCTGATGCATTCAGCATCAAATATTATAATGGCGCGACCTTGAAATCTGGGTAAGGGATCATTCAAGGTCGTTAAAAATGGTACCATTAGAAAGATTGGTACGGTTTCTTATTCGCATTCCATAATAACTAAGGCCCTATCTTACATCATTTCCGAGATATAGCAAGATATTAGTCGAAAATTTTTCATACCCTCTTCATTCGATGCCCCCGTTATGGGGTCCCAGTGAAAATATTACCATTACCTTTAGTACCGAAAAACTAGCATGGCATGGCTAACTGACAGTGAAAAAGTCTAATGATATGATACTGGCATGTGACAAACAGACGGGTGGAGAGAGATATCTTGCGACAGCATAGTATGTGCTACACATAGCATCATGTGGTAACTCATTTACTTGCCTCATATCGCACACTGTCAGAAAAAAAGACCATGTTTGCTGTTACACAAATACCACAGCGAAAATCCGTCTGAAAACTATATTCAGCTGTACAGACAGACTCTGAGTGAAAGCAAATAACAACTTACTGATGGCACTGAATGCTGACCTTTTCCGCTAGTGTTTTCAACTGCTTTGTGGCATGATCTCTTGGATAACCTATGCAAAAACACTTTAGAATATCATAACGTTTGCAACAAATTATAAACAAGAAAATATACAGTGCAAGGCACAGCAAGCATACCCACCCACCCAGAAAATGGAAAATTGTACTTGCAGTAAATTGGACCACATGCGGCAGAGTTACAGCTGAAACACGACTTTGGTATTTGCGCGTTCTTGACTTGAACTTTGACCATTCAACCCTCAACATACAGCGGGATGAGAGGGATCGACGAGGAACATTTTGGCCTTTTAGTGAAAGTAAATAAACTACACCTAATAACGTTCGAGCCAAAAAAAAATTTTAAAAACAATTTTGGCACTTTTGCATCCTTTACCTTCTTGAGCTTTTAACCATCAACATGCAACAGAGGGACAATGGATGAATATTTTGGTCTTTATTTGAAGTAAATCAGACCATTCTGCATGAAGGACCCACAAACAGACAGAACCATGGACAAAATCATGGACATAACCACAGTGTGTTACACCCAAAAAACAGTACTCACCCGCTAGTACTAACTGGAAGTGGGTAAGAAATTTTATAAACCAGATTCCTCCCTTCAAACTTTTACTACCTTTAAATTGCCTGGAATGAGCTTTAATTGTCTGTCCAATGCTATGCATGGACAAAATATAAATTTACCTGTGTGTGTGTGTGTGTCCATCACACTTTCTGTCAACTCGCCTACAGGTCAGACCCCTCAACGGATTTTTACAGTTGATAGCTTAAAAGACACGGATTTACGTAAGGATGTGCCTTTTGGGGGTCTCAATAATGAATAATCACATTTAGGGTCCGAAGTCCCCCAACATGCCCATTTTGGCGGCCTGAATAGGCATTTCAAGCCAAATATGCGAAAAATTCAAATAGCTATATATCTTCAGATCTGTGTATCAGATTGACATGAAATTTGACAGGCAGCTGTGGCCAGCAACGGACTTCGTGGGTGGTCTCATATGGTGGTAAAACAATTCCAAGATGGCGGACGGCTGCCATTTTGAAAATCGTTATATTGCCATATCTCAGCGAAAAATCATCCGATTTCAATTAAATTTTGTACACAGCAGCAGATTTTGAACTGGATGAACGTCACGTAATCAAAAATGAAAAATTAAAGTTGCATTGGACAGACTCCGAATTCGACAGGATGTATTTCTTGTTGACTTAGAAAGTTAGAATTGATCATTTTCCAATATCTGCCATCTGATAATGTACAACACCACTCTTTTATCATTACTTGACATGCATGATCCAGCCACTGCATTTCAAAGTTAAATCCCTCAATCACTCCCAGACTTCATGCCTTTGGATCAATTACTAGATATGCCAAGAATCTACAGCATTTAGCAATGTACCCACTCTGCTTCTTACAATTCATCTGGTAATTCCAGTCATCTCTGGCATACTACAATCATGTCTTACATCATAAATTAGCAAATACATAATAGTAGTTAAATGACAAAATATGTTTTGTTTAGTTTTGCAGATTGGCTTTGTGTGCCAAGCAAATGACGCTTGTAATGTCCATTTTGGTGGTAAAATTGGCACTGTGCAATCACAGTACCACGTGACCTGTTCGTAGGTGGTAAAAATAATTACATATTTGGAATCCCCGACCCTGATTTGCCTACTGATGATACAACTTTTATGGAGCTACAATGACGATTAAAAGTAGTTTACTCCTGAGAACACCCATATTGAGCATCAAAATCCATGCAGGTGGCTTGCACACTGTGTCCAGATAAAAAAGACACCTGCAAAAATTCTTGTAACTCAATTCATGATTTGCCAAAATTTTATGCATAACAACATCATCCAACTTCATATCAAATGCAGTGTTCCTTATAAAGTTCATTAACGATTTCACCACTTATTACGGAGCTGCAAGAATGGTACTTAGAACGTTATATTTCCAACATTGTGCACTAAGTATACTATGCTCACACACAGACAGTTTAATCAGTCACAAGGAAAGTTAGGCTAGAACTGCTGATCAGAGTATCTTCCTTGCGTTTTCATGACTCAATGCCATGGCTATGACCAAATCAATATTTGCAGCAGTGCCAGCAGGGTATATCTTTTACCACTTTTGAAGTTTTCGGCAGATTGTGCCAAATTGACCGATCTTCAAACATTTGTTCAAAGACAACAGGCACCAAATTCTGTTTAGAAAGTGGATTCCTTACGAATCTTCCTCGTATCATACCTCTTTTCCTGCTGTAAAACTCTAATCAGAAATTCACACATCACTACTGAAGTCTGATGATACCAACCGTGAACTTGTAACACTCAATGACAGTGATGTATGTTTGTTGTTAGATGACAGGTTAACCAACTTGGTGGTTATCAAACAGTTACATCACATGTGGTGGAAATGGTGTTTTAGTGTGTTCTGAGTGGTATTTTCAAAACAACACGCTGGTAATGACTACATTACTATGTTACAATACTTATTAGTTCACACTGGCATCAACATTCTGTTCAGACAAAACAGCCGTGACGTTTTCATGCGTAACTGCTAGAAAAATTAGGCCTAAGAAATTAAAAAAAGTTTCAGTCACTATAAAGTTTCATTCACTACAGAAGTAGGCTTAATACTGATTCTGCAAGGCAGCGAGGGGAGACACTACACTTTCATCCATAACTTCAAACACTGCACAACACCTCATCAAATACATCTTCTACTGACACATTCAACAGTGCATTTGTAATAAATGATTATCAAAGATCGAAGATGGTCACATACCATCTACAAAGCAGACTTCCTAGCCTCCAAAAGTGCATTCAGTCTAAGTTAAACACGGCCTCAACACTACAGCAACTATAAGCCTGGCTGACGTCACTCCTCCTGCGGGAAAGGAAAGTATCTCATAACGAAGAAACAGCTGTGAGATGTGCCCAGTGCCCACCCGTCCCTCTGGGGGATGCATCATTGAACTTCAAATGTAAGTAAGCTTTGTAATAAAAATCTTATTACTTTTGATGCTGGTAATTAAACAAAGTTAACAAAGAACATATACTCAGTTAAACAATACTTACATCTGTTGAGATTGTGTACTGTCTAAACTGGCAAAGAAATCCTTTGCCTTAAAGTAGTCAAAAGCAGAAAGCTCCAGCCGTATAAGAGGATCCGCTTCACGAAAGTCTAATGCTTTTTCAAACTTGATACGTGCAGACTCATTTTCAAGATCCTTCCAAAACTTGTCAAGTGCATCAACAGAATGCACGAAGCACTGAAGTTTGTCACTGTCAATACTTGCCACATGCAAATCATATGTATTCTGAAAAAATTCTCTAACAGTTTCTGTAACAAGTTGAAAGTAGTCAAAAAATCCTTTCCATTCATCTTCACTTAGAAGTTCCAATGCATCTCCTCGTCTATTGAGTGGCAATACACCGACAAAAACAGCTACACAAAAATAAAAAACATTACAGGTGATTTTAAAAAACAAAAGGTAATATTAAATTATAAGTTCTACTGGTAGCTAAGGCAATCAAGTACACGTATAGGCTGAAAGGCACCTTGCAGTTGTTGATAATGTTATCAGAGTACCTGCAATCATCTCCATATGGCCATGATATATCTGTCCACCAAATTTGGCGGAGATATCTTCATACAATCCGGAGATACTGACATTTTTCGAAATTCAATATGGCGACCGCCGCCATCTTGGATTTTCAAGATAAGTGAATTGGCACATTCTGCCTTGACAGTTGTCTGTTTCTTGAGCTTTGTACCAAATTTTATTCAAATGTCTCGTATAATGGCTCAAAACGATCCACATTTGTTCCCAGCATTTGACTGATGACATCCTTTTGGTTCCATTTTGGTCACGTGGTCATCTCCACGTGGTCGTGTTGCATCTAAGTACCAAATTTTGTGCCAATATCAGAGATAATAGCCTTTTACGAAATTTAGTATGGCCACCGTCTGCCAACTTGGATTTATTGGAGGAATTCTTTAACCACCCACAAAGGCCTATTCATGGTGGCTATCCCCTGTAAAATTTCATGATGATCAGCTTAGAAGTGTACAAGTAATAAGTATTTGAATCTTTTTCACTGTTCACGCTTTAAAGTGCTATTTGTGAACCCAGTTTTGGGGAGTGACTCCCAAAATTTAGGGGAACATCTTTCCGATCCCCAAAAGTGAAAGGGACATCCTTGCACGCAATGACGCGTTTGAGGCCTCGCTGCTGCAGATAGATCAAACATGCTGTGTAGAAGCACTGCGTACATACAGAGCCATTTCCCATATGCGAAAATCTGGGCAATTTTGGGGTCCCCAGCTCCCCATCAGACGTAGCAGAAAACCCCACTAGTAAAAGGTACCCATTTGGCACTTCCACTACAACACAGCATAACCTGAAGCATTCTGCGCTGTATCCCGTGGTCTGTAGGCTTGTCTCTGGAAGGTATGTTTTAGGCACGTCTGACACCCTTCAATTTTGAGGTTTTTGGGGGCAAATGACCCCTAAACAAAATATTTTTGAAATCCCTTCCAATACATTTTGACAAGACACGGATTCACGTGTGTCTCACAACTTTGAGGAAACTGGCTGTCGAAAAGTTACAAAATATTGTCTAGTTTTGCAGAAGAAAAACCAGCTGCGTGGTACTTGTCCGAGCCATCAATTTGCCGATTACACCCAAAATTTCCTGAACGTTTTCGCCCATTAACAATAACAACACACAAAGTTGGATACCATTTTCTCGCTAATAGAAGTCCCCGGCTTCTATTTTCACAAATGGCTCAGATCCCCCAGCTTGTATTAGAGACCTGGCTTCTATATGATACACGTTATCACCCGATTTACAAATGACGACCTGGCTTGTACCAGAGACCCAGCTTCTATTAGTACAAACCACTGTGATCGCCTGGCTTGTATTGGAGACCCAGCTCAGATCTCACACAGTTATCACAATGCAACTTTTGGACAAGCAACAGTTTAAGAGTAGTATGCAGACTGCAATTTCTTTAATGTTGCACGGACAGAAAAATGCACAAAAGAACATCATAAATGTTCAAGTGAAGGCACCGTAAACAATTTGGCAAACCAAATATTCCATTCCTTGCACAATTTACCTTGCCATGGCAACAGCCAACAAGGCACTTTTTTGGTAATACATGTTTTACAATGTTTGTTGTGACGTTTGCCGTGATATTTGTTACGATGCTACAATGTTTATTACCACTCAACAATACGGATATGGCTACAGCTGTCAGCTGTTGTTGCGAAACTTACAATAAATTTAATCGCATAATCCTACAGCCATTTATATGTGTATTCTGAAAGTTTCTATAACCACTTTCCAATAACAGTTCTTACAAACATGGTTGTAAATCGTAACAAAGTTACAAAGTTACAAAGATCGTGACAAAGACAGATGACCAAGAGAAATACCTTGCCAGAGTCTATAACTGGGGTGAGGTAATTACGAAGTATGATGTGGCATTATAGCATTATTTCAGAATATTTAGTCCAGCATAATGTTATTGGAGACATGTAATTTATTTGAAATAACTAAGCCTCTAATAGTGATACGGGACCAAAAAACTAGCAAATACTTTTTCTATGTCAACCATATATCACATCATAAAGTGTATGTAATATACATACGGTAGTAAGGTCTTCCTTCTGCCATCTCTCAGTATGTACAGCTTACAATATTACTACATCAACATCTGCACACAAAAATGATAATACTGGTACATAAGAGATTGAAAACACCACTACTGACAGGCTGTTTCATATTACTGATAATACACTGTAGTCCAAAAAAAACTTCAACAATTTTCATTTTACTGTGGTTTCTACAGCATGTCTCAAAAAAACCAGATTGCTACGATTAATATACGGTAACATAAATTCACCAAATTCACGACATTTACTAATTATTTTTGGTAGAGCGAGACATTATACAATTCTCAATTAATATGCTAAAATGTTTTTAAATTGGCTTAGAACCAGCTGTGTGGTTTCCATAACAACAGTAGCGACTTGACACATATGAAAAGCGGATTTTTGAGCTGACTTCGAACGATGGTATCTTCAGCAGGGCAATAAACGACTGGCAAAATGATTGTGAGCCTGTGTCAGTGGTGACAGAGGGCATCCGAACACGTGTCACAACTTTTAATACTGCAAAACGTTTAACTATTCTGACAAAAACACTGTTTATCGACTTTTGATGTCAACTGGTTGCAAGTCTAGCCACAACCGTAACAAACTGTGCCAAATTGATAAATATTACAGAAATTAGTTAACGTTTGTAGAAACTGCAGTAAAATAAAAAAGTGAAGATTGTTGGATGACAGTAACAAACATTTTGTAATGTATTATTTAACATTCAACTGACACAACAAACACAAGACCACTACTGTCGTACTACTCTTGTCTGTTTGTTATTCTTTTTCCCTGGCTAATTTTCCGTGCTCACTATGAATGAGGGCGAGTGAGCAAGATTTAATGTCGCACTCGACACATAATGGGTTACTTCTGAGAAGACCAAAGGCTGGATATCCATTTGTCGATTTTATTATTTTATTATCATCGTCATTGTCCCCTTCTTCCCTTCGTTCCTTTCCCCTTCCGCATATTTACATTTCATACCCTGTCAGAAACACAAGCCCGTTAGCCACGCCCCTCTCTAGCCATAAGCCGTGGCGCACGGTCACGGAGCTGATGGTCGGGCTCTGTGCCGGTAGGCAGACATTGACCTAGGCAGCCATAGTGTAGGCAAATATAATACCGATCTATTTGGTGTAGGCGAAAGATTCTGCAAGCCGCAGCCGCAGCCTCTGGCGGCTTGCAGAATCTTTGATGTAACTGTAGGCCAAAGATATTGGCAGCGAACGTCTTTACATTGGATTTCCGCGCGTTTTTATCGTGCGACGCATATGCATAGCGCGGACAATGCCGTCGCAAGATGTCCGTCTGTCCGTCCGTCTGTCACACGCCGGTATTCTGTCACGGTTATACATATATCCGCAAAGTTTTTTTACTATCGGGTA
>Ga0209338_1000736_pt1 | contig 10238 bp, 6 predicted proteins | sample OlaalgELextract1_FD_187374 | JGI IMG/M metagenome (GOLD analysis project Ga0209338, IMG submission 187374) | Olavius algarvensis symbiont microbial communities from Tuscany, Italy - Type A ELBA extract 1 (SPAdes) (version 2) | ecosystem: Host-associated > Annelida > Digestive system >... | reverse complement strand
CGGGCGCTTCCAGTCAGCAGCAGGAGGAGTGCCGGTGTGGGCTTCTATTGACAGTTGACACACTACCAATTATTTTTACCAATGGCTGTAAGCTCAGTTCAGGCTTTCTGACTGTCGACGGAAGTTCAATCAGCTCAATCACGTGCAAAAATGCCACAGACGTAGCTCCACTATTATTAACAAAATCTTAACGTAATAGTCGACGAAGGAAACAATTACTAAAATCAATGGAACAAGGGTTAAGAAATTAGTTGAGCTGGTGAACGTCAACGTAGCACATCAAACAAATAATTTCTAATACACCGCGTCTCCACAAATTATGTAGTCAACCGGACTGTTTGGTGGACACAGATCTCGACAGTGGACAGATAAATCCGGTATTGCCTGCTAAAGGAGCTCCAGTGTTTCACAAGTATAGAGGAACGTCAGTTACTGCAATGTGCAAATCGCAATAGTTCATCACAAGTTCATAAGTTCACAACATATACATATGATAATAATAAAATAACAAAGTCATAACAGTATGGTACTTATGGCAGTGGTACACATGCGTATGTTTTTGAGAAGGCAGAAAATGACATGAAGTTAACGTGTTATATTGCTACTCATATTTACTCCACTGCTAATCATTTTTAATAATGCGTAGCAGTGACCGCGATAAACTGCTAATCATCTCTATGCAGTTATCCGCAACTGCAGTACCCACTCCTCATCTGTTGTTACCCTTTCCTGCCCACCAACCATCTCCTCATTGAAACTGACAAATCACTCATTTAGATAAGCATCACCTCGTTTTTGGAATCAACTTCCAGATTCATTTCGTCAGCCTAGTCAGTCCTGTCTCGATTCACCTCCTCATTCACTTGTCAACCCATCCTTATCATCATCTGCACTCTCATCATCCATCACTCCTTCACTTCACTCTTTCACTCCAGGCTCAAAACCTACCTTTTCAACAAATCATTCCCACCTTAACTTTACTTCTTTACTCAATGGACTGCCTTCGCGATAATGGGACTAAACTGGACTTATCGTGCTCATCAGTTTATTTTTAGCTTTTCTTTTACATTTTATTCGTTCATTCCGTGTGGTAGACTAAGCTAGCTTTCCGTAAGCTTTCTACTGCATGTTAAATACACAGTATCATATCGTATGACCCAGTATACAAACCTAGATGTGCTATCATCCTGAGTGGTTACCAGTATCACTCGATAGTCAGGAATTTCTTGCAAATATGACTTCAATTTTCCATCTGTTCAGTCACAGAGATGCATCACCATTTTTACCATGCCACACACTGCATGCAAGTACAGTATTTGTTACAGCAATTCTGTCTGTCACACTCGTGATCTGTGTTACAACTGCAAAAGACATCTTTCTTTCTTTATTTTATGAGGTGGCACGTGCCCCCTTCATGTACCAGTGCCTGCGGGCTGGCCCAACGCATAGCCTCAGGGGTGGGACAGTGCAGTCTAGTCGACACCATCGGGCTTGCCTGACGGTGTGTGTGAAGTGCAGATGCTACACGACCTCTCTTTTCTCATAATGGACTCCACTAGCCCACTTGCCTGCAGCCTGGTTAGAGCCCACCCAAGAGAGAGTTGTGTATAAGGGCTAAGGAAGGGAACAGAAGAGGGAATTGGATAGGCTGTGTGCCACGATATTTAACCTGCTCACCTTTATAACCACTGTTTCTCTGACAGCTAATAGCCACTGCATGACGGACGGCCTAGCCCTAGCGTGCCTCACGCCATTCGCCCCGAGCCTAGTTTAGCAGCACATGCAAACATAGCCATTAATGGCCTATAAGAACATGCAGTGATACGTCATCTGTTATCAGTGGTTCAAGCGGGGACTAATGTCTGAGTGCCTCTAAACCAAGTATTAGCCAATGGTCACAGTTTAAAGAGGACACCATCGAACCTTCTGTGCCTGCCCGAGAATTTAATCCCAAAGCATATGCCTCTACAACCTGACACAAATGATTCCGGCCAGCCTGGGCCTTGAACCCAGACTCGTCAGTCACTGTAGACAGGCAGTGCTAAAGACATCAATATCATCAAAATTTTTAAGTGCCAGATATCCCAGCATTCAAATTTTCTGACAAACATTGTGGCAAAATCCAATGTGTCATTGCTACCAGAGGCTTCAAATGCACATGCAGTAAGAAAATTTGCACAAAATTACTACAGAAGACTCACAGCAAATCAGTATGCAATACCCGAGTGAACTACAGATTGAACTCAGCTACTGGAAACGTTTGCACAACCAATATCATGAGAAAAATAGTATAGATCACCTATGAATTGCAATAACTGAAAATCAAGGATAAGCTTATATTCTACTGCTGTAACAATGTAACAGTATGCTACATATGGTCTAATATATGATGCTGTGTTTAAAAGACACAAAGTCTCGAACAATATACATTATAGCCCCGGTCTAAAAATGTTTCTACGCTGATCAATGCAATGCAGCATCATCAATATATGATGTGTATATGGGTGTTAACTGTGCACAACACTTATTACTCGCTATGACAACAAAGAAGTCATATAGCACAGATTAAAGAAATAATATTAACAGACATAAAAATCGTACCATCTATAAAAGTGTCAAAAATTTTGGTATCTTCAACACGCAACGTTTCTTCTGCAAATACAGTAGTAAAAGTTAAAACTTATCGACAGTTACGAGGCATGTTTCTCTTTGCTTTGAAACTGAACTGTGAATAGAATATCACATCCAATCAAATATGCATTCAATAATTCTGAAATACTCTTCTATCATTTTTTTACAATTCCTGCAGGAAAATTTCTAGTACACTCGGTCAGTGGCCAACATCATATCGCATGCCACGTACACACGAAAAACAAAAGAGCAATACAGTACGTCTAAAGCAAACATATGAGTGCAACACCACTACACTATCAAAATGTTTGTAAAACTCTGCAAAGTATGTACCCGCAGTCCCCTAACGTACACACGAAAACAAAAGAGCAATACAGTACGTCTAAAGCAAACATATGAGTGCAACACCACTACACTATCAAAATGTTTGTAAAACTCTGCAAGCTCATATCAAACAGTCAAGCATAAGACATGAATTAAGTAAGTAAGTAAGTAAATGATTTATAAAGCGCCAACGTCTATAAAAAAATCAGGGCACGTTGAGAGGGGGTTGTCATTAGGGGTTAGGATAGGCTGACTGAAAATAATGTTTTTAGATGCCGATGAAATGTACAAAGTGATAAAGAATTACGGATACTAGCAGGCAATAAATTCCAGATTTTTGATGCTGAGATTCGAAAATGCATGGGAGCCAAATTCAAGGTTGTATCGTGGGTTCATAATGTTTAACAGTTCGGACAGGTAAGTGTGCAATGCCTTATACGCCAAGGTGGCCAGTTTGAAATGTACTCGCCATTCAATGTGTAGCCAGTGGAGGTTATGGAGTAATGCAGTGGATGAGAGTGGAGAAGTGTATGGACGCTGATAGGTAACGTCTCTTGCCAGCGCATTCTGGACGTGCTAAGGCGATTTATATGCTTCGAAGCTGCGCCGTACTAAATGGAATTTACCTGATCGAGACGCGATGAAACCAGTGCAGACGCACACACAACTTACCATTAATAACGACGATGCTAATTCCACGTCCATTCAGCTTAGCATTAATGTAACTACCACACATTATCCATAACAATAAATATGCTGCAAGTGGCGGCTAATAATCTTTACACTACGGACATGCACATTAGCTAAGTACATGCAGATAAAATGTCAAATATATGTGATATGTCACTTCATATTTGTTAGAAAGCACTCAATATAGTTCAAACATATAGACAAAGATGAAAGAAAATCATTAACACTCAAACAGAGCCAGTATGGCCAGATCTAGCTAAGCCTATGCGGAATTATTCTGTTGAATTCGTTATTTACATCTAAGGAATGGCTCATTGAGGGATGTGGTTATGTAATGAACAGCTAAGTACCCACATATTGTTGTCGTGCTATTGAATTCAAGGTCATTTCAGCGATTATGGATGAAAATAAGTGTAGCCTACTTTTCCGGTCTCTGATAGAAAGTCCAGGCGACCTAATGAAGGATGACATTGTCAATGATCTTGAGTGACCTTTGAAGATCATTTCAGGTGCCCTAGATGGTTTCATTGTCCGTACCTCAAAAACACCGCATACATAATGTACGCAGTCATTACAATGATCGGACGTCACATGTGAGTGATTATTTCTAATGTCGTATTTGACCAGAAGGACTGTTATGCAGATGCCAAGAGGATCCTGTTAGTCCCCCCTCCAGCAGACTGGAGAAGACCACAAGGTCGTCCCCACATCACATGGCTCAGCACCGTCCAACAGGATCTGAAACAACACCACCTTACGCTCCCCGAAGCAGCACATTTGGCTCAGAACCACCCTTTGTGGAGGATGATGTCGACGTATGGTGCTATGCAATCTTAGAGTTGCATGCCAGAAACAACGATGACGACTGTTATGTGATGCTGAGCACAACCTGATAGCAATAGCTAAGTTTCTTGTTAAACATTCCTAGATCAAGGTGCAGGTCACAACCAAAATCTAACTGACTGGTCGTTTTCATAACTTAGTGCAAATTGTGCAATTAATACACAAATTTTTGACTACTACTGCTAACAGAAGGAACAGACAAACATAGATAAAACACAACCCCTTGGCAGAGGTAACTACCATATACAAGTAACCTTCAAAAAGGCTGCTATTCATAACATTTCTCAACTACGTCACTTTCTACTTCTCTTATATACACTACAACAATTGTTTCACAAAGAATATCTTACTATTTTCCACGAAAGCAAATGGTTGCAGGACCATCTTCCAGGTAACCTGACTTGACATGGAAAGGATACTTGCCACGATGACAAATCTGCTTTACTCCACAGCGTTGTTCTGAAACAAATATGTTTTAAAATACATGGTGTCTAAAAAAGTCGAAACACAAGTCGCTGTCTATGAGCAATCTTGTCAGAAGTAAATATCCTTCTAATACCTTCTTACCAGTCACTACCACATTTAAAAGAAACAGTACAAAGTTCACAGCAGCATCTTTGTAGAATGCATTGCACAACAGTAAGCATTTTTACCATATTTTGCAAAAAATTTTTTTGGAAAAGTTGCATTTACAATATAACTGCGTTTGGTTACAATTAGTACCTGAAGTGTCCATAGAAACAGGTGTACAGCTGAGCCAGCATACGCAGCACCGTGGTAATCTACGTAACATGTCCCACGGTGTGAAAGGCGGCGGAGGACACTGCGTTAATTGCAGCAACGTGTAGTTTAGACTTCTTTTTTGACATCAGACCTAATGAACTTTTAGACTGTGTCTGTCTTTCAGTCACTTTATTTTATTTATTTATTTAAGGCATTGTGACGATCACTTATGCGTGTGTTATTATTTGATGTTTAATAATATAATTAATCCATGCCATCAGCACCATTTTTACTGCACCCTGGTAAAAATGTGACTAGAGCACCCACTCCTTGGGCGTTGACTTACATGCGAGTCTCCAATTTTGATCATTTTGTTTCAACTCTAAGATGGGGTTGACTGTCCTGCCTACTTCAGCAACGTCTGCATCCCAGTCGCCGGCGTTTCTAGTCGGGCAAATCTTCGTTTGGCAGAACGCTACGACATGCTTGTCCCTTCGACAAGAACACAGCTCGACCGACGGAGTTTCCATGTTGCAGCCCAGCTATCTGGAACGCGCTTCCATCACAGCTCCACTCATCGTCCATTAGTCGTGCTCTGGGTTGAAAACCCATCTCTTCACACAGGCCTATATACACCTCTGAGAACTTCTGTTAAAGAGCGTATTATTTTACATTTAAATATACATTTGACTTCTCTGTGGATCAGCATCTATGTGGGAATACACAGGAGTTTACTGTACCTTCTGCAGACTCAGTTGTATTCCAACTCTCGGCAGCAGCCGTTACACTATCAATGCTGGTATCATCTGCAACAGTCAGCAGAATTTTCAGTCTTCGATATATATCTACGGACGTGTGACAATTTCCCCATAATTACAAAATTTCCATTCTATCACACGAGTTAATTGATGAAACAATGTGACAATGTTCGCATTAGGTTACATCCACGGGTCAAATTAACATTATATCAAAACAACTGTTTTTGTCATACAGCACGTGCAAATGTGACTGGCTGCAATCTCACCCTGTAGCACAAGGCATAATCAACTACTGCAGAGACCACACTGAACCAGATGTCACTCATGTACACCATGTCTCAAAAAAAAACGGACTGCTACGATTAATGACATAACTTCACTAATTTGCAACAGTCACTAATTATTTTTGGCAGAGAGAGACCTTATTCAATTCCGAATTAACTCTGTCAAAGTTTTTAAATTGGCTTAGAACCAGCTGTGTGGTTTCCATAGCAACAGTAGCAACTTGACGGTCTGGGTCTCGAAAAACCAGACCCTACGATATTTTGACATAACTCCATCAAAAGTTCTTTAATAGGCCTATAAATAAAATTTCAGAAATAACATGTGTTTAATATTCTTAATTAAGCTACAACATCAGGTAATAGCTGCATTTGCAGCAATGTACCAGCTGAAGCGAGATACTGTAGCAATCCTTAACTGCGCGTCATTCCACACTTTTGCTGCCTTATGAACAGAAACGTTAAATCTGTTAAACAGAGTTTTTATCGGAATTGCGTGTTCGAATGCTGTCTGTTAGCACTGACACAGGCCCACAATCATTTTCCCACTCGTTTATTGCCCTGCCGAAGATAATGTTGTTCGAAGTTAACTCAAAAATCCGCTGTTCGGGTGTGTCAAGTCGCTACTGTTGTTATGGAAACCACACAGCTGGTTCTAAGCCAATTTAAAAACTTCTTAGCATATGAACTGAGAATTGTATACTGTCTCTCTCTACTGAAAATAATTAGTAAATGTTGCGAATTGGTAAAGTTATGTCATATTAATCGTAGCGGTCCGGTTTTTTTAGACACACTGTAGTATGGCGAGTACAACTAAGCAGGCCTGAGCAGACCAAACAACAACGATGGGGCAAAGGAGAAATATGCAGGGCCTAAATTCCCTCTAAGCCACTAAAATCCATACAGTCCCACAACTCCTCACTCACATACACACACAAACATTATATACTGCTTATTAGCCCGAGTGGGTGATGGCAGGACGACACAAACTGAGTACTTGTATCACACCCATCTTCAAACTCGACCTGCATCTTGGACCAAACTACACACATGCCAAGTTGCAATGCTATCGTACTAACGAGATTTTGTTCATTAGCTGCACAAACACACAGGCAGACTGACAAATTGTGATATGACCTCGACTGCAACAGTGAAACATGCATTTCCCAAATTGGAAATGTCAACAGAAGGCTAATCACAGTACATCATGTAATTTCTTTTATATCGTCACGTGGGCTCTAACATTATAAATTACATTTATACTGCATGTTCAATGTTTTAAGCCAATCATATTGTTTCTGCCAGCACCAAACAGAGGTGCGCACAGTTCTAAATTTAAAGGCCCGGCCTGGCCTGGTCCGTTGAATTTTCGGCCCAGCTGGCTCGGTGTGTTTATCAGCTGTATTGCTAGGCCCAGCCCGGAAAGGTCAGTTGACCCGGCCCATTTACTTCCAGCAGGTAAACTTACAATTTTATGACTAGTGCACATACCAATACTCCTATTTCTCAGGGACAACTGACAGTTGATTGCCTGTGGACGGCCCGGCCCATACATACTCTAGCACCAAAGACTATTAAATACCATTTCTGTGTTCATTATGTTCCGTTGTAAGCAAAGCCCAGTTGCACACGTACACAGCAACAGCAATTGTGCACACCAATATAAGGAACACCTTGGTATCTACACACACATGTAAACATTATCAACACAATGAGATCATAATCTAATAATATTTATAATGTTTGAAATTACATACCTGCACTGTGACACTTTTCATTTATACAACAAATTATATTACAAAGATTCGGATGAAGAAATGTTTAGGTTTGATCAAATTTTAATTTAACTTACATAACAACATTTATCAATAATAATAAACAGTACTTGTGGTAGACTAAGCTGGCTATCCATTAGCTTTTTACTGCACGTTAAATACACACTATCGTATCGTATTAGTACTCCTTCTTATTTATTAGTGATGTACAGCCTTACATACGTACAAAAATAAAGAATATTTATGTAGCACCAAGAATAAACAGTCACTGGGCCCTGAGATCTCATCATACCAATGTAAACAGATAGGTCTTAAGTCCTCCTTTGAAATGGTCAAACCTCAAGGCCAGAGCCCGCAGCACAGATGGCAGACCATTTCAAACTTGAGGACTAGCAGCTTAAAAACTTCTGTCACTGAATCACATTGACGTTCGGGGGATGACACAAGTTCTAATGTCAGAAGAGTGGAGTCTGTGTCGGCACAAGTCTGATATCAGGCAGCAGTCATCGGTGAGGTAGGCGGGTGCTTGGCCGGTCAGTGCCTGGAAAACACAGCCGGCAATCTTGAAATGAATTCGCTGGCGGACTGGTAACCTGTGCAGTGTGCAACTGACAGAGAACTGGGGTGATATGATCACACCACTGTGTGCCAGCGACAAAACGTGCTGCAACATTTTGGACTGAATGCAAACGTTGTATCAAACTGTCAAAAATACCGTAAAGCAGTAAATTACGAATTACAATAGTCCAAGCGGCATGAGATAAATGCTTGGGCTATTGTCTTGGATGCTTCCATTGTCAGTGAGCGGGCGGAGTTGTGGCAGCTGAAAGTAACCTGAGCAGCTCAATGCAGCAACTTGAGTTGAGAGTGATAGTTGGCTGTTGCCTTAATTGCTCCATGGTCATTATGAATACATGGACAATTGATCGTAAATGCGAAGTGGGAATTATTCTTTATTTTCGTTTACAGTTAATATACAGGCAAAAAGCATGGTATATCCACATAAGATGCACCACATTAAACAAATTTATACCAGAGCAACTGTTTCCAAGTTTTTATCAAATGCTAACACATTTTCAGTCTATGGCTCTATTACAAGCAACCATGCACATGCATTGCAACCCCACTACAACTTGCTTCGTTACAGTGTGGATTAGACTATAATGTGGGTGTCCCTTGGAACCCGAACTTTTGCAGATTGACCATCGTACATGCTATGTGCCAACGAAAATGTGACCCAGTGCAAAGCGCTGTCACTCCTGATATAGAAACTTAGCTATTGTTACCAGGTTGCATTCAGCACTATATAACAGTCCTTCTGGTCAAATACAACAGTGGAAATAACTGCTCACATGTGATATTTGACTGTTATAATTGACATCGTGCAATACAGATACTGTATTTCTGAGATATACAATGAAACTGTTTACACACCATGTTTCAAAAAACAACCCCTCTGGTTTTCTAACACAACTCTTAGATAAATCAACCAATTTGAACAAAAATTTCAGACAACATAGCTGATGAAATGCTAATTTTAAATATCTAAAATAATTTGTGTTCTACTTACATATTTTTTGCTAACAGCAATGTACATAGCAAAAGAGCCATTACAACAGGAGGATTTACCACTGAAGATGAACACCTAATTAAGCGGTTCGGTCGTGAGTACAAAATGCAGCAAAATGATTGCTTAACATGCTTTTATGACAGAAGATAAAGATAGACTAAAGACACTGATCAATAAGATCAACTGGTGCGAGATCTTTAACTTTGATGATCTTTGCAACTGGGTGGGGCATTGTGTGGTCGATCACAAAACGAATGTAAAACAATGATGTCACTGCTATCATTTTCTCTGTTAACTATTTAATCCACTAAAACTCTTTCCTGTGTCAGGAAACATCTTAAGAAAGCGGTTTCCTTCATAATTCTTATTTATTTACGGGCATTTACTTAAATATTGATCTTCAATGGTAAATCTAGTTGCTATTGTTGTTGTTGTTGTTCTTCTTCTTCTTCAATGGTAAATCTAGTTCTTATTGTTGTTGCTGTTGTTCTTCTTCTTGTTCTTGTTCTTATTATTATTATTATTACGAGCCACAATCGCGCTCCGCGCGATTGTGGCTCGGCTCGGCGTCAAACCGGTAGACAGCGACAAACTACCAAGTGCGTTCTGCCCCTGACGTATGTCGACCTCTTCAGAAGTCTCA
>Ga0209338_1000734_pt1 | contig 10242 bp, 8 predicted proteins | sample OlaalgELextract1_FD_187374 | JGI IMG/M metagenome (GOLD analysis project Ga0209338, IMG submission 187374) | Olavius algarvensis symbiont microbial communities from Tuscany, Italy - Type A ELBA extract 1 (SPAdes) (version 2) | ecosystem: Host-associated > Annelida > Digestive system >... | reverse complement strand
GTGAGATCACATTCACTTTGGACATTTCTAACGGCTTAACTGATCTCCTGCATGCAGGCTCAACCAGTGAGTTCACATTCACTTTGGACACACTGATCAGTTAGTCCAAAGTTTGGTCTCAGCTAATTGCTGAGCAAGTACTAAGTCCAAATGAACAAGTAGCGCTGTTGTCGCAAAGAGGCCCCGCGATGCTTCGTGTCTGTCAGTAGTTAGCTTCAATAGTACAAAACGTCGAGTAGTCTTTTATTGTTAGTTACGTACACTACAGATTTATCACTGCATGCAGTTAAATGTGCTGTTCCCATTGTCTTTGGCGTAATGTCGAGGCTTCTTGTCATAAACATTTCTTCGTCGTCTCCCGCTATCAACACCGCCACTTACTACCAGCGATAAGTGCCACAACTTGCGGGACGGTGGTCCGGTGGCATCGTATTGACAACACCTGGCCAGTCGCAGCATTAACAGCACGCAGTGAAGCAAGATATAGGCTCAGAATTGCGATTTCTGCCTACCCCACCTGCATTCGATGCCCCCTTGGGGGGTTCCGTTTGGAATATTACCATGCCATTTGGTACTGAAAAACTAGAATGGTTTGGTTACCCGACGGTGAAATAATTTTGAAGATACCTTATTTGTTTTGACAGAATGTACGAATGTGACAGACAGACAGACACACACACAGACACACCCAGCATGATGGCATAGGCCACGCTTGCATAGCACCGTGTGGCAAAAAATGACTGGCTGATCTTCGATCTCAGTCCGAACGTAGGACTCAGTGACAGTCTCAGCAAAAGACTAAGCCAAGCAGTGAAATGACGCACTGTATGTATCAGATACATACAATATATAATTTATGTTTGCACAACAGTTTATGATCCTTCTGAGTGTACAGTGCTGATCTGATGTCTAAATACAACAGAAAGACAATCAAATATTACCAGGGCCAGTGAAATTGTAAGCATGCCAACAAAATTAATGTATACAACTGCCAATCAGCATTACCCTACAATTAAATTAAGCAAATGAAATCAGATACCGGGTATTCATGTGGATGCTAACTTACAATAAGCAACAGATACGAAGAATACTATACAGTGAAGCACATTCCTGCAGCGTCACATAATTATTAATCATATACAGTATAGTCCGCAATGGCCTAACGCAGCACTGTCATAAATATCACAACCATCAAAACATCTAGACATATGAACACGTAAGGCGACGACGATTCTGTACAGATGCACAATGACCGTTTGTGTACTGAAGTCAGCCTCACACACACAATCTGCTTCACTGTTGACTAAAAGCTCAGGGACATATATTAACGCCATCAAGTCACGTCAGTACAACAAATATTGCTCAGGCAATATGCAAGAATTCATGCAGACATCGAATGACGGAAACAGCTTAAATACACAGACGCCTCTCACCATCATACATTTTGTATCTGCACAAAGTCTTACATTTTTCTAAACCGAACCATTTGACTTCAGCCACACATAATGATATGCTTACTGCATAAATGCATTGCGTGGCTGCTACTAAACTCATGTTAAAGAGGCAACAGCAGCAGTCACAACTGTTAAAACTAAGTTTGGCATTAAAATCTACGGTAATGTACACCAATGCACAGTTACTGATTTTCCCGACACCTACAGTACTGTCTTTCACAATCCCAAGTTCTCTTTTTTCTTTGTAATTCACTCATGATTTACTGGACTTATCCTCACAAGTTAAACTCTGCCAACTTTTAGATGTATTTTAGGTTCTGTTCAGTTTTTCATCCCGATTACAGCAAATACGCTGACACGGTGATAACTGACACCAACCACAGCATCATTGCCATCATGCATCCGACCCTTTCTCTCTCAGTTGACCGGTCTTCTTCAGAGACCAGTGCACCACACACATGGTCATTTTACAACTGAACCTGGCTTGTCCAGCTGCCTCACCCTAATTTGCCTTCTCCATGTGTTCTGAACGCGCCTTCCCTCAGGACAGACCAACACTTTTCATATCCTCAACAGCATCCCGCCACATCTTCCTCATACATCATTTCTGTCTGTTTCCACCCAATGAACCTTAATTTTCGTACACTGCTTGACCGAGTCAGCACCATCTTTATGTTCTGTTGTCCAAACCACCTCAATCTACCCTTCTTTATCACCAAGCCGACTAATTCCAATCCAAATAATACTCTCAGCTGCAATACATCTAGTACAGTCCCACTCTCACGTCATATGCTCGTTACCTTCTAGCACTCTGCTGATTTAATAAACATAAAAATATTAACTCAAATTCCTAACAACAGATAGCTTAGTGTATCGACCTCTTCTTACTGTGCAGTGTTGAGAGTAATGAGCATTGATCACTTATCTATTCTTATCTATGCCACTCACTCCTGCCTCAAGTGTGTAATATTTCATTCAACGGTACATATTTACATCCGTTCTTCTGCACCGGCAATCAACACATATTGCATGATTACACCAACACACACACAAATGGCTGCAACAGTAACTGCACAATGAGCAGCAATCAATTTCTGCATTATGTCCTGCGATCACAATAATACGTACGATTTTTCCAAAAAGAATAAATGAAATTGTCGGCATGCACATGGCACACAGAAATCTTGGGATCAATTTAGTTGAAAAACTGAGGCTACAGATTGTACTGTACCTCTTACAGCAGATTATTATTATTATATGCATAACACATGCTAAATAAGACAAGTTTCACGAAATAAATACTAAATATATTCACTTAAATATCAACAAATCACATTTCTGAAACTTCAATCAAGTCTTCCTCTGAGGTATTTATGAAAGTTGTCATTTTTTACTTCTGGACAGCTCGCAAATAATTCATAGTAATAAACAGAGTCACAAACTGCAATGCAAATTCTGCAAGATAATAATATGACATACGGCAACTTCAACGTAAACACCGACGTCACTGCTCATGAAATCACATGCCGAGAAGTATTCTGATGCCGGTGCATCGGAAGCAGTACCACAGCTGCATGCATCTGGTACAAACGCTGATAACTAATGATGAAATTATTGTCACCAGTATGTACTTCGGTCGAAACAAGGCACGAAACACAGTAATCTAACGTTGCACTACGTCTCTGTACAGCATGTCATCGGTAGGCAACGTGTGATGCAGCAACGCACAGAGATGAAACGAGACATATGTTGCTGCATAAATCTCATCACAATCTCACTTCAACCGTCTACTGTATCGGCGCGGTGATGAAGACAACGCTGACAGCGGCGGCACGGTGGTTTGGAATGAGCAGACACGCGGGCCAAACGTCGGTCCATCAGACGGCAGTCAGAAGATCTGAGAACACCGAGTCCAATCTCGCCTCCAGTACTCACCATTAAACAGCCAATCCTCCTTGCCGGTGTGAGGATTGATGCCGGCATCAAACCATCTGACATACAACCAATCCACACGTGACTACCAACCAGTTATCACAGCCCTTTCTTTCCTTGATCGTTTTTTACACTTATCACCAATAAATACAGTGTGTCCACACAAAAACGAAAGCCGACTAATTATTAGTATAGCATCAATGAACCGTGACTAAACTCTCTAATTTTTGGTACAGCTATTTAAAAGACTACTGCAAGTCTATCATTGTCTTCCACCTCACCTGCATAATGACCACATTCAGACAAGTTACGTTTTGGCGATAAACAGTTAAAAAGAAAACCCAAAATTCAAAAATTCTCAGCAATAACTTAACCCATTGAACCATGAAGCACCACAAAATGTGCTCAAAATGACACAACACAAGCAAAGAGATGGCAACGCCACTGACTGATGGCTGCGACAACAATCAAATGGCCAAACTTTCTCCATTGACTACAAGAAACTTAGCTATCGCAAACAGGTTGTGTGTCCGCTGCGCACACAATACGTCAAGAGCATCTACAGTGACCCCACGACATTGAAATCTACGTTCAGGGTCACTCAAGATGATTGAAAATGGTACCACTTGAAAGCTTGGGTGCGGTTTCCTATTTACTCTCTATATTAACTATGGTGCTATCTTGTATCGTTTGAAGATATAGCAACTTATTAGTCGAAAATCGCAAAATTTTTATACCGCACCTGTATTTAGTGCACCCGCAGGGGGTAACCCCCGTTGGAATTTCGCGAAGATGTTTGATACCCATAAAACTAGAATGATTGGGCTACGTACCGTGCGGTGAAGAAATTATGACAATATGTTAAGAAACCTTTCCATAGAATACCAGAACGCAATGGACAGACAGACAGACAGACAGAATTGCTATATCAATATCACATGCGTGTATGCTGACACGCGATAAAAAGATCTCTGGCAAAGGTATTACATAGGCTTTGTTGGAAATGTTACAGATGTACACGTTTGTCAAATTTTTTCACACGTCAACAGTTTTTTTTCCCAGGACTAGACACGGGCACAATTTTACGTCTGGTTTACGGAATAAACTGATCGTGTTCTTCGAATAATGCCGGAACAAAATTATGGCAACAGCTGACCACCACTGCACATGAACCACACTTCCATTCCATTCGTACAGCCGCGTTGGCCGAGACTGCCTATGAACCACACTCACCGCGGCATAAATTCGTCATGATGTTTCTTGCGATCTTTGCGTGCTGCCCGCTGAAGTTCTTCAATTCTATTTTTTTCAAAGGCGGCGCCATCTACACAAGCAGTATATTGCTGTCATTAACTTCAATGTGACGTCTCATTGATACAGGTGCCAATCACCTCTGTTTCCGTATGTTAGCGCACATATCAACTACACACTACTGATACCTCGTAATAAGTATCAAGGACACTGAGAATATTATTCATATGCTACAGTTATGGTATGTCAGCTGCATGTATGATTGCCTGCATGTGAAGCAAGGTTGGTTGCTCTATTAATGGCACTTTCAGCACAATAAGGCTTTACAGTGCCATGAGCAAATTATTGTTTGTTAATGATATTTATTTAGGATAAGAAGTTGCAAATATATTGTCTAGAGGTATTAGTTAAAATGTGAGAGAGTTGAAAGTTATGACAGGATGATGATGATGATGACGAACGACTAAAAAATGCACAATAAACTAAAACTATAATGAAAACATCAAAACAGTCCGTATAAAGTGTTTTGTTTACAGCTTAATGCATCGTCATGCAACTAGTCTCCTCGACATAGGCATCACTGGACACGGCCCGTCTAGCCAAGCACTTACTTGGCAAGGTAGTACAGACAAACTAGTCTAACAGAAATAATACACAACACAAAAACCCAAACAACTAAACCTAACGAAGCCAAACTAGCCCTGGCTCAGGTTGCCTTTTATGCCATCGGGCCAGGAAATGATGGATTGGGCCTATTCTATAAGAGGCCCGGGACCCTCACAGGCTGCATGCATGTGAAGGTTGACATTAATAATGCAGACTTAACCATTGTATGAACTACGTGTGTAAGTAAATTTGAGATGTGATGCCAAGCACATCAAACCTTGCCCCACACCCCACTGCAGTGTGCTGCCACCTGGTGTTTTAACGGACTGATCCCAGAGCTGTTGACAGTCTATTCTGACAGTTTCACAACGACAGGTGAAACCGTTTCTGAAACTGTTTTCATGCAATGTTGCTAACAAACAATGTAACAAAGAAAGTAACAATGTTATAAATACAGGGTGACCATAAACACACACCTCATCGGCTGTCACATGGGCAAGGTAAAAATTTATAGCAGTGAATTTTTAATTATGCTAAAGTGTCTTTTTCTTTAACAGGGGCCCGATTTACAAACAATCTTAAGATTTATGTTAAGTCCTGTCGTAAGATTATCGTAAGTTCATGAGTTAAGATTTCGCAAGATTTTCTTAAGATAATCGTAAGTTAATTTACGAAACTTATCGTAGAACATCGTAAAATTATCATAAGAAAATTGTAATTACTATAGCAACCAATCACAAGAGCCGAAATCAGCGTTCAATGCCTTAGTAAAGATACATTTTGACGTTAGGATAAGGTTATTAACGATGATGTAACACTCTTGTTATGTGTGCAGGGGGTATCATATTTCTGAACATTAACATTTGTATGATAGGTTAATTGGAAGTTGAGTCGGCTGTTTAATTTCTACAATAAAAAAGACTTAAAAAGTAACAATAGATAATCACAGCTAAAAGTCATTCGCCTTAAATATGCCCAATTTAAGTCTGCTGAAACCCCTGACGAGTGATGTGTGGCGACTACGTTTACATCGCTTGAATGTGGGCACCTTCATCGGATGATGATGTTTCAATTGCAATTTGCGTGCAATCTACTGCTCTAATGACATTTTGTTAAGCCGACGACAGCATTCAACAACAATTTATTTAAACGCAGTACTTAGAAATGCAATGTTGGCATAAAAATGAGCCATTTATTTGTGTCAAAATTATTATCGTAAGATACCTCATTTGAGGTCTTAAGATTATAGTAAGTTCTATAGCAAGACTTAACCTATCAGAGAAGAAACAACTCAAGTAAGAGATGACAGACAATGATCGCTCACCCAGTCAACCCACTCACCCGCAGCGGAGCTAAACATCACATGTAGCTCATAAACAGAAGACTGTACCCACCGAAGTCACCTTCTTCCATCCTACGCATGTCAGGCCGCAGCCGGCTGTCAGTCGGAGGTATTTTCAGCCTCAAGTTGTCGTCAATTTCATTAAGCATTAGCGCAAACTGAGTAAAACCATAGTACTAAACACACAAACACAGGCATCCATCCACATGCTTCATCCATCAATCAATCACTCTGTTAATTCATGTTCATGCATCAGAAATCACAAATCAAATACTTTGCTATCAGCAGCCATGCTGCAGTAGCTAAGAACGGATTCTCACTTGAGTAAGTGAAGTTCAATTTTAAAATAGACAATTAATTAAATGGTTCCCAGTAAGTAAAGAGTACGAAGCAAAATGCTTAAGATGTCTTAGAAGATCTTAGCCATGTGACATGAGGGCGTCTTGGTTGTCTTCTCCAGTCCACCGGACGGGAGGCTAACAGAATTCTCTTGGCATCTGATATCGACAAAGTTAGAGATAGCTCACTAATTTCCATCTTGCAGAAGTGCTTCGTTACATACATTCCACTCACTCACAACCATCTGATGAAATGTATGTTGTTGCAACAAGACTTTTACTAACACTAACTGTACACTGCTGTTAGCAAAGAATATTTAACGGACAAATTATTTTCAAAGCATGAAATCAGTACTTTCTCCTACAATAAATAAATAGATAACGAAAATGCTCAAATTAGTGGGAAGTAAATTCTAGCTATAAAAAGGACACTGTCTGGCATACTGGTCTTCTTTACAAACTGAGCAAAAGCACGCCATATTAGTTCACCGGCTGGTGGGTCTGCTGCTTTGAGATCGACGTTTCAGGGTGGCACATAGGCAATAATAACACCAGTTCTTGGAGACACCAACCCTTCCTCAAGGCTCTGTCCTTGCACTGGTTCTGTTCAACTTGTACTCCAATGACCTGCCAGTTACACGTGGCCGAAAATTCATTTACGCTGACGACATATGTCTCGCCATTCAAAGCCAATACTTAGCGAACTGGAATGCAGTCTCTCGTCAGATATGGCACGGATGTCACACAATCAGCAGTGTGTTCCACCTGTATAATATCAGCGCTACCCGCGAACTGTCAGTTTATCTGGATGGCCAGCGCCTTCGGCATGAGTGCCACCCAACCTATCTTGTGGTGACTCTAAACCATACGCTATCCTACACAGAACACTTGACAAAGACTGCAGGAAAGCTGAAGAACCAAAACAACTTGCTGATGAAGCTAGCCGGTTCCACCTGGGGCGCCAGCGCCAACACTCTGCGGTCATCTGCTGTGGCACTTTGCTATTCAGCAGCAGAGTACTGCACCCCAGTCTGGTCATGCTCTGTCACACCAGTCAGGTCAATGTGCAGTTGAACTCTACCATGCGCCTCATCTCTGGTACCCTCCGTTCTACACCTCTCCCATGGCTTCCAGTGCTCTCCAACATTGAACCGCCAGCCCTACGAAGGAAAGCTACCACTGACAAGCTGGTGGAGAAAATCGTCAAACATGTCAGTTGGCCAATCCAGCACGATATCCTTAACCAACCATTGCCACGACTGACATCCAGGAAGCCGCTGTGGCTGGACTTGAAACCAGTTAACATCAAAAGTCAATGGAGGCATAACTGGAAGTTCGCTCAGGTGGTCAATTCTCACCTAGTTTGCGAACCCACAATCCGGCAACCGGGTTTCGACCTCCCTTGGCAACAGTGGTCTCTGCTGAACCGTTTTCGCACAGAACAGGGACACTGCGGTGCCTGCAGAAAGAAATGGCGACTTAGACACTGATCTGTGTCCTTGTGGTGAGACCCAGACGACGTTCCACATTGTCAAATCCTGTCCCCTGACAAAACTGAATGGCGGCTTATCTCGGCTACACTCTGCGGATGAAGACGCTGTTTCGTGGCTGACCAGTTACGGTTCATGACATGCATACGAGAAGAAGAAGAAGAAGAATAGCATCACGAGTCAGATCATCATATAACTCATCAACGCCAGTGTCCGAAGTTCAGTTACCTTGTCAGCATTGTGTGGCTTTGGAGTGGCAACCCATAGTAATCTCTGGCTAGGTAGATTCAGATCACACGATGAGCCCTTCACTGGGTAACTGTCCGGCATGCTGTCCATGTCGTCCATGCCTGAAATAGTCGGCTCACTCTTCGTCTTCGGCATCTGATTACGTAGCTGCGTTGATGAAAAGCTGAAGTCACCACTGGTTCGGTCCTGTATCGGCAAAATCAGATTACGTTATCCACTACATATGCTATGCAAAACTACATATGCTATGCAAAACTTTTAACAAGAAGTTCTGCCATCACAGAGACCACACGATGCTCTGTGGCCGTCAGTAGTTAGCTTCAACAGCACATCTGATTACGTAGCTGCGTTGATGAAGAGCTGAAGTCACCACTGGTTCGGTCCTGTATCGGCAAAATCAGATTACGTTATCCACTACATATGCTATGCAAAACTTTTAACAAGAAGTTCTGCCATCACAGAGACCACACGATGCTCTGTGGCCATCAGTAGTTAGCTTCAACAGCACAGTAACTAGGAAATCATTCATTTCTAGGAGTTTGTATGGACAAAGATAGATCTAATTTGGCAAGACTTCTATATACCTTTAGGTTGTATGAAGTTACAGTTGCTGTTTCATTGGTTGTTTATGTAGTTGTCTTTATTGTCTTCTTGTATGTAGTGAGTTAGTGCAGGTTTGTGTAACATAAATTAACTGTATGTTGTGTTGATATACTATTGTGACTTTGCATCTGTCGAAGTTGTAATAAAGCATTACTTACTTACTTACTTACTTACTACTTAATACCTCGACCACAGTCTTTTACTGTTAGTTACTTCGGTTTCAGATTTACCAATGTGTACAATCAAATGCTGCTCTGTTGTCTTTGCATAACGTTGAGGCTTCTTGTCATCTTCTGTGAACGACGAACGATGCCGCTTACCAGCGACAAGTGTCACCAACTTGCCATGGTCCAGCACAACTGTGTGTATAACACACAGTTGGCGGTCGAACTGTCGACAACACATGATGAAGGCAGATATTAGTCGACAATTGCGATTTTTGCCTACTCCACTGAAGTCGCCATTAGGGGGGTCCCCATCGGAATATTGCCATAACGTTTGATTTGGTATGGAAAAACCAGAATGGTGTGGACACCCAAAAGTGAAAAATTTTTGAAGACACATTTATCTGTTTCGACAATATATGAACGTGACAGACAATCAGAGAGACGGACACTGCTTGACGGCATAGAGTGCACTTATGCATTGCATCGTGCAGAAAAAAACTGCAAAAATCAGCAACAGAATAACAGCCGCAATGCCTGATGATCCAGTGTACAACAGATTAACAGTTGACAACAGTTCACAAACTGTGTTAAATTTTAGTCGTAACATCAGATTTTTATGTGATTGTGTGCATGGGTCATGCCTACACATCGATAACTGCATTGCCGTCCAAGCCATTTACTGAGACAGAATTTGTACACTCACTCACTCACTGCTGCGCTTGACCAGCTGAGGGTCGTAGCGTCTTCCACATCGAACGATCCTGGCCCGCGATCCAGGCAGCACCAACAGATAGGCCAACGTCTTCTTCC
>Ga0209338_1000732_pt1 | contig 10250 bp, 9 predicted proteins | sample OlaalgELextract1_FD_187374 | JGI IMG/M metagenome (GOLD analysis project Ga0209338, IMG submission 187374) | Olavius algarvensis symbiont microbial communities from Tuscany, Italy - Type A ELBA extract 1 (SPAdes) (version 2) | ecosystem: Host-associated > Annelida > Digestive system >... | reverse complement strand
AGAAGGGAAAAATAATTATGAAAATCGGATGGCCGAATTATTACTGGTGCTCAACATCAGCAAAATCTGTCGCTGTTTACATATGTAAACAATATTGCAATCGCGAACAATCTACAATGAAATATGTCGGATGATATTTGGTATCACACAACAAACAACTTTATCCTTAATAAAAGATACCGCGTGCTTCGTAAACACGCCGGCCAAAAAAAACAGGAAACAGAAATACACAGCGCAAACACTAAACAGCGAATAGGACCACAGTGATCTCGTGAAACGCGTGAGGCCTGAAAACTGGAAATTGCCCATTCAGTGTGATGAAACCTGTAAACACATGCTGAAGCCTTTCATCACACATGCAGACCATTTGTAGCAACCCGTACGCCCGTTACAGTAATTTGTGCACCCACCCCTACCTCTAACCCCCTCCCCATCCCATTCGAGAACCCAGATTCACAACCCGTCGAGGTAGCGCACGCCTGCAATGCATGCCAGGCTGCCAGCTGGCAGCCTGGTCGTTTGTCAGTGGGCCACATGCATCAGCGGTCATGCCCACTGATATGGGCCACGGGGCCCACGCCGTATCGACCGTGTCGTCTTCAAATCCTAAGATACAAAGGTGGCCGAATTATTGGAAATTGCCGTCCGAATTATTGGAGGTGGAAAAAATAAATATTACTTTCCAAAAAAAATCAGGTTCGAATTATTAGAGAGGCCGAATTATTAGAGCGAATACGGTATAATGTGTTGAGTGGGACGTTAAACCCTACTATACCATACCATACCTATCCGAGTAGAAGAATGTATTTGTAACGCACGCACTCATTCTGCTAACAACACCATCTTTGCATGTAGACTGCTGCATTTAGAAAATATGGCTGTCGACTGTATATAGGCATGAGGTAACGGGATTTTTATCTTTTTACCTTCATCTATGTCGTCTTTTACCTGTCTTGAAGTTTAATACCTACATTTCATAATCCATGTGTCTTTTCACTCAGCCACTCTCGTTCTTTTTTTAATCATAATACTGTCATTACGCATATGACACTAAATTCTACAATGTATGATGTGTTGGTTAACAGCTGCGTCGAGAAGGCCGCGTCACTGTTGTATCCGATGTGGTCCAACGTCACCAGGCAGTCAAAGTCAAAGTTCTTTCTTTCAATGGACAGAGGATTAGCTTATCAATTAAGGTGAATTTTAATTTAGTTTTACCATTAATTTACTGTGTATGTAATAGACTGCGTATACACTGTGTCTCAAAAAACCGGACTGCTACGATTAATATGACGTAACTTCACAACATTTGTTAATGATTTTTGGTACAGAGAGACCTTATTCAATTCTCAATTCAGTAACTTAAAAAGTTTTTAAATTGGCTTAGAACCAGCTTCGTGGTATCCATAGCAACAGTACCAACTTGACGGTCTGTCTAAAAGCCGGACCCTATGATATTTTGACATAACTCGATCAAAAGTTCTTTAATTTAGATAAAATTTCACAGATAACGTGCTCAATATTCTTAATTAAACCACAAAGTTAGAAAACAGTTGTGTTTGCAGCAAAGTACAGGTGAAATGAATTACCGTAGCAATCCTTAACTGCATGTCATTCCACAGTTCATGCTGCCTTATGAACAGAAGAGGTAAATCTTTAAACAAACAGTGTTTCTATCAGAATAATAAAATGTTTTGCGGTATCAAAAGTTACCGCACATGTTCGAATGCTGTATTTCAGCATTGACACAATCCCACAATCGTTTGCTACATGTTTATTGCCCTGTCGATGATACATGGTTCAAAGTCGGCCCAGAAATCCATTGTTCAGATGCGTCAAGTCGCTGCTGTTGTTATGGAAACCACACAGCTGGTTATAAGCCAATTTAAACACTTTTTATCGTAGTCAATGGAGAATTGAATAAGGTAGTGTCTGTGTACAAAAATAATTAGTGAACGTTGTGAATTGGTGAAGTTACGTCATATTAAGTGTAGCGGTCCGGTTTTTTTAGACACACTGTATTTCTGTTCAAAATATTCTAAATATATTTCCGCATCAGTTTCTGCCTTTTGACAGACTTTGTGCATGTCGTAAATTATGTGTGTAGTTAGTAACTGTGTATTGGTGGCCTGGCTTGGTTAGCTGACCTTTCAAGATTCCTTATTCATTTCTTTAGAAACTGCACACTTTTTGGATAGGCAAAAGGTGTCTGTACGCATTCAGTATTATTTTGATGTGTTGGTCGTCTGCATGTTGAAACCCATAGTATCTGTTTGACTACATTTTTACTCTAGGGTTTGTTTTCATAACAATTTGTAAATTAATTGATTGACACAGGATGTTGATCAGAAGACTGGTGAAGATGTTAATCCATCAGGGTCACGTCGGCCCGATGCCAGCATGGCAGCGTCAGGTCTGGATGCTGATGATAGCGCTCGCAATCCTGACCGACCAGCAACCGTTCCGCTGGTTGACATGCCGGAGTTAGATGACGCCAGTGAACGCAAGGCAATAAAGCGCATCTCGTCACCGGAACGCTGGGAGATCAAGCAGATGATGGCCGCTAATGTCATTGATTGTTCAGATATGCCAGACTTTGATGAAGAAACTGGTTTACTTCCCAAAGAGGAGGAAAATTCTGGTAAGAACTGAATCTGGTGTCTGTAATCTGTAACAATGCACACATATTTGATGGTTAGTGATGTGCATGTTTGCAGCATTGTCACAGTTGCAGTGAATGATAGTTTTCAGATGACTTTGACTGCTCATTAGACAGTAGTCAAGTCAACGGTTATTACCCGCTGTACGTTAGTATGGAAGGCTATATTGGTTGCTGTTTTTTCTCTGTCTGGTTCCTGATATCTCAGCGACAGTGGCACCGATCGGCGTGAAATTTTGCATGATGGCACCTGGTACATACTGGTTCCAGACAGATCTTCTTTCCTTTTGCGGGAGGTATCCCAGGGGAACTCTCAAATCCGAAATTTTGGGCCTAAATTTTGGGCATTTGACTACAAATATCTCAAAACAGTAAGTCGCAGCGATACACGTCAATTAGAGCTTAACATCAGCTCAACGATGGCTTTCTAAAAATGTAAGTCATGGGACTGGCCCCCTCATCCCAGAGAGTGCACCCCTCCGTATGTAAGTCATGGGACTGGCCCCCTCATCCCAGAGAGTGCACCCCCTCCGTATGGCGGGTTTGTCTCTTGCTGACGCACTTGTTTTATTCTTGTTTTCTGATTTTGTGCTTTTGCGGGTTTTGTGCAGTGTGCAGTGACAGCATAGTACTGCAGAAGCATCAGGTGACTGACTGCGAATGGTCTTTAGCTCTGTACTCTGTAGTTTGTTGCTGTGTGAGATGAGCTATATTGGATTTCTGTGGTATTTTGCAGACGAGGATATTGAAATTGAGCTTGTCGAAGAGGAGCCTCCGTTCTTGAAAGGACACGGTCGTGCAGGCATGGATCTCAGTCCAATCAGGATTGTCAAGGTGAAGCATTGAAGCTGCTTAGTAATCAGTGTTGAGCATAACTGCTGAATGTTGGCGCTGGTGTCCAGTGCTGAACTGTCACTTACTTCTAGTGTAATTTTTAACATAATATGCATGATTGCAAACACATGGCAAATTACCGTTACCAGATGTGTGTGGTTTTAATGGCCATTTGTCAAGTTTACCTGAGTTAGTTAATTAACAGCTGCATGAGTGAATGATTAGTCAATAAGTGGCCCGGTTGGGATCGGTTATCTCTCTCAGTCTGGCTGGTTTGTCTGATGTGACGCTGGGAATTTCCAGGCATGATGTTATACGTTTTGATGTAATTTCCAGGCATGATGTTATTCGCCACGTGGCACATGCACAGAATTGCCAAATTCTGCTTTACAGAAGTTGTGTTTCGAGATGCGTAGTGTGCGAAGTGTAAGCGACGTCGGCCCAGCAGTGGTGGAGCTGTGGGGTTTTAAAGATCGTGACACTGCGGTGACTGAGTGACATTATGCAGACGGACGGACAGACATTTTGACCGGTTTGTTGTACTAATCTCTTGGATAGAGGTGACTGATCATTGTGATCTGAAAAGTTACTGGTTGGTATTAAAAATCCCTAATTTTCAACAAATAATTTTTGGAATGATCAGTTACAAAAGTTTATCTTTTGGAATTGGCAAAATGGAATACTGGCATGTTTGTTCTGGCTGTGTCAATTAGTTCACATTGTATCTGTAAAGTCACATAGAACGACAGCACCTAATATTGCTGCACTTCAAAGCAACATTTTTACCTGCCATGTGTTAGTATGGAATGGTATATTTCAACATATTTATTAAAATGTAATTGAAGTGTTAACTCTTTGGTATCACTAGAAAACTGATAGTTGTCTTGGAATGATGAAAGCATTATTTAAGTAGTACTGTAATCATGTTCCATTGATTCACTATTGCATATAGAAGCAAATCATATACATGTGAAACAAGATGATGAATATAACGTCATACACTTTGTCACTGAGGGCCCAGACTTTCAGTTATAAGGGACTTTCAGAAGCATTGAACAATTTTGATTCGATTCACTCACTGGCATATTAAGTCTGCGTGGGAATCGAACCTCGTGACAGTCCATTGTCTTGTTTACACAGTAAAAAATGAAAATATTCGAACATATAGGACACGCTACATTGTTGCAATATGTTATGTAGAATCCAGATGGCTCGCTGGCACAGTCGGCAATGATGCAGAGTGCACTGCAGAAAGAGCGACGTGAGCTGAAGCAGGCGCAGCGTGAGGAGAGTAGCTCCGTTCCTGTGGGTCTTAATAAAAACTGGATTGATCCATTGCCTGAAGGTCAGCATGCACAAAGATTTGTTTTTATGCAGAATGCAGTTAAGAGCTTATTTTGTGTCATTCTGTGCTTTGACACTGTAAGATAAAATAGCGTAAAATAGCATATATTCACAACTTGAGAGGTAATTTGGCCTGTACCAATGCCAATTCGTTAATTTCAATTTGGCTGCATTAACAGTTAAGTGTATACTGATGTAACTCTAGATAATTGAAAACAAAAGCAAAGAAACAACGTAGCAACTTTTTATGGAGACATTGTTGAAAAACTTTATTTCTGTAACAGTCACTGTTACTGTCGCCATCTGTTTTGAAGTGTTGTTCGTGATATCATGTACCGGCAGATGATGCAAGACTGCTGGCCGCTAATTCCCGCGGAAACATGCTAACGACGGATATGCCGGAATGGAAACGAAACATTCTTGGCGGGTCAAAGGCGTCGTTTGGAAAGAAAGAGAAAAAGTCGATTTTGGAGCAGCGACAAAGTTTGCCGATTTACAAGCTGAAGGATGAACTTGTGAAGGTATTTTGTGGGGCATATGTCCAAAATACATTTATCTTTATATGTTTATGTGACGTTGAATAATGAAGCAGCTTCTCTGATGTCAGAAGGATTTACCATTTTCAGTAAAAGTCAGTTTATGTGCAGTATAGACCAAAGTGTAAAAATTGCAGGAATCAGAAGTTTGCAACTTTCTGTTTTCTTTACTGGATGATGACAATAAATTTTTCTGAGTGTTTCTTATGGAATCTCTTGGCTATCATAAAACGAAGCTTAAATAACGAGCTCAAATTCAGTGAATAAGCAAATGTGTACACGTGATGTTTTATATCTGACCAGTTTGAATTACATAGATGAAAAGATGACCACCACTCTGTCCTGGAGATAATTAATTGGTGGCTTATATTGCTGCTTTATGTAGCTGTGTGATATATGTATTTGTGCACTGTAGGCTGTTCATGACAATCAGATGCTGATTGTGATCGGTGAAACGGGTTCCGGGAAGACGACGCAGATAACGCAGTATCTTGCCGAGGCTGGTTACACCGTAAAGGGCAAGATTGGTTGCACTCAGCCACGTCGTGTCGCCGCAATGTCTGTTGCTAAACGAGTTTCAGAGGAATTTGGTTGTCGACTTGGCCAGGAGGTCTGCTTAAATTACTTTTATTTCTGTCATTTATTTCTTATTGTTATTGTTCTTGTTGTTGCTGCTGCTGCTGTTGCCATTACTTAATCCTTTTAGAACAACTGTTTTCTGGGAGTTTTTTGACAGTAAGCAGTTTCACTTTCTGTGTACAAACAGCTCACCAAAGGCATTTACAGTGTAACTTGATAATTGGCTCATTTTAGCAGCATTGTGCATGTTGTATGTTGCAGTGTTTTAACACTTCAATGGGCACATAAAAACTGCACTGCAACAGACCATTATACAGCAATACAGTGATTGGTACACTGGCCGTTGATGGGTGGGTTGTTACATTTGGTACAGTGAGGAGGGGGCTGGGTGGGCTGCAGCCCCGCCCAGTCCCCTCCTTGATGTACCAAATGTTACAGCCCACCCATTAACGGCCAGTGTATCAACTTCATATTAGTCGATGTGACACTATATTACCTGTGCCTATAAAAGGGTCAAATGTAAATAAAATATTTGATAATTTGATGAGTCCGATGATGACAGGAAGTCATTGTCGTCATCTTGATAAAGAAGTATCGGACGTAAAAGTGACTTTGCATGTCCGAGTAGGTTAGTCATTTGGCTGCATGTGACAAGATTCTACATTTGCAGTAATATAAGCCGGTGCATATGTGATCAGGTTGGCTACACAATTCGATTTGAAGACTGCACCAGTTCTGAGACGGTGATCAAGTACATGACGGACGGTATGTTGCTGCGGGAATGCCTTATTGACCCAGACCTGACGCAGTATGCCATCATTATGTTGGACGAGGCACATGAACGCACGATACACACCGACGTTCTCTTTGGTCTCCTCAAAGCGGTATACTGCTTGCACTGTTCTTTTTCGTTTTGCCTCAGAGCTTTTATGCTGTTTGTCATATTAAATTTTTTAATTACTTAATTTGTGTATTCTTTAGAACATTAACACTTTTGACTGGGTATCAGGAAGGTTATCCAATCTGTGGAAGTCCTGCAACTTCAAATGTTATTTTGGTTTTTGAGTCCTTTAGTTTAGGGTGTCTGGCTTAATCTGTTGTAAACGTAGAATATTTGCTAGTTAAATCAGAACCGAAGTGATGCTTTGTTTAGCATTCTTGTGAAAATGCCAGTTTTATATTTTTATCTGTATATAATAGTAATATATTAACTGGTAATTATACACTGCTACTGATAGTGCAGTCGGCATTGACAGTTGAAATTGATTGTCCGTAATCAGAAAAGAATCACATAATTGATGCAAAATAAAATGGTCTCAACTAAAAAGTTTAAATGTAAAAGTATGTAAATATAAATGTATTTTTGATGTGACTGCATAATTGTGATGTTTTACAACATTATGCTTCTCCTGTGCCATTCGTGGAGAAGACGGGTGGACCAGGAGATCTCACATGGGGCTGGATGGAGAAAGAGACATAAGATTATGCACAATGGAGGAAAGTCGTAAGTGATCTTTGCTTCTCTACAGGAACGACAAAGGCATCAGTCAGGTCTCTGATGTCTTATTACAATATGCTTCTCTCGTGTCATGTTTTATAAAAAAAATCAGTGTGTTGACGATGCCGATTGCAGGCAGTGAAGAAGCGACCTGATCTCAAGCTGATTGTAACGTCAGCGACACTGGATGCTGTAAAGTTTTCACAGTACTTCTTCGAAGCACCAATATTTACAATTCCCGGCCGGGCATATCCAGTTGAGATACTATACACGAAGGAAGCTGAGACAGACTACTTAGATGCTTCACTTATCACCGTTATGCAGATTCATCTGACCGAACCTCCCGGTATGTTTCATTGTCTTTGACGTTTTGCACGATATATTCTAACTGTAAAACAACTGAGATATGCCTTTTATAAGTACAAGATATTTCTTAAATCTTTAAGAGAAGTTATTAGTTAAATTAATACATTGAGCAGAACAAAACTATCACTGATGTGTAGTTTGGGTTGGGTTTGGTGATGGGAAGAGCATTCGTCCTGTAAAAGTATCCACCTGCAGCAGTCCTCAAAGTTTTTCCTAGATCACTATAGGACCCAACCACAGAATTTTTTCCTTCTTTCTTTTCATCAGTCATTAGCTTGACAACTTCCAGTAGTGGGCCTAGATGAGAAGCTGCACACTGATCTGCCTTTGTGTGACTTTGTATATGCCGTCTTCCTTTTTCCCAATTTTTCCATGATGTTGACAGTCCATTTGTCACTGACAACCTCAAGTTCTGTTTAGAAGTAACTTAAAAATGTAGGTTGATTAAATAAAAATCAAAAGTACTAGTGGTCTTTATCATAGTATATTTTTCCATGTGGTAGACTAAGCTGGTTACCCGTCAGCTTTTTGCTGCACGTTAAATACACACTATCGTATCGTAGTCATAATCGTTGTAGTAGCAGTAGCAGCAGCAGCAATACTAGTAGTAGTGAGAACGAGTGTATATGTTCATTACTAGGCGACGTGTTGCTGTTCCTCACTGGCCAGGAGGAGATCGACTCTGCCTGTGAGATTCTGTATGAGCGTATGAAGGCATTAGGTCCAGAAGTCCCAGACCTCATTATTCTCCCGGTTTATTCTGCTTTGCCGAGCGAGATGCAGACAAGGATATTTGAACCAGCTCCTCCAGGATCTCGCAAGGTTTGCCACTGCATTATAATTCTGTTTGTAAATAGTTGATTTTTGAGCAGAACCTAGTGATTTAGTATTTTATGGTAATAGCGAATTCTTTGTTAATAAGCAACCTGCTCGGGGTGGGTCATCTCACCCGAGTGTGCAAAATTTGGTGTTCCCGCATGGTGCAGGGGCCAAAATGCAGAATTATGCTTTGTAGAAGTTTGCAGCCGAACTGACATTTAGCAGTTTCTTTTGTGTCTGTAAATAGTCATTCTTTGTTGTTTATTAAGTTGGTTGAACGACTGGGTAAGTTCAGGGTGGCCGCACGTGACACACGGGCCGAAATTAAAAATTCCGCTTCTGAGAAGTTTTTTTCCCCAGGATCTATAGAATATACATGTCAAGTGTCATCGCCATCGGCCCACTGATGTCAGAGCCTTAGGGTTTTGAAAATGCTGACACCACATGGATAGACGCACAGGCGGACATTTGACCGGTTTTATAAGCAATCTTGGGAGAGATGACTAAAATGGTGAGCTGTGTTCATGTAACTAACACCTAAATGCAGAATTAGTCGACTCTTGTTGTCATACTAAATGTCAAACTAAATTAGCAGTTTGTTGACATTTGGTGAAAAGTTGCACAAGTGATGTCAGGCATCTTGCTCTGCAGCTAAAATTATTTTTCGAAATCGCAAAAATGTTGCTGAAGATAAATCGCGGACAACTTTTTCGCAACTACTATAAACATTTTTGACTGTTGACCAGTATTTGACGTCTTCATTGTGTGTTTGTAACGTGGCCTACTTACACAATTATAATGGAAGTTATGTAAAACTGACATTTTCAGACTTGCAAAAATATTAAAAATTATCATTCAATCGTTATGCATGTTGTTATTTGGATTTGCTGATAATATCTCAAATAACTTTGATAAGCGGTGATGATTGAGGTCAATGTGCTTGCAGGTGATCATTGCAACAAACATTGCCGAGACGTCACTGACAATTGATGGTATCTACTATGTCGTTGATCCCGGATTTGTGAAGCAGAAAGTCTACAACTCCAAGACTGGCATGGACCAACTATTAGTCACACCTATATCGCAGGTACAGTTACAACGCCAAGACTGGCTTGGACCAACTATTAGTCACACCTATATCACAGGTACAGTTACAACGCCAAGACTGGCATGGACCAGCTATTAGTCACACCTATATCATAGGTACAGTTACAACGCCAAGACTGGCTTGGACCAACTATTAGTCACACCTATATCACAGGTACAGTTACAACTCCAAGACTGGCTTGGACCAACTATTAGTCACACCTATATCACAGGTACAGTTACAACTCCAAGACTGGCATAGACCAGCTATTAGTCACACCTATATCGCAGGTACAGTTACAACTCCAAGACTGGTTTAGACCAGCTATTAGTCACACCTATATCACAGGTACAGTTACAACTCCAAGACTTGCATGGACCAGCTATTAGTCACACCTATATCACAGGTATAGTTACAACTCCAAGACTTGCATGGACCAGCTATTAGTCACACCTATATCGCAGGTACAGTTACAACTCCAAGACTGGCATGGACCAGCTATTAGTCACACCTATATCGCAGGTACAG
>Ga0209338_1000731_pt1 | contig 10252 bp, 8 predicted proteins | sample OlaalgELextract1_FD_187374 | JGI IMG/M metagenome (GOLD analysis project Ga0209338, IMG submission 187374) | Olavius algarvensis symbiont microbial communities from Tuscany, Italy - Type A ELBA extract 1 (SPAdes) (version 2) | ecosystem: Host-associated > Annelida > Digestive system >... | reverse complement strand
AGTTTTAGGGAACTAGGCCTATAAAAGGAGTGATTTTAGTAGTACTTATATCAAAAAAAGTCAAGTAGTATTTTATCTTATCATGCTGATATAATGAGAATTTTTACGTTTATGCGTCCACTCTATATTTAGTCTACCCGGTATGTCGCAACAAACTTGATTGCATTACAAAATTCTGCAGGGCAGCACGTTTATCTTTCATGCGGTATTCGGAATGGCCTCCCAGGAAATCGAAAAAAGAAGCCAAATGGCCGGCATGCTGCAGGGCATGCGGGCGCTGGTGGTCGATGACAGCGCCACCTCGCAAAATATTTTTAAAGAAACCCTGGAATCATTCTCCCTGGAGGTTGCCATCGTCGAAACCGGTGAAAAAGCCGTCGATGCGGTCAGAAACGATGCAGAACAGGGAAACGGCTACGACCTGATTATCATGGACTGTATCGATAGGGATCTGGAGTTTCAGAACAGGTAACAAGTCAGAACTTGTTCGGGTCATTGGAATTTGGAATTTGGATATTGTTTGGAATTTGTTATTTGATGGTTGGAATTTTGAATTTAAAAAGACCCGGCAGTAACTTCCAAATTTTTATATTTACTCGGACACCTCGCTGATTACCAGGTTAAAACCCCCACCACTGCACCGGTCATACAAGTCGCCAAAGTTCCGGCGATGATGGAGCGCAATCCAAGTGACACGATTTCATTGCGCCGGGTCGGGGCCATAGTGCCCATGCCGCCGATCATGATGCCCAGGCTGCCGGGATTGGCAAATCCGCACATGGCATAAGTCATGATCAACATACTTCTGGGAGTCAGGGAGCCCGGCTCTAATTGGCTCATCTGCAGGTAAGCCAGCAACTCGTTGAGAATCGTTTTGGTTCCCATCAACGATCCGGCGGTGGTGGCCTCCTGCCAGGGGACGCCCATCAACCACACTACCGGTGCCATGACATAGCCCATCAACCGCTGCAGGGTGAGCGCTTGGCCGCCAACTTGCGGGACCAGGCCCAGGATCAGGTTAATGAGATAGACAAGGGCCACCAGCACCACCAGCATGGCAATTATATTGAGCAACAGCTGAACCCCCTGCAAGGTACCCTTGGTCACAGCCTCCATGCTGCCGGTTGCTTCTGACGAGGCCGTCAGCTCACCGGAGGTCAGCTCCCCGGTTTCGGGGACCATCAGCTTGGCGATCAGTACGGCGGCCGGCACGCTGATAATCGAGGCCGTCAGGATATGTCCCATGACATCGGGAATCGCGTTGCCGAGGATACTGGCGTACAGCACCATAACGGTTCCGGCGATAGTGGCCATGCCACAGGTCATGAGCGTGAAGAGTTCACTGCGGGTCATGTTTGGCAGATAGGGACGAATGAAAAGCGGGGCTTCAATCATTCCCACGAAAATGTTCACCGACACACCCAGACCCTCGGCGCCGCCCAGGCGCATGGATTTTTGCAGGAGCCGGGAAAAAGCTTTCACCACGGGCGGCAGAACTTTCCAGTAGAACAACAGGGCCGACAGGGCGCTCATGAGCAACACCAGCGGCAGCCCTCTAAAGGCCAAAATAAAGGCGGCACCGGGATACGGTTCTTCAAACGGAAGATCGCCACCGCCGAGATAACCGAAAACAAAAGAGGTTCCCGCCGTGGTGGCCTCCTCAAGGGACAACACTACCCGGTTGAGCAGCAGAAAAAAATCCCGGAATACAGGCACCTTCAACAACAGCAGCCCGACCAGCAATTGAATGGCGATTCCGATAACGGCAATCATTATTTTTGCTTCCTTGCGATTCTCGCTCATTAACCAGGCCAACCCCGCAAAAATCAATAACCCGGCAACGCTCTGGATGATCATACCTTTTCCTTTCTAAGTGATAGTGAATGTTGGGAGTCACCCATATTTAATATCAAAGCCAAATTTCTTTGTCCATATCTGCGATTTTCGCTAAACAGCACAAACGGGCTAAGCATACAGAAATTCACCTGTTAATCGGATTCGGTGACATTTTCATCTATAAAATCGCAGATGTCGGAACGTCTCAAAACCGGGTTCCGTGACACTTAGATTGCCTCCAGCCTATGGCCGAATGCCGAATGCCGAATGCCGTTTCCTTTCACCTTAAACCATATACCTTATATCGTTATTTTTCTTGACAACATTGTCACAGGCCGAATAATGGAGAGTATCATAATCAATTGCCGGACATCGGATATCGCCATGCCCCCTTTGCTCAAATATCTACTCTGGCCGCTTTGCATTTACCTGGCATATTGCGGTCTTTTATTTCTCCTCTAGCGTCAGATCATGTTTCCCCGGGGCATGATTCCGCAGCCAGCGCCGTCTGCCCAAAAATTGCCCGGCCTGGAAAAAATCTGGCTGGAGACCTGATCCGGCAAAGTCGAATCCTGGCTATTGCGGCCGGCGGACGGCAGCACTCCGGCGCCGGCCGTCATTTTCGGACACGGAAACGGTGAGTTGATCGATTTCTGGCCGGATGAACTCAAAGGATTTAGTCAACTGGGTGTTGCGCTGTTGCTGGTAGAATATCCGGGCTATGGCCGTTCGGCCGGCGCGCCTTCCCAGGCCAGTATCACCGAAACCTTTGTCGGGGCCTACGACGCGCTGGCATCCCGCCCGGATATCGATTCTTCCCGCATTGTTCTCATGGGACGATCATTGGGTGGCGGGGCGGTGTGTGCCTTGTCCGTCAAACGACCGTCGGCAGCCCTGATTCTGATGTCCACGTTTACGAGCGCCCGATCCTTTGCCAAACGCTATCTGGCGCCCTCATTTCTGGTCCGGGATCCTTTCGACAACCTGGCGGCAGTGAAAAATTACAAGGGGCCGGTTCTAATTATGCACGGCCGGCAAGACACGCTGATTCCCTTTTCCCACGGACAGGCCTTGCACCAGGCAGCCCATCAGGGAAAACTGGTCGCCTATGAAGCCGGCCACAACGACTGCCCGCCGGATTGGAACGTATTCTGGCAGGATTTAGAGGTGTTTCTTCGCAGTAATGGGATTATATAGATTCCATCCAAAAACGATTTTTTCGCCGCGATTAGTATAAAAAAAAGCGAACCGCAGAATCTCGAATTTCGAAATTCGATATTCTGCGGTTCGCTTTTAGTTTGATTTTTGCCCAACCCCCAGCATGCGCCGGTTCATGAAGCCGTAATCCCCTTCGAAGCGGTGGGGTGAAAAATCGGTATGAATTTGGATTTGAGTGAAGCTGGTCTTCTCCAGGAGAGATGCCAGGCCTTGGGACTCATAGAGCCGTATGGCGTAGGTCCGATCCCGAATCAGGCCATCACGCTTGCTGATCACCATTTCGCGGGCATTGATGGCGCCTGCTTTCAATTCTCGCTGGCGGCAGACGACGGTGTCTTGACCGATTTCATGCCAGGCATTGGGTGCAAACGTCTTCTTCGCTGCAGCACCGTCGACCACATCTACCAGCAGCCACCCGCCAGGGGTCAGCAATCGAAAGGCTTCCGACAATATCTTGCCATCGGCATCCGGCTCCGGCACATATCCCAGGGAGTTGCCCATGATCAAGATATGGTCAAAGGTATTCGGGGGCAGATCGATATCACGGGCATCGCCGCAAATTACCCGGATCGGGTAATTGTGCGCGCTGAATTTAGCCTGTGCGATATCTATGAGAGATTGTGAATAATCGAGCAGGGTGCAGGGACCAAGTCCGCGCCGGCAAAGTTCAAAACTGTGACGCCCATGTCCACCGCACAAATCCAGGACTTTATGGCCGGTTCGCAGTGGCAGCAATTCACAGACAACATCCACTTCAAGACGGGTGAGCGTCTCATCGCAAACCGAACGGGCGTCCGTCATCAGGTAGACATCGTCAAACATGCTTTTCCACCAGTCGGGGTCAACTTGGATAGACATGTGGGCCTCCGAGTATTCGCTATTGTTTTTATTGAAATTATGGTGACGGTGAAACGACAGCACCGATACGCTGGGGTATCATTGAAGATTGAAGATTGAAGATTGAAGATTTGTGGTATCGCTTCGCTCTGTCTTTTTAATGTAAGGCATCTGGTTATTGAAATGGTCAATCAGGCGGCCCCATAGAATAGTTGAAAACGCGACGGGCTTTCAAAGCCCGCGAATAGCCTGTTGCCGGGACGATGCTTGGATGTTACGAGTTATTCGAATATAAAATTGGACGGAGCGAAGCGACCTCAATAATTATTCATTATTCATTCTTCATTATTCATTACTTGGGTTCGGCCCCGAAACCAAACAATCCATCCGATGCAATGACTGCCGCCGAACCGTGCCAGGGATTCATGCGGGCGATCTCGAGTTCTTCCTCCTCGATCCGGATCAAATCACTCAGTTGCCCGTTCAGCCACAACTTTTCCAGTTTCAGACAGTCCTGCCACATTTTTTTGCCATAGTTTTTCAGCGCTTCTGTTTGAGCGGCAGTAATCACCCTGGGGCGCAGCGCAATTTTTACCGGGCCCAGCAAGTAGGTAAAATCGCAATCCATGGCCATATGTTTTTGTTCACTGATCACCTGGACCAAATCTCCGGTATCCAGGCTGCTGATGGTATCATTGATTCGGTCGACGCTTTCTCTGACGCTCATATCCGATGACACGATGGCCAGGGGTTGGAATCCGCCACCACTGCCGACATTGGTGGGCACACCGCCATAGCGCCCGACAAATCCGAGCATTCCCCCGGGGCCCATCAGGCAGCGAAAATCAGTCTGGTAGGGTTTGATCTCGATTTTGCCATCATTCAAACGGGGGATCTCTTCCGTCCATAGCGCCAATGGAATTTTTTCCTGGACGATGTAGTATCCGGCTTTCAGGGCCAGTGCGATGGCCTCGTCCGCATCGCGATTGACCTCCCCTACCCTGACCCCGTGTCCGGAATATCCCCTTTCCGGTTTCAATACCAGGCCGTTCCAATTGCGACGGGTCCAGTCGATCAGATCTTCGATGATTTCGCCATTGGGGCCCTGGGTTTTACGGTCGAAAAACTGCCGGGTCCAGGGCGTGCGCCGCACAATTTCATGGTGGAATCGATCATTGCCGGAACCGGTCAATAATTCGAACATGCTCTTGACATTAAACGGCTCGGTTCCGCGGGGGTTGATGACGCGACGCTCCTTTACGGCCTGCAGCACGGGCCCTAAGTTATGCCGGCGGTGCAGGGCCAACAGCACATCGGTGTTGAAATCCATGAATATCACCGAAACCGGCTGCCCTTGCCGGCAAACCCGGCCCTGGTTCAATTCCAGTTCCTGGGGAGCCGCCAGCACGCCGGTCATGCCATCCACGGCATCCAACTTTTGGGCCAGGTTTATATTTTCCGTGACATCTGCCAAGGTTTCTTCTTCGGCAACGACGGCGATCAATCTGGCATTTCGACCGGCGCGCTCCCTGTGAGCCTGCACCAGGATCTCGACCAATCCGTCAACCGGAGTAAAGTAGGGATGGTCAAAGTTCAATTCTAAGTTCAGGGGACGGATTTCATTAATCCGCTGCCAGACAGCTTTGCCGATGATCTGGGTCAGGCGTTGATAATCCCACCCGCCGGGACTGCCTAAATTCCATTCAGAATGGTATCCTTTGAATGCTTCCATTTTTTACCTGATATTATTTTTTGGGACGCAGATTTACGCAGATCTCCGCCGATTATTTATCGAATACGAAGGGCATCGAGAAAATCGAGATTAACCTTTGTTCCGGATTCCCAAGCTTCAACTACTTACACACTTATTGCCAAGGGCCATCAATCGTTCCCGGATCAAATGAAACGGCAGTTCCCCGCCTTCCAGCACAAATATGTGAAAGTCGGCATCCGTCAAATGTCCGCCACAGCTGGCTTTCACCTGCCGGAATTCATGGCAGCCAAGACTGTAGCATAACTGATATCCGGGATTCAAACGAAAACGGTCGATCTGGCGGCGGGCCTCCTCGGCGGAAAATCCGCACTCCTCCAACAGACCGAGGGCCTTTGGAATGTCAAGCCGGCCGGTGGCCAACCCGACATCCACCTGACAGCGGGCCGATCGCCAAAGCCTTCTTTTATAATCAACGAGCAGATCCATAGGATGGTAAACATACCCGGCGTCTACCAACAGGAATTCGGCATAGGAAGCCCAGCCCTCATAAAAAAGTGCAGACTCAATTTGACGACGCACCGGATTTTGCAGCCGGCAGCGGATGCTATCCAGATAGTGGTGTCCCGGTATGGTTTCGTGGGCTGTCAGCATTTTAAATTCGCGATGGAATCGCCTTCTAAGCAACGACGCGGCCTGATCGGTACTGGAGCCTGCAAGTTGCGTGGTAATATAAAAATAGCTCTTTTCCCGTTCGTCCGCGGTGAAGGCGGCGGCAAAAGAGGCTGCCCCGCGCACGGATTTCAGATAATGCGGGGTCTCTGAAATTTCCACAGGCCGGTTTAATTCGGCCGGGCTGAATCCCTGCCGGTGGAAAAAATGCCTCAATCGACTTATTTCCCGGCGGTACAGTGCCAGGGTATCATGTTTTTCAACTTCAACCGGCAGGTAATTGTGGTACAAGCTCTGCCAGGATGCGGCTGGATTCAGTTTTTGCTGCAGTTGCTTTAATTTATCAAGAATCTGTTCCCACTCCTGCACCGCCAGCTGATAAATATCATCGATACTGCGCTGGTTTAAAAAATGATTCCTCAATGTTTCATCGAGGGTATCCGCCGCAAATTGTCCGTCCGGAACAACCGGCAAACCGCGCCAATGATCACCTAGTCTTTGCAGTGCAGCTCTGGAATGGTTTAAATGGGTTGTCAAGCTGCCGGCCGCCTTTCCGTTTAACTCAGCCAGCAGACGGCTTCCGGTCAGATCGAGATGCTGCCGGCATTCCTCCAGCATGAACCGGGCAGCCTGGGAATAAGTAAATGGTATTGATTGGATATTTACCGCGGCCTGCTCGAGCAGTCCGGGGATTGCCGCCAGACGGGCGATAAACCGATCGATGCGCACTTTGCGACCGGCGGCCGGCTTGTTTAGCGCATGATCCAGGCCGATAAAGGCAATTTTAAGATAGAGCAGCGGATTGTACTGCCACGATCGTTTCTGATCCAGTTCAATTAGAACTCCGGCGATATTGGCCTGTAACAGTTCAAGATCGATTCGGTCTTCCAGACGATCGACCTGATCGGCAAATCCGGCAATTTCATCCCGGAAATCCTTTAATTGTGCCACTATCCGCGCGATAGCCTTTGAACCAAGGTCGTCCAGCAGGTCATAGTAGTCTGCGGCAGCCTGGGCCCGGGGTAAAAAGTGGAATTCATCGCTGGCGCACATGACCGGAAAGCTGCGCGCCAGGTAAGCGAAATAACGGTCAGCCAATCTTGCAATGTCATCAGTCATAACTGGTCCTATAGGTTTATAGGTCCTATATGACTTATAGGCCCTATACGGCAGCGATCCATCCGAATCTCTGTGATTTATTGGAATCACAAGCTCAAAGGTAATCCATCTAAGCCAAACGATCAATGATCAATGCCCAAATAGGCCCTATTCTTTTTGATCCCGGCGATTTCTTAGTCCGACATTTTGCCATTCAGATTATTTGTAACCTTTTTGACAAGCTTGTCTCAATACACTCGTGCAGCATAGATCCTGTACAACTAAGGAGAGCGTCCAGCGTACCGGAAGTTTTCTTTAGCCTCCTCCTTTTCTTATCCGGGCAGTTCAGTGACATCGAGCTTCCCGAAAGGGAAAAGTTCTGTAACGTTTACCTCCTACATTACAAAGGGCGGTACTTGCCATGCCGCCCTTTTTTTATGTGGGCTGTTCCAGAACCTCAGATATATTCCCGCGCTGCACTACAGCCCGCGCAACCATTATTAGGACTTGAAGCAGTTTATCACCGGTTATTTTCTTGACAAAATTCGTTTTGAAGGATTTAAAGTGTTTCATTGTGCGGCCCCGCAACCACACCTTACGTCCCAACGATGGTTTTGTAAGGAGATACAATAAATATCGACATAAGAGCAGTTTTCTTTTACCGTTCACAGCTGGTAAGGATCCGGATTGACTTTTAGATAATAATTAAATTGAAAGGGCATTCGATATGCTATCCCAATTCAACAACGAAGTTCTTTCCTATGGCCCGACGGCCGTATTGCCACAAAATTTAAACAGGGTTTGGATCACGAGACTGCAAAAAGCGGCCGATGAGTTTCTCGACAGCAACTTCGATTTGAATGAGTGCAAGGATCCGCGGGATATCGGCGACCCAATCCTGATGGCTTGTGTTTATGAAATTCTGGCCTATCAGGGCGGCGAGCATGTTGAGGTGACACCCGATGCCATGGCCGAAAAGTTGACAATTTATGCACTCGCGATAATCATGGAGTCAGTACATCGCGAAGAAGATATCGGACTGGAAATGCCGGATCTCGACAACATATTGTCAATGGAAAGAATCATCGCCTTTAAGAAAACCAACCCGGAATTTATAAATTTTCTAAAAGAGGCCTGTATTCTAAAAAATTCCGACAAAGGCTGGTTTCGCAATATCAAAGAAAAGCTGCTTACGAATTAAGTGGATTAATTATGAGAACCGTCATCCAATACGCATTTGCCGTCGTTGCGATAACCATCTATGGCGGACAGGTCTGACCGTTTCTAGCATCATTGCCCCCCCGTGACGCTGGGGGTTATCATACTGGTTTCGTTTCTGGTGGCCCTGACGCTGCGGATTCCGATGGAGCGCCGGTACGTTCGGACGGCACCGGAAATTGCACAGCCCAGGCGAACATTTATCCTTGAGCTGGCATTTTCCCTGTTCGCCGGCGTACTAGGCAGTGTCTACAATTCGATTGCGCATGGGTTCCCGGTTTACAGCGCTGTCTCACTGTTGGTCGGCTGCACGGTATCGGGCTTCTTTATCGGTTTGGACTCCGCCCTGGCGCGGGAGCGCCAGGTGATCCGCCAGGCAATGTCTCGGGATCATACGCTGGCGCCGCCGAAGCGCCTTTTCTCGACGACCCGCAAATTTTCATTTGTGGCACTGGTCACGACGCTTTTCATTTCCGTGGTCCTGATCATGGTGTTTACGCGCGATATTGTCTGGCTGACCGGCATCGGCCAAGATGAGGCATCGATTATAGATGCCCAGCTTTCCGTTACGTATGAAATATTTTTTATCATGGCGGTCCTGACCGTACTGGTGGTGAATTTAATAATTTCCTACTCCAACAATTTGAAACTGCTTTTTAACAATGAAACCAAGATCCTGGAAATGGTAACCCAGGGTGATCTCTCACGCAAGGTTCCAGTAGCCACCAGCGACGAATTCGGCGTCATTGCCGGGCACACCAACAATATGATCGATGGGCTGCGCCACCGCATCCAGCTTGTCGGCGCCCTCAAACTGGCAGAGGAGGTTCAGCAGAATCTGCTGCCCCAGGGTAATCCCCAATTCGAGGGCTTGGATATAACCGGTACGAGCATGTACTGCGACGAGACCGGCGGCGATTATTATGATTATTTCCACCTGCCCCAGGACCGGTGCGGCATCGTGGTTGCCGATGCATCCGGCCACGGTGTCGGCGCGGCCATGCACATGACAACGGTCCGGGCTTTTCTCCACTTCGGTATAAAAGACTATGACAGCCCTGCCCCATTGCTCAGCGACGTCAACAAGTACGTCACCCGCGACAGCTCCCGGACCGGGCGCTTCATGAGCATGTTTTTTTTGGAAATCGATCCCAAAAACCAGATTTTGAAATGGGTGCGGGCCGGACACGATGCAGCCCTGTTCTATGACAGGGCCGGCAAAACGTTCGCCGAACTGAACGGCAACGGAATGGTGCTGGGGGTTGACGAGGCCTATAGATATGAAGAATTTTCCCGCCAAGGCTGGCAGGCCGGTGATATCATCTTAATCGGCACGGACGGTATTCATGAAACCCGCAATGAAGACGACCAGATGTTCGGTCAGCAGCGACTGCAGGAGATAATCCAGCGGCATGCCGCGGCCGATGCCAAGGATATCAACAGTCACATCATCGACACGGTACGGGAATTCAGAGGCAAAGCGCCCCAGGAAGATGATGTCACCCTGGTGGTGATCAAGCTGCTCTAGCGTGACTTATAGAGTGGACGCATAAACGTAAAAATTCTCATTATATCAGCATGATAAGATAAAATACTACTTGACTTTTTTTGATATAAGTACTACTAAAATCACTCCTTTTATAGGCCTAGTTCCCTAAAACT